>Ga0224511_10001875_pt1 | contig 13427 bp, 8 predicted proteins | sample SF_May12_sed_USG_2_FD_169988 | JGI IMG/M metagenome (GOLD analysis project Ga0224511, IMG submission 169988) | Sediment microbial communities from San Francisco Bay, California, United States - SF_May12_sed_USGS_8_1 | ecosystem: Environmental > Aquatic > Marine > Sediment | place: USA...
TACATCATTACTTCACTGATTAGATTAAACTACTAGTTGCTACCAGTTATTGGTTTGGGGGTGAGTTACACATATTTACAAACAACCGTATAGCAGGTAAGTAACCCTATCTCTGTAGTGTAGACTTAGCATCATTTGTACTTGATCAGCATAACTTTACTGCTCACTGCTTGACACCTTGACTTGAGTCAATGACTTACAGTTACACTGTTACAAGTTACTTAGTTACCATCTCTCATTCTCTGTTAGTGTTAGCCAGTCATCCATGATCCAGTCATGCCTTGGTACATTTATGCTTTACCGCTCACTGCCTCAAACTCAGAATCTGAGTTGACTCGATGTCGGTCACTCAATAAATGACTCATTCAGTCATTGGTCCCTCGCCGACTCTGTGGGTGACTGAGACTGAGTCACACTCAATGCTCATGCAGTTTCATCCATCAGTATTCCATACCAGTCACTGTGACTGTGAGCGTGACTGAATCGCGGTCTAACTGTGCGAGTGTGACTGTCAGTGTCACTTACAGTGTACTTGCAGTTACACACACTGACACAGTCATTGAGTCAAAACAGTCACTCACACTGACACCGACAGTGACACTGACTCACCCACTGTGACTGTCACTGTGACTCTGAGTCTGACTGTGAGCTTGCTCACGGAATCTGTGCAGTAATAATTCAACCACAAGGGTCATTGAAGTCGTCATAGTTCGATACTAAAATCCACATATTTGTTCTGAGTGCTTTTATTGATACGGATCGGTGACCAATACCATTACCATAATGATTTCAGCAAAGGTTCAGTTCAATTTCTGTCCGCAGCTGGTTGTGACATTCGCAAATACCCGCCTCTTTGCTCATTTTGTTTGAGCCCCAGAGGGTTCTATATCAACTAATAAGTGAGCCAACTACCAGTATGGACGCGGGGTCATCAGCGAAGATCAAATTATGTTCATATAAGTAGGTCATGTCCCGATAACAGTCTCGAGATGACGGAAACAGGCGCGGGTCTCCACTGCTAGGAATTTGACCATTGCGCCTGCGCGCTATATATAGGCCATTTCCGGCAACAATACAAACCGGTTTGCAAGTTTTTGTCGTGTTTTGAAACTGTAGAATCGTTTTAGCTGCATCTAACGCGCCAGGTCTGTTTCAGGTAATGATTGCTTTCAATGAAACTTGCCAGAATCTGATACAAAGAATTAGATACATATCATGCTTCCGTTACCGGTGTAGTTGTTGCCCCTGTAGTCCTATTCGCTGTTCATCATGCGTGTGTGGCTGTGTCAGACTAAGTGTGTGTCACTGTGTGTACTGTGTTCGAACATTCGAACGACCATGTTGATATCATGAATGGCATTGGCTATGATCATCGGAAGGATGGTGTCATGGTGGTCATAATCGTGTTTATACACAACCCGTTGATAAGTGATGAGTTAGCACGACAGCGATCTCGCCCGCGGTGGAACTCGCGGCTTCACTATTTCTTTCGTGGACCGTTTTGTAAACAAGGCTTTCGCTTTGCCTTAATAATGTCATCCACTTAACTATTCTATTACTGTAAGCAATTGAACCGCCAATACCTGATCTAGTGGACCACTTTCAAACAAGATTCAAGACTTGAGATGAGTTGTTTAGTCATTCAGTGACGGTTAGCGTTCAACAGCTCACCATTCTTTATAGTTCATTTGCACTATCACCCAATCAGTATCTCAAAGAGCTCTCTAGTGGAGTACATGGTCAATCATTTAATTTGCTGTCACGTGTATAAATATGATTTTCACTCTGCACGTGTATTGATGTGAGCGGTCAAATCAGTGGTCAGCAACGAGTACTACAAAAAAGTTAAAACTTTGTATAAACTGTTTGTATCACATTTTACTCCACTTGTTTTTCTTTGCTATCATATAACCGCTGATTTTAAAACAGTCATTGTTTCGCCTGCACATATACTCCAATTCGTGATTTCCACCCTAACACGCTGGCAGTGGGTATAGCCATATACAATTTCTGTATGACTTCTCCTTGTAGAATTCTCAAATATGCCTCCTAAGCAGTGTGCATCATGCTCCAAAATGGTGTACCCAATGGAGGAGCTAAAATGCCTTGACAAGGTAAACAGACATCCTTACACCGCGGCACTTCAGTTACTTTGAATGAGTTTGCGGAGCCTGTTGTTTTACAGCAGCCTGTCCACGGCTGGCAGATATGTCGACATTACACCTGTAACTGGTAACTGGTAGTTTGCGCGGTTGCCAGTCTGGTTGCATTAGCTAGACCAACCCTGTAATTTGCCTTGATCTTGCCTAGTGTAATCTTATGATTGATGATTCTTCTTCTAATTATGCTGCACTAATCATTCAATACGAAAGGTCAGAGTAATCGAATCCTAAATATCTAGAGCTAACAGAATTATTAAATAATACTAACCCGTTATGATAGTGTTCACTCCCGGAGAGATTTCTCCCGAGAGCCTTATAAACGGTTCATTATTAAGGTATAAACCATGAATATTCTGTTAGAACTTCTCGCCCCTCACAGCACTGGCTTCGAGTTTCAAAGTTTACATCAATCTAGAGAGGTTTCAAGTGTGTTCGGGCTGGAAGAAAAAGGGACGTTCTATGTACTATCAAATTTGTTGAAGGGCTAATGCCTCAAGTACTTGGCTCGATGTCCAATGGTCCGGCGTTCAAGTTCTAGTCATGCGTACCGCCACAGCGAGCACAAGCTCCTCAGATACTTTTAGCTCTTATCACTCCAACAAGCTTCAGGCTTAGGATGTCCAACCAATAGCATGGTCAAGTGTCCTACTGGAACAGTACAAAACAGGGTAGCAGCCTGTCACAGAGACTTCAGTGGGTTCTACGAGTACTGGCGGAACTTCTATATGCGTTATATGTTGTGTTACAGATGTGGCATAAAGCCTGCTTCAAGTGTCAGGTCTGTAATATGACCTTGGGTATGAAGAACTATAAAGGATACAATAAACTTCCATATTGTAATGCGTAAGTTAGTAACAATTGTGACTCCCCCTATTCCGGGCACAGTTTGACTACATAATAGGTGTAATACTGAGTTGGGTAGTCCATAATGCCACTCCTCTCAATGAATCAACAAATAACACTCAGTGCCACACAACTTGGCATTGCAGTGATGTTCTAAGCTTTTTGGCAACCCAGGAAGTTGTAACACGCATGTTGGTGTCGGGTACAACACAGATTTATTTTGTATAATATGTATAAGCCAGCCTCAGTTGTTTTCCCCCTATACCGAGCAGACTTTGATTCCTTCTCCTGTCCCATTCCCGTTCCTTGTCTAGCACAGCTCCGCGATAGAGGGAGGCACGCCAGCCACCTTGGTCGTTCTAAAAGAGACCATATTAGTGGCAAACGCATATAGTCAGTCACCACACAGTTGGAAGGCCTACAGCGGGCACTAAGCGACGGAATTTGGTAATATACGTGTCTCATTAGGTAGGCGCTGTGGCCTATAAAGTTGATGGGCGATTGGTATGCTAATCAGTCATTTCGGAGAGGGCGCCAGTGTTTACCAGTACAGCCTTAGTATAAGGTGCTCTCCATGTCTTGTAGCTCAGTGTTTCACAATGAATTCGCAGGTACCCTGGTAGAGTGAACCTGGCCGGCGGCATAGTCAACTTCCACTATGCCAACCCTGTCCTAATAATGCAACTTCGGTGCATGGTATAGTTGTGAAACGACAGACACCGACCCTCTACATGCTGTTAGTAGTCAGGTTGTTTTTATGACTTTATTTAGCCAATGGCGGAACTAGGTAATGCTACCTAGCAGCTGCTTGCTATAGTGTTACACACATTGATTCAATAGTTGGCTCATGGGCAATCTATAACGATGTGATTCATTGAGCTAGATAATTGTGAGATTACGCACCCTTCATCACTGCACTGAATAACGATCAAGTTAATCCTAGTTCCTAACTCGGTGACCATGAGATGACCGTGTATGAAGATAGGCCTGTCTTGGACTACAAGGACAGTCTCACCAAGCAATCGGCTTGTTTCCTGGATAATCCTCGGTGTGCCCCTTTAACATCTTGATCCGAAACTGACGAGGATGAAACAAAGAGTGATGGCCCAATCAAGAATCGACCAGGAATCCCTGATCCTTAGCCCCGTAAGCTACCCTCTAAGCCGCTGCTTCACTCAATGTCAGTTTTTGTGATCTAAAGAGGATCGTCTTTTGTTGTAGACATTATCCTGAGACTAAGTTCACCGCAGTGGCTGACACACCTGAAAATCAGCGACTGGCAAAAAACACAAAGAACCAAAGCCAGGTGCGTAGACGGGCTCAACAACCCTATATATGTGTAACATTTACTGTGTGTGACTGCCGTTGCTGTTTTGTTTTTGTGATTTTGGATAGCATAGCGAAGTGAGGACAACAAACTTGAAAACAAATGCTTAGTTAAAACCAGCTCATCCATCAGCTGAATAACAATGCTCATTCCATTCATCAGGTTGTTTTGTTTGACTGACAAATGGACTGGGTGTGACTTGTTTTGAAAACTATCTAGCCCATAATAGTAGGCCCTAGTTGAGAATGGGATCTGGAGAAAGGTTTCATTCATGACAAAATCCCTCCCACTCAGTACCGAATGATTGATTATCCCTCATGAGACTGAGCTTTCTTCGGATTAGTAGGCAGTGTAGGAGTTTGGTGAGTGGCTGATCATCCATGCGTCGCATTCTGCTGGCTTAATCTCAACTACTCCCCCTCTCTCCTTCTCTCCCTCCCTTCCGTCATTCTAATCCCGTATAAGCCTTTTTCTTTACCTTGTGTACTTTGCTAATGAATGATAACTATACCAGTATTAACTGCCTGGTCGCAGCAATTACTGGACTGCCTCAAAGCCTCACAGGAATTCCTGCAGTAATATAAGTGTGCCTATTCCCTGCTAGTCTGTGAACCTCTGACTAACTGGATACTAGCTCCTGGCCAAGGACATCTGTATCCAATAAACCCATATATAACCAACACTGTAAATACGTGATGATGAGTAGTAGCATGTGCTAGCAGTGAGATGGTGGGGGCTGCTTGATGATCAGAAAAGATGTAAACATAACATTCTTATTCTTTTAGGTGAAGTATCATGAAGACTTCGAGAAATCCAAGGGTAGGTGTTTTCCTTTTTGAGTGTGTCTCTTCTATACTGCGGATTCATTGCTTTAAAGAAGTTTGGACTGATGTGAGGCAGCGCAGTTTTCAGTTGGATTGTGTGCTATATGGCAATTGATTACTTCTCCTTGGTCATGAGATCAGATCTCTCAATATGCAGTCCAGCACTATTTTCTCAGCGGAAGTTTGGAGTGATAGTTTATACTTGCACTAGTAAGGCAAGGTATGGCTCGCTTGGATTATGTGACTATATAACACCCCGTTGAGGTCTGAGCTGTGCGAGTAAACCATGCTGTCTTGTGGCAAAATCGCATCTCTTTGAACTGCGGCTTTGGGCCAAGCAAGGCCAAGCGTGCAAGGTAGTAAAAGACAGTGGACGATTTGGGGATTGCCATTGATTGTCCCATTCCTAATTATTTTTAGGCCAATACATCGCAGTGGCTGATGATCCTGAGACATTGCGAGTAAAGAAGAATATGCAAACGATAAGCAATGTGGCCTATCACGGCGAACTCGCCCGTAAAGAAGAAATGGAACAGTACCGAAACAACGAAGGTTAGCGCAGCAGTGTCCTCATGGACCGGTTCCGACATTATGCTCGCTAACCCCCTGTTGGGAAATGGGACTTTTACTGTCACAGACATAATGAGTATGCTTTAGAATCCTGCATGATGCTGACCACAGTCCGTAGTCGCTAATAACTGAATGAATAAGCTAGGGACACCACATCCTTCCTGCTCATTTTACTGTTTTGCTGTTTCCTACCTGCACTGTCCCCCTACATTCTCCTCAAGCCCCCTCCCTGTGCTGCCTCCCTTGTCGCTGTGCTAGATGCCCCCCCTCCCGGTAGCCAGCTTACAGCAAGTTTGTGATTGTAGACTCTGACCAGTTTGCTGCCCCGCACGGTTCAGCTTCCGGTGGTTACCAGAAGCAGCAAAGCTACACCTCTAGTAAGCCTCCTACTTCCTGTCTCCTGTTAACTCCTAGGGACAGTTATTTACTCACTGTTACTGCTATGATTTACCCGCACTCTGCCTCACCCTCTCCCTTATGTTTCTATTGGAGGCGGAGCTGTTGCCCGAACTTGTTAACACCTCTCGTTAGAGTTACCCGCTCTCGGGTAAGGGTGGCAAGCGACTAATCACATTCACTCTAGCGTCTTTGTTATCCCCCATACTTTCAATACTGTAGAGGAGTGGCATAGTAGGCTAACTTTTGCCCTGTGTTGAACTTTTTGCCTGAATATCCTCATCGTTGAACATAAACTCACAGCGGCGTGGTGTTTCAGGATAAGCCGCTTGTCTCAGTGGTACGTTGTGGTCATTGTTTCGCTGTTCTATCGTTTACAGCTAAGCCGTTCATGGACTTCACGCCCGTACCGATTGATATACCGTATGATTACGTGCCACCGGCCGCTGGCCCACGCTCATACTCGCGTCCGGTTGTCACTATTGGTAAAGGCGGGGCGCAGTCAGGTAGTTACTCAGCGTGCCCCCTTGTGTGCCTGCGTATGCCCGATGGCTCCCTCTCGTGGCACGAGTTTCGCTCCGCGATCCCTCAGTTTTGCGAGTAGAAGTTGTGACGTATCTGATCTGTCCGTCATCTTGTTCTGCTGTTGTGTTTCGCTTTTGACTGACTGCTGATGCGTTTGTTGCAAGACTTTGGAGAGCCTTATAACCTGAATTCTGTAGCCCGTCAGCCGTAGAAGTGTTTGTTGCATGTCCTCTGTACTCTCGTCATGTCTGACCTTGTAGCTGAACCAAGGTCATCGCTACCAGTCAATAATTCGATGACTTCATCTCCGTACTCTGGTAAAGTGCAGGCAGCCACTGTATACAGCTCACAGCCAGGGGCGCCACAGCAAGGTATTACAGTAACTATGGACCCATTCCTAGATATAAGTCAAAACAATCTATCAGGTCTAAAGTACGCTAGTCTATTCGATATGTTTGACTTTGGAATTTTAAAGTGATACATAATTATCGATAGGCCTGGGTCCATATGACACATGGTGGCCAAAAGTAACCATAGGCGTATTCCGATACTTCCATCTAGCTATAGTTAATTCCGCTTGGAAGCTTTGTAAGATGGGGGAGTGCATTCTCCACACACATGTAACAGGTGTCCTGAAGGCACACTTGGTATTCGGTTAAATCCACTTCTCATATGGCTCATCACCATATTGGAACCAGTAGGGGCATGTTTGTGCGTGTGTAGAAGAGATGTTCGGTTTTTTTCCATTTCTACTAATCATCATGTTTTTCGCGAGTTTTTCTCTCTCTTTCTCTGGCATGGCTTAACGAGCACGCTTTCCCTGTACAGGTGGGTACCGACGGCCAGGCTCCATAAATGATTACGACCCAATGGCCGAACAGCCAGCACCACAGCGTCAGCCATCCTATCAGGGCCACTCATACACAGGTGACTAATCGCTGCCGACGCCCTCCCACTGCCGCTTCCTACAGCAGAGGGCCCGGCCTCACTACGCTTATGCTTGCCTCTAAGACCGAACCTAGAAGTGCACTTTTCGGCACACTGTTGAAAATCAAAGAGGGTGTCAAAGCTTGAGCTAGCATGGGCCAATCACGTTAGCACCCTCTCGATATTGTGTCCCCCGGCCAGCCTCGCCCTTTAGCAGTGTTTTAATGGAATTGTTATACACTTACCAATAAAGGCAGGACCATACCGCTTTAAAAGTCCTAAACGTTTGATTTTTGAGGTTGTCCTCTCTGGCCAGTGAACGTAACAATTCCATTCCCATTCCACGAGATCTTGCTAAAGCCTGAGCTTCAATGTCAAATGCCGCATTTGAAGTTGAGCGGTCTCAGCACGGTGTCCTGAAGGATACACGTTTAGGTTCGGTTGTTCGTAGCAGACATTACACAACTGATCTCAGCCACAGACACGGAGTGATTGGAATATACAAATAGCCTCCTGCATGTGGATGATGATGCATTTCTTTTTTGGAGTTGTGTGTTCCTGCATGCATAATTTCGGGATTTCACTTACCATGAAACTGAAATCGTCTTCGTCTAACGGAGGAAAAGAAACTCTCTTAAATTTATCCATGTATTGTTGTCTTTCAAGACACACAAGTTTGATCAAATGTATGTCTACCTATATTGGCAGTCAAGTTCCTAAGTACCATCCTTTAGGTTAGTGTTGGGCCATTTGAAGCCCACATGAAGCCCTAATGCAGGTATTCCATTGGTGATAAAAGCCCGTATGCTCAGCCAGGTTTTCCTCCCACGCTAAGAATAAAGACTGCACGTTGCAGTGAGTTGTCTCGCACTGTCCCCATTAGCTCATGCATCAAACGTATACGATTATCCCCAAATGGAGGCCAGTTGTTGATATCACATCGCTGAATGACTACTTCTGTTTAGCTCCGCAGCCCAGGATGCCTTCCCATCAGCCTCCAGCAAGCTACCAGCCTCCAACCAGCTATCAACCCCCAGCCAGCCATCAGCCACGACAGCCTGCTTATCAACCGCCCCAGCAGCCAATGGGAATGCAGCATCAACAACCACCGCCAATGGGAATGCATCAGCAACAACCAATGGGAATGCACCAGCAACAACCAATGGGAATGAGACAGCAACAGCCGGTTCAGCAGCCAATGCGACAGCCGGCGGTAGCACCTGCCCCACCGGCTCACAGTAACAGAGGAGTAAGTTCAATTCTCTTCTGGGTGCGTTCCGTGAATAGAGTGGGAAGGGGGTAACTACCACATACATTCACAGTGAAAATAACAACTACCATTAACAAAAATATTACATTTACAGTGTGGACAACTATAGTTGGGAAAGTTAAAAACGGCCCGGGTTTTTCTGCCGGTGGTCAAACCAAAGAGTTACTGCAGTTCAAAGGTGTCCTAATCTATTTGGGAATGGTTTAGAATTGTGGTTCTTTAAGTATCAAATCATGTACACCGCTGCCACATGCCAAACTCAGTGGTACTAACCCAGAGAGAGGCACTCGTCGTGTAAACTTTTTAGCCCATCGGCCAAATGGCTGCTATAGAGCCTCTTGAAGGTTTTATGAGTACAGACAAAGAAACCCATGGCTTGTTGAATTTGTGGCAGAATTAAGTAGGCAACAGGGATTTAGCCAAGGATTTCCAGGACTGCCAGTTAGAGGCCCAGTTGAAAGGGGCTTTACAAATAGTCTGTTGAATGAAAAGCTGGTTCTGTGTAGAATTTCAACCAGATCTAGTGAATAGTATATTTCTGATATTTTGGGAATGGCTTGCCCATTACAGGTGGATATTGGCTGCAGTTATCTGTGTAATCCTCTTTTTGGTTCCCATCTACATCTCGATACTGTTGAGTAATCATTTCAGTGTGTGAAGAATGCAGACACACTTCGCAGATATGGTTTATTAACATTTCTCTATTCTTTTTGTCTTTTAGAAAGTATCGCAGGCTATCTATGACTACTCCGCGGCCGACGCGGATGAGGTGAGCTTCGCTGAAGGAGATTATATTATTAACTGCGAACCTATCGATGACGGCTGGATGATGGGCACTGTAGAAAAGACTGGTCAGCATGGTATGCTGCCCAGTAACTACGTGGAAGGCATTAACTGGTGATCAGACGCTTTATAACTTCCCCCCTGACCACTGCAGTTCCACTAGTTCTCATCTACATGCTTGGGTTAGAGATCCTAACACATCATTTGGCACAGGCAGCTCCCCACCCCTCCATCAAGTGCAGGCTACTCTGTGACATCTCTGAGATATGTCAGGATCAGTTAACACTGGGATGGAGATAAGGCTTTACGAGGTTTCCACCCTCTGTTACCCTCTTATTGAGAGACGCTTGCTAGGATTATCATGGCTTCCCTTGAAGCAGTTCCTTTCCTCAGTTTTTGGAGCATAATGACCGTTACTTCCAGTTCATTAGGGTTTAGACTCTAGAGATCTGATATTTTATATTGTAGTTTTAGTCAAGTTTCTCATTTTCTGCTTTTTATAATAAACTCAAATATCCACAAGTTCTGCATATTACTGCCCCATCGTGAGACTTTATTAACTCGGAGCTCATACCCGCAGTGAGAGCCAGGTATGGCTAGAATCATGGCAGAATCATACAGTAATTGGTTTCAGATCGTGATGTTAACAAAAGAGGTCCACCCATAGAGTTGCCTTCCCTATAGGGTACACACACCATGTAAGTGGGAAGTCTCCTAAATGACTCACCCTGGGAAATTACTAAGCTAAATAGACATGGTAGGGCGATTTCTGCGTCACTGCTCACAGACGCTCGGTCTTGGAAACACAAGATTACTTTACAATCTTAAGTGTTAGACTCTAGTCGCGGGCTATTCAGCTGTCCCGCGAATTTAGGAGTGGGGAATAACCTATACGTACTACCTTTGTATCAGGTTCCCAAATGGAAGACACAAGCGGCACGTGTATGTTGGGTGTGTGAGCTTTTATTAAGAACCAAACAACTGGTTTCATGCATAGGTGCACTGACATCATGTTTGCTGCTGACCTGAGGCGGTCCATTATATTGTCAGTGAGATCAGATCAACCATTGATTGGAATAAACTACTCATTCCAATCGGGATTTATCTTCTCCTGAAAATACAGGTTATATACGGAGTTATCCCGTCATTTACGCAACCTATCATAGGTAGGAGGTGGATGTGTTACCATATTCATCAGTTAGTATCACAGAGGGTGTGTTGCTCTCTTTCTCATAATTATTACGTTCCTTCCCTCGGCAGCGACGCAAGCAGATGGAGCAACGTGATTTACAGTCACTTTTTTCAGCAGCATGAAGTAAGTATAAAATACATCCGGCCATTGCACAGAATACCACAAGACATATGACGATTTTCCACCAATCGTAGACATCTTTAACATCAAGATCCTCTACTGCAAACCCAGTAAACAGCTCGGTAGTGTGAAAATGGCCTGTCACGTTTGGAGATAATGTAGTCTGTGAAAAAGAAAGAACTTTTATTATATTTAGAGACTGTGAGCTTGGCTTTCCTTATCGGTGGGTAGAAACTTGGCTTTCGTCACCATTTGGTTTATGGAAGAATGATAAATTTGAGTTAACACCATTGAAATATAAATGACACTGTGAGGTATAAGCGCACAAAACTGCTGTTTTTGGTAAAGGATTATTTTAACAACACATTTTGTGAAGATCTTCATAGATTTTTGTGTCTCCGAGTTACATACTGTTTCAGACTGCTGGTTATATGAATAAATGTTCCAGGCAGTACCATGCAAAAGACAACTTCAAAGTGACCTGGCTTTGTGGCCGGCATTAGCATCTCATCATAAGGTCAAATCATCTAGTTTCATACAACAAGAGGCCAATACTCCGGGCATGCAGAGCTAGAGGCTACTGATTTCAGTGAGAATCAAGTAGAAAAGATAGACAGTAGCTCAGATCGAATCTGGCTCTAAGGAAAGATGGCGGGAAGGGTTTATCTATGTACCTGACCATGCAACTTGGTTTGGATACAGATGCAGGATTATGGTGAATCAGAGGGGACTCCAAGTTTGATTAGATTAGCCTGTGAGGTCATACGGTACATACAGAAAAGGATAGTGAGAAAAGAATAGCTACAATACTAAGATCACACATAGAGGCTAGGGAGACCTGAGCATATGATATGGGTATCTGTATGACTCTGCCAGAATCCTGTAAATATGGGATACGCGGGTTATACGGATAAAACCTGCCGTAATGCAGCACTCTGATATGAACATAGATATCGGATACCATAGGCATATAGCACATAAACATATAATACACCCTACTCATGCAAGGGAGAATGACTCTGTACACAAGTATGTCATTGACTCACACTGCAACACAACAAAAACTAATAGTACCGCAGCCGAGATGTTGATAGGGCACCACATGGGCATGGAAGGCCAAACTTTTAGACATACAATTAATATCACATTTGTGGTATCGATTCAGGCAACATATAAGGCAAGTCATGGTACAGATACCACAGGATTGAGACGCCGTAACTGACAATCAAGCAACCCGAAATAGCATCCATTCAGACCTGAGGGTACAGATGGTATAATTTAATACAGCAGCTTTTTTTTAGAGACAGTGATTAACGATGACAACTCACTCACAGTCTGTGGTCATGAAACACCAAAAGAGCAAAGCACTCATCATGGGAAGCCATTGGAAGGTTTCATGACAAGCTTACTATGTGATCAGTATTTCTACCAGGAGGACTCCCACTCATAAATGGTCTAATAGTTGACGTACTGCTCACTACTTATCACACCACTTATATGTGATGTCCACTATCGAGACGGGCAATCACGCGTTATTATGCTCATTTCGCGCAATAGAATTTTAGCGTTTACTAATACAGGTTTGCCTTAGGATTAGTAATTTTATATCTACTCGATATAGAATGAAAAACATGATTTCTTACGGTCTGACAGCGACCATATAGATGAGTAAAAGAGCAAAAATCATTTGTGGAATTTTGGCTCATTGGTCCGAGTGACAAAGACATATAGATGGAATTGTCATTAACACAAACTCTCAGCATTTACAATTTTGATAACTTGTAATAATAATTGCTGCTACCAAATCCGAGGTGTTAGCTTACGCTATAAATTATTGAGTGCTTTAAATGACCGAAGCGAATGAGCAGTTCCCCTGACCGAATGTATAACTTCATCATAAATTAAATTTTCCCACTGTACATACCAATGGGTGTTATATTGTAGGCACAATATGATGTATGGAAAACAGGTCTACCTGGTGACGTATTGCAAAACTATGTCTGTTAAAACGTAATAGCTTTGAATGGCTACAGTTGGTTGGGGCTTTCATTTGAATACATTGATTGATTGCCATGTTTGATAGGAGAGACCGAGTAGTAAGCCTCCTGTGGAAACATGTACATCATACTTACATTGTAGTTTACTATATGGCTTGTTGGTGCGGATTGAGGATTTACAGCACCCGTAGTTGTGTGTTTAGTAGTTGCATGATCTTGTGGAGTTGGGTTACATGTGGCACTATGTAGAATCAATGCTGTAAAGAAAATGTGTGAATTATATGAGGGGCTTAAACAGTCATTCACCAGGAGACAAAACTACTAGTTCGGATGGATCGGTGACATAAAAAATGTCACTGGTTTGATTACCTTCTGCGTGTCAAGCGTCAAAACAACCTAGCTCAAAGAGACAGGGGGGATAACTTCCCTCTAAACTAGGCCCAATTCTGTACTCGCTATCTAATTATAGGAATTGTTCGCTCCAGGCTTGT
>Ga0224511_10001876_pt1 | contig 13425 bp, 3 predicted proteins | sample SF_May12_sed_USG_2_FD_169988 | JGI IMG/M metagenome (GOLD analysis project Ga0224511, IMG submission 169988) | Sediment microbial communities from San Francisco Bay, California, United States - SF_May12_sed_USGS_8_1 | ecosystem: Environmental > Aquatic > Marine > Sediment | place: USA...
GAACAATTTAGAATCTACAATTATCAATATAATAAAACTGGACTTGAACAAAATAAAAAAAAAATCGAAAAATTCAATTACCAACATAATTAACATCCCGATGAAATATATCGCAGATCCAAACAGCTGTCGTAATATGATTAGGACACGGGCGATTCCCGGAACCCGTGTTTAAGTAATTCCTAAAAATGGTAGGATGATCGGCGGTGTATCACATAACTCGACAGTTAAGATTAAATTAATGTTTTAAGACCTTAAATGTTTAATACTCACGCATTATACACACTTTTAATCCAAGGCGCAAAAATATATAAATAAAGCCATGACCTATCGTGACCCACTCAGCGCTAGACTTGTGCCACAAGTAGCAATATCTGAACTTGCCAGCAAGTCTCTACACCAATGACTTAAAAAGAAATAAGATAATATTCACAATTATAAGCGCAATCAAACAGAAGCTGTCTCGTTTACAGGATTCAGTAGCAATGTAAACACATGCATCATTTTATAGGTGATTAACGATTTCAGATACGCTGTATCTAGTGTACATCAATGCGTATATCCGTGATGATTCTGTACACGTGAGAGCTCTTGCTATCTATGTATAATAAAGTGTTTAATATCAATCTTACGACTGCAGAAATGTTATTTGTTGTTGAGGCAGTTGTCTATGAGGCATTAACAATTTCCTCAGACTTTATCTTTCTACAACTACATTATAACTAACATGAAAACTAACATAAATACTATATTTCATTTGACTTTCATTTTCTTACCTAAACGTAAGTCCCGACCTTCCATAGAAAGTTAATAATCAATTGTAATGAATGTCGTTGCAAAGTAATAAAACTTCTTTTTATATACACATATATTTGACTAGCAAGCTTTTAAATTAGACAAAGGCTTATCGTTACAGTGTACACATCAATTTTAGGTCAACAACAATAAAAGTATATTTTCAGTGGTAGCCTAGTGATAGGGGATTGGCCCAGAAAGGGGAGGCCCGAATTTATTTTATTTCCAGACCGCGTGAAGCGGCGTGATACTGCACAGGTTATAAAAATGGTAACATATGTTTTGTAACTAAACGTTCAATATATGGGGATAGCCTTCTCTACAATTGTATCACACTTTTCTTTTAACATGAACTGGTTAGAGGGATAATTTCAGTTAAATTTACTGGGACTTGTTCGATTGACATCTGAGTTTTTAAACAATCTAATCAAATGTAAGAAATAAAACTAATTATACGTTATAACAATCAGGGCTCGTTCGTAGAACCCTGTAATGACATGGGCCAAATGGATAGTAATAACAGTAGTTGAACATGTCAAACAATGGAAATAAGTTAAGCTATGTAAATGTATAAAGAGATGCTATTTAATACCACTAGACAACAGGCAAACTTCGAAAACAGTATTTCTCGTTATAAGCATCTACTTTCGACAGAGGCACGTGGCACGTGGCACGTGGCATGGACAGTTGGTGTGGCACGATCGCAGCAGATATGTACTTTATGGCACCTCACCTGTCGTTAGCAGATACATGGTCAACAAAGCATAAAGGCAGCTCGGTTGATGCTGTGTGCAACATTTGCACCATCGATCGGCTGAAAATGACTACCGGGGTTTGTGATACGTAAAAGACGGTTGATAATAAATCACATGTTTTATTCCTAGTGAAATATAAATGCGATAGTTTAAAAAGTGTCATAATAGCACGCACTAGTTCTTAAATCAAAACAAAACATGAAACCATGTTTATGTAATTGATAATTGGTAAATTGATTATAATTATTAAACGTTTGTATCTATTTGCGTGCAGAGTGTAGGCCAATTATACGGAGTCAAATTTTAAGGCACCTAATCATACGATCTTTTAAGTTTTAAAATGTTAAAGCACACCCGCGAAAAGTAGTTAACCCAATTCATTTTTAATGCGCTGAATTGGTTTGACACAAAGGCAGGCATTAAACACGCATTCTTGGTACTTCTTAACTGATTAATACAATGTATGTTTTGTCAAGAAAACGATCATACAATTACTTGTTCAAAGCATTATTCTCATTAGTTTTTTATTAAATTATAGTAAACATACGCAACTCTTGCATAATATATAGTAATTGTGCATGACATATTGTTTTACTTAAGAAAAACTTGGTTCTGTAGTATGCACACTATCCCAGCATTGTTTTGGTTAAATAAATCTTGGTTATGCTCCTTCCATAATATCATAGCAAATCCCGTATTCTAATCAGCGTAAAATAAAACCCAACATATGTCACATACAGAGGCATTTAATATTCCTGTGGCAAACGCACTCATCCACTCATCATGACGCACACCAAACGATTGTTGGATGAATTGAAACAATAGCTCGTGCGCTTCGAGTGCTAACTGCGTTCAAGAGTAGTGTCAATAAAGTGTCAATAAAGACATATTTTATTTGCGTTAAAGGGGATATGTCTGATCTTTTTATCAGCTATTTATCAGCTATTTATTAAATATTTTAATATCAGGTAGTATTTTATCGTCAAAAAGAATGAAATAATAACATAATACCGAAACATATTGCAAAATACGCCAAAAATGTATTCACGATATGTACCGAATAAATTGTTGATTGCCCATATATCTCGGTTATTGCAGATAAGATGGTGTGGTGTAGCCCACTGTCCGATGTGTTCAGATTGGTCTCGGAAGTTAACGGACTTTTTCGGAGAGTGTCGTTTTCCGAAGAAATGACCGACGGGTTCTGATTGGTCGGACTCTAAATTTAAATTGTTGCACTCAACAGGCAAATTGTACTGAGTAATTCTGGATTACCTGCCCCAATTAAAACACTGAGAATGATTTTAATATTTCAGATAGAAATATCTCGCTTAATGTGCATTTGTTGGCATAAGTTTTTTAATCGATACACTTACTTTTGTGTTTCCTTCCTAATTGTTATTAGTAAAAGAACCAGACATATACACTTTAAACATTACAGTTATCAATCAAAATAAATTAATTTCAGGGAAATGTCTGCAAGCGAACGAACGAACGAACGAAACATTTATTTTGACTGCAGTGTAACAAGCTCATCGTCATATACATGTACAAGAAACAAAAGCATAGCATGACATTAAATGTGACAAGTAAACAGTGAGTAAAAGGACAATGACGTGTAAATATGGCATATTACATAATATGTTTCAGTTATAAACATTTTTAAATATTAAACATGTACAATTACAATAGAGTGTCTCGTAATTTGAAAGATTTATCACAAAACAAAGCAATATTTTTCAGAATCGATACTTTGCATAAGAGTGATATATTTAAACATATTTGTATTAGTGTAAAAGTATTTAGGAATATATTGTCTTCTAAAAGCTGTATATAGGGGGCATTTAAGTAAAAAGTGAAATTCGTCTTCGATATCATTAAGATTACAGAGCGTACATTTGCGTTCATTTCTGGGAATATTATTATGTCTTCAATATAACTTCAATATTTAATTTATGGGATAACAATCGAGATTTGGCTAAAGTATTTCAATATTTTGTATTTTCCATAGATCTTAAATATGATGATTGTTCAAAAGTAAGCTTAATTTCTCAAAGCACTGCAAGCACTAAAATGGTATATCACGTCCAATTTCAAATAATGTGTCTCATTACATACGCGACATGTCTGATGTTGTTGTTTTTCTAATGATTTAGACTAATTCATATATTTCCATATTGGTTTTGTAATTTTACGTGTGATATAATTTCGGATGTGTAAATAAAAGAAACTATTTTCTCGTTGTTATTATAATTTACTAACAATGACTTCACGCACTTAAATTCAAATTAGTTGCCTGACATTACAATGTCAATATACAAACAAACAAACTCCAATTCCGCGCATGCGTTTATACGTCAAACTCTTAAAATAGCTACAAATATTAATGGGCTCAGACTATTCGTGGAATAAATAAAAAAACGTGTTAGATGGACTGTGATAAATTGTATATCTTTTCTTATCATGATCGTTTAATCATGAGTTTGACCCCAACTGATATGAGTACAAATATATCTTTTTCTCCTGTCATAAAACAGTTTTCAATAATAAATTATGCCAGGAAAACGTATGAGGTTCTTGTATTTGGGCTTGAAACTACTTAAATGACCTTGATTGTAAGCTACAATCAAGATCAAATGGAACTTGTAAACCAATAAAATTAGTAACTCTTAGTCATAATCAGTACGATAAATTTCATTAGGTTATTTACAGAATTTTTTCGTTAGATTGATCATGATCATTTATAACAGAACATGGTAAATTTTAATCCACTAGATTAGGATTATATTGTCAGGTGACTATCTGACCTAGAAAACACATAAGAAAGACCCCTTCACAAGCCTTCACAAGATTTAAGAAAATCTACCGCATTGGTCGGAGTTTGAAATTTTGCGGAACGGTGCAAACGAAAAGGAAGGCATTAGGTAGTAAAACCAATCTAAAACATGATACATAAAGTCACACACGTTATGATGAAAACAGTTACTACAGTGTTTGTAAAAGTTCAATAAAAATAAAAGAGATTGTTAGAGTAAATATACTTACAAAACTTTTAAACCCGTACCTGAATGAATTAAATGACCACATACCACATCGGACACCAAACCCCAAACTGTCAGGCGGTATGCGGCTTACATTGACCGCTTCATTACAACCACGTATGGTCATAAAAGTTAATTACGTAGTATTTCGTCCATTCCGTCTTTAACGATATTGTACGTTTGTCTAGACATGTGCTACTGAATGGACCGTTCCGTAAATGTCAATCATTATCATTTATAACAGTACATGGTCAATTTTAATCCAATATATTAGTATTAAATTGTTAGGTGACAATCTGACCAAGGAAACACAAAAGAAAGAACCTTCACAAGCCTTCACAAGATCAAAGAAAATCTACCGCATTGGGCGGAGTTTGAAAATTTTGCGGAACGGTGCATCGCTGGACACAAAACGAGACATCAGTAGTCTAAACTGTATCAATATGAAAACATGCAAATGATTTGTTGCTTCCATTTGAATATTAGAGAAATTAATAGCATCTATTTTAAGGGTACTGTCCTTCCATTGCTCTTTATTAAACTCCGGCATTGAATGTGCAAGTTCAACAAGTAAGCCACGCACTGATTATTCAGATCCCTTTTATGTAGTCAGAGTCGAAGTCAGATTTTTTTGCAAACCATAAAGAAGCTGCACTAACTAATGTGATGGAGGGAAACCTAAACCCCAGGTAAGCAACCGGAAAACGAAATGCACAAGTTGAAAGAAAAGCAGCGGCGAAATAATTTATTTTGTTTAATGTTCTGAGATGATTTCTTTGACTTTACAGATTAACTGAATGTTGAGAATTATGTGGGTTTTGGTGTGTCGAGACTTGAGAACAATCACAAACTGTAGTGCGCTCTGTCTTGGCATCATGGTTTATTCTAAACACATATCCCAAACACTGCATCGCTTAGCTTCTTGAATTTATATAAACGTATTTCACATCATCTTATTCATTTACTTCTTTGACCACACAACAAGGTTATTACAAAACAGTTTGAAAGGCAAAAAGGAAACACAAAAATGTACACTAGGGTAAACTACAGAAAAATGTACGTCGTTGCGTCAAACACGACGTTATATTTAACCTCATATTTCATTATACGTGAAATTAATTTTACGAGTTTTTCCAACTCGTGTTTATATAATTATGTAGTGTTGTAGTGTTTTAGACCCGGCGCACCCCACCACCTCATGGAAGTTTGCACAAAGCACTATACCTAATGGACTATCGACCCACCCAGAATAAGCCTTTTGACAGATAAGGTGAATAGCGTCTTTTTGTCCCAAAATATTTATCGTTAATTAGCCAACAACTGTGATAAGCGCCGGGTGAATTACATACATACTATAATCTGAACCTTTAACAATACATAGAAAAAATAATTGGTTGCTTTCTTGCGACAACTACAGGTATTTAGTAGAATAATCGTTGCATGAATTTATGATTTTCTAATGTAAGTTTAAGGCACAAAATTAAAATTGTGAGTGTTTCGTCGCTCTTTACGCTCGCGATTATTTTAAAACAAATAAATTAAGCACTTATTTTATATAAAGATTCAATATTTTCCCTAAACAACAGGGTAACTATGTTAACACTGACCTTGTTAGCTTACCACTGAACGCGATTTTTTGTAAGTTTAAATGTGTTTAAACATACCGTCTAAATTGTGCAAGAGAGTTTAAATACGGGAACGCAGAGTCTACTTAATGCATGAAGATGCTTTTTAAACAGGCATCCTTCTTGCAACAACATAAAGGTGTGTGCCGATAACGATTCAGTAAACGGGTCTTAAAATATTATTGTTCTGACAGTATTGTTGCAGTTCTTGCTAATCGTCTTCGAGAAGGCGTCTAATGGAAACCAAGCAGTTGTCAAGATTTTATTGCAGAATGATTGGTAGACAGATACCAACAATTTACACGCTGTAAGGGATAATCTTGTACTTAGAATTATGTGTTTTAGTGTTTTGTACCACTTGATATTATGTTCTTGATGGAGTAACGATATACTGGAATAATGGGTGTTACATTAGATCGGTGCAAAGCATCAGCAGATTTATATTGATACATACAAGTCAACGTTAAAAACACCCCGCCCTAATTTAAACTTAAATAATACCGCGTTGAAAGCGTATGCCTAACTACTAGATTAAAAAATGTATAATGTTTATTGCATTATATAATGTTTATTTATATATGTTATTTAAAAATACTAGTACATACTCTTATTAAATAAGATTTTTCTAGTTTAACGTGGTTACAATGGGTGATGTTTAATGAAATATCCGATACCGATCTCAGCTGCAAACCTGCGTCTCATAGCTACAAGTTAGTTATAACTACGTCTTACAATAACTGCAGTATGTGTCCAAGCAATAAAACTGTACAAGCACCATACAACAGGAAAGCTGATGAGAGACAATTATTGCCGCCCTGGGACTATTCGTGGCGCCAAGAAATTTGTGATTGTAAGACAATTACTTCAGTTACTTAGTAATTAGTTATTGTTGTGTGTGTACCTTAGAAGTGCATGTCACTATAACCATTTTACAGAAATATGTCCGTCTGAATTTGCATTCTTAATGGCCAACATCTTATTGATTAAAAACCCTGTAAAATATTAACGACAATATATTTGTGAAATACACATATACATTTGTAACTCACGAACGAGCAAAAATGGCACCTATTAATTGTCATTTAAATACTTAAATATTATATAGTGTATTACTTACCTTGTCATTTTAATTTTAAGTTAATATAGACAGCTAGCCAGCTAGCAAGGCCAGAAACATGCGTGGTTATAAATGTAAACCAATTCGCGCTTTATCTTGATTATAACCAAATACAATTTAAACTAACAGAAATGGCTCTAATAATATTTAAAAAAAGTTCACTGTAATAGTACAGATAAACAAAAACATACCTAGGTGGTTTATTAAAAAAGCATCAATTAAAGCTCATGAACGTTAATATTTATTTCGGTTTTATTTATTTAAAGCTGCTAGGTCTATACATTATGTTCATGCCCATTTTCGACTATACCATACCAAAATGCGTTTTTGAAGAGCATTGATCAAATGCGCTAACATACATTTAACGATAAAGAATGAAAAATAAGCTTAAATACATAACGTTTGAAAAAGCCTTTAAAAGAAGGTCGCTTTGACTTTATCCAATCACAAGTGATACAATGCGTTAGTAATGCAATAAACAGTTATATGTTATAATGAATTATCTAAATGCCTTAAAGAATATTAAATGTCACACACAAATTGCAAAACAAAATCTGTTTCGTTTTGTTGTTGATGTTTTCTTTCAAACTCTCGTGCACAGCAGCCTTATTAATCAAATAAATACTTTTTAAGTAAAACATCCTTTTATTTAAGTAATATTCAATAATTATTTATAACGCCCTTCTCTGTTTCATTTAATTCATACATTTCAATAGTTTGCTTGATATTTTTTTTAACCTGAAGATATTGGCCTTGCCATTTAAATACCAAAAACAAATATTTTTCCTCTTTATTAATAAAAGAATTTTCGCCGAACAATTGATGTCTGTGCTACAAATCTCGACTCACATCTTGCTATTTTTATCTAGCAATACATATCAGTTAAGGCCGATAATCTTTAGATTGATATACTTAGCCTTCCGTGAAAGTACAAGAGTACGTTAGGTTAAGACTCCGTTAAGATGTTCATCTTCTAAAATGATTTACATTTTATTCTATTTTTAAGATTATAAGAACGTAATTCGATGGCTGAATTAAACAGTGTGCGGTGAGAATATAATACCTGAAGTTTATGTTCATAAAGACGCATTCTGATTTTCTGCATGCACATTTTCTTTTCAGTAAATAATGACATTACAGATTCCATTCCGGAAACCGGAAGTGGTTTCTAATCAAAGCAACAGTTGACATGCTAGGCTGGGAATACAGATTGCTAAATGATGATGATTAAGGCAAATAATTGGTATATGTACCCGGTCAGTACACCTCATCATTAGAACTAATTGAACGGTGAGAACAAACCTACCGTGTGTTACGATAAGAAAATCTGACTTATGTCAGCTTTTTGAATATCATAGCTTAACACACTGTATGAAGTTTACAACTTAATATGTCACCTAAGAGACGCGCTTCATTGAATTATATTTAAGTATTTAAGATTTACAAAGCCTACAATTTATTTCAAAATTTAAAGTGTAAAGATATTTTCTGCCCGTTAAGCAACGGACTTAAGAACGCAACATTAATACTTGCTCAATCATATTTTTCCTTCAGAAATATGAGCAATGGTTTACCTTCAAACTTTTGCTAGAAAACTCTTTTTTTTAATTATTATATTCAACTAAACAAGAATTCCGCAGCGGGTGGACACGCCTGTTAATCGCTTCTCAGCGAAGCGGCAGTTCAAGTTTAACATCAGTTAAAGTTTGTTATTTAATTATTTACAATGTAATGGCATATATATTTCTATTATAATGCACTTACCTCTTTGTCATAATCCATGAAAACTGCTGAGTAAATCGTTAGTTACCGAAAACATAAATATTGCCAATCCATTGTCATTTTTAATATTGTTTATTAAATTAACCATATAACTCTCAATCAGTGTAATCTGTGCTGGTTAATATTAATAAAAAAATAATGTAAGAATAAACACACCACAGTTATGTCATACTTAAATGAACTTTTATAATAATTGTATTATGTTCTATAACTATTTCTCTGAAAGACCTTCCACGTGTATTCAAACTTAAAATAGTACAGTTTCAATTCCTAAAGTAAAAAAGCCACATATGAGAACGAACAAGCGAACTGTCTGGCCGCACATATAATACGTTACTAGATAGCGAACACTCAACGCTCGTCACACCAACAGTTGCGGGGAAGGCAGTGGAATTCCATAGTAAGACGGTAAACAACTGGTGTCTTGATATTCTGTGCATTTACAGAAAACTGTTGTCATAGATCTTATATGAATGTTGGTGTGAATACTGTTACTCCAGCTGCTGTGTCTGGTGTGTTGCTGCTTTTTCAATTGTTATTGCTTTTATCAATATAGCTCCAATTTAATATATTATGTATATTTACCATAAACATTCAACGTATGTAAGTGTTTATACATACACTCCAGCTGCTGCTACTGTTTTAGTGTTTGTTGTTGTTTGTTGTTGTTGTTGTTGTTGTTGTTGTTGTTGTTGTTGTTGTTGTTGTTGTTGTTGTTGTTGTTGTTGTTGTTGTTGTTGTTGCTTACGTGTGCACTGCGCTTTTACAATATTTCGTACATACACTTTAATATAACATAATAGGCATTATAAATGTGGATCATTTAGTTTGAAAAATAATCACCTCCAAGTATTATGCATGATTATAGTCATTGGGAAACCATTTGCTCGGTAGAATGTAGAGGTTCAAAAAGTTATGTGAATAAGCGCTTCTGTGTTATTATGAATGAAGTCAGTAATAGTGTCTAGACCAATCGTAATGAACAAGCATTATAATAGCAAACAGTTCGCAGGATACAAATATTTCCTACCTAGAACTGTTTATGATACTCAAAAACTTATTTTATCATTCCACTGACTATTTTTGTCTATGAATAGAAATATGTAAGTAATTTAAGCTTTTGGATAAATAAAATTATTCTACCGAGTACCGTTCTGTTCCTATCGATCCAATAAACTTTTATAACAGAGACACATTTAAAACGCACCATTTCATAGTTACTAGTACCTAAAGCAGAAACTGGTGTCGCATTTACATAAAATGTATGTTTCTGCAAATACGGCATTCGTACTTGTGACGTGCAACAAATTTTTAAACAAATGTTTTTAAACAAAATTATAGAAATTAACAGCATTTCTATGGTGTTACACTGTTATTCGCATGGAAGAGATTGCAATCGTACACGAACTTGCCAAGCATAAAACATTCGTACTCGTTATATGTTTAAATAACTTAAAAACCATATATTAAGATAACTAACCACACTCTGTCAAAATGTATCAACCTTAAAATGACGGCTTATTACAACAATGTGTGGTCAATAAATTTAATTAAAGACAACTTGTGGCTCGTCCTTTCCTTCTTTGACGATCTTGTACTTTCTATTACTTATATGTGTTCTTAAAAGTACTTTTTATAACCGCTGTACAGGACAATACAATTGTAGTTTAATTTGTATAAATATAATATATTTCTAAGGGTACAGGCCCTGCAATGGTTAATCGAAATGGCCCGTACTACATTACTGTGTATTTAGATGTTTTGGTCCTCTGGAATCAACGATGTATTTGATAACATTATAAGAGTGATTTCTGCTTATGCGCTAGTGAGCGTCAGTGGTGTGGCATCTTCATTAACATTCATGAACAGCTTTAATAATACTGCTGTTTTCCCCATAGAAGCTGTTCTTCTAAAAGGGCGTTTCTGTTTACTCAGATTAATTCAACAAGGTTCCCGAGGGCTGATGAAACAGATCGCTATTTCTCAGATTCAGTTCTTTTGCACAGCATGGAAAGGTGTACTACACAAGTGTGATAAACGGAAACCCTAGACAAGCAACCGGAAATGCAACGGCGATAGGATTTGTGTATACAGACAGCTATATCAATTAATTTAAAATTCTATGGTAATTTCTTTGACTTTGCAGTTGAACTTAATGTAGAGCATTAGGTAGGCTTGGTTTTGAGACCTCACAACAAGCACATATTGTAGTGCGCGCCGTCAATGCAATGTGTATCGTTTACAAACATCAAGAATAGTTTTGATAAACCTTTCAAATCTTTATTTCAAATAAAATCCCAACACGTTGTGCTTTAGTTTCATTGTACACATGTAAAACAATTAGAAAATCATCACTTTTAGGCGTGTCAAATTATTATAAAAGACGACGATACAAAATATGTTTATTTAAGTTGATTATGAAGCCAGTCAGTTTGCATGAACAAATAATTACGAAAGATGTGTAGATGTACTTTCAAGTCCAAGCCAAACGTATTTCACAATCACTTTTTTATCTTTTCGTACATAACAAATACAAAATTGCACAACGGTAAAGTATTAAAAAAGCAAAGTGCAACATGTATAAAAGGGTAAAATACAGAAGAAATCTATGTTGCTTCGTCAAAACTTAGGTGAATGCCTTTCCAATGTTTAAACAGAATATAAATTAAATGGTATGGCTTCTTTCAACTCGTGTCCTATAATGAAGTGTTTAAGACAACGAATGTCAACTTTGATAATCTAAATACACAACGTTAAAATCACCATTAAAGAGGTTCTTTTATTTTTTATTTGAAATATTTAACACAGTATAAGAACATCTGCATCTACTAACATATTTGCCACAAATTATTACCTGTATTTCGATGGTTTTTAGTCGCAGTGTTTTAAATGCGTTTAAACACACATTCCAAATGGTGATGTAGAGTTCAAATACCGAAACGAAAATAGTCGGTCTTATTGCATGTTGATACTTATTATACAGGCATCCTTCTTGCTTATAAAAAAATCTTTACGTTGCATTCCAGTTTGTAAGTACCCGTATACAAGTTCACAATATCAAATTTACATGACACTTTCAGGCCTCTAAACTTATCATGAAAGAAGAATATACAAATGTGTTTAGAGTTCAAATACCGGAACGCCATTACTCGGTCGTATTGCATACAGATGCCTATATTACGGGCATCATTCTTACAACATAAAAGTGTGTGCCGTTAACGACTCAGTACTCGAATCATTGTAGTCAAAGATATAGCACGGCACCGTAATGATGGCAATAAAATATATTGTTTTGACATTAATGTTAGTGATTGTTGCTGAGTGTGTCTTCAAGAAAGTGTCTAATAGAAAAAGAGAAGTTGTCAAATTATAGGTATGTGCCGATAACGATTCGGTAATCTGGTCGTATAATATTTTTGCCCTGACGTTATAATTTCAATTCTTGCTAAGTGTGTTTTCGTCAATGCGTCTAATGAAAACAGAGCAGTTGTCGAGATTTTATTGCAGAATGATTGGTAGAAGGACACCACCAATTTGCACGTTGCAATCGAGCATCTTGTACTACAATTAGGTGGTTTAGTGTGTTTGCCACTTGGTTATATGTTATTGATGAACACCTACAAACTTGTAGGTGTGCAACGTATCAGCGAATATTATACTGATATATAGACAACGTTAAATACACAGGACCTGTATTAATACGAAACCTTGCTACTAGATTAAAATAATGCATAATGTTTATAATATTATACAGATATTATTTTTAATTGAAATTAGAACTAGTATGTCGATGTATTTAAATGAGTATTTCTTAGATTAACCAGTACATGCGACGCGCTAAATAAGGTCGATAACAGATAACGATCTCAGCTTCCAACCTGCGATTCTTGGCGACAACTTAGTTATAACTGTTACAATAACTGCAGTATATGTCAATGCAATTAAACTGTACAACGCCATACAACAGGAAAGTTGGTGGAAGACAATTATTGCCGCACTGGAACTTTTCGTGGCGCCATGTGTTCTGTGATTGTAAGACAATAACTTACTAATTAGTTATGGTGGTACGTGTACTATAGAAGTACAGGTCACTCTAACCATTATACAGAACAAATAAGTTGACAACGCCGGGATAACAAATTAAATACCACATTTTCTCACACAAAAAACAACAACAAATTCCTTTCCTCTCAGTTACGAACAATGGATAGTTCCACAATTTTTCAAGCTCCTCCCCATGCGGCATATTTTCTTTGATCTTGTGATAAGGTTTATCACAAACAGGAAATATGCTTTCTTTTGTATTTTCT
>Ga0224511_10001877_pt1 | contig 13422 bp, 8 predicted proteins | sample SF_May12_sed_USG_2_FD_169988 | JGI IMG/M metagenome (GOLD analysis project Ga0224511, IMG submission 169988) | Sediment microbial communities from San Francisco Bay, California, United States - SF_May12_sed_USGS_8_1 | ecosystem: Environmental > Aquatic > Marine > Sediment | place: USA...
TCCAAAGTGATTCGTCGGAGAACTGCATGGTGAGTACTTGTTTAGTCACCCTATTAATATCTACCTGTTAGTCCACATGCCGTAGAACAGTTCCACGAAGGCCATCGCCAAGTTTATTAGAAGGAAAAAGAATAGGTTCCTTGCATTGGCATCCCCAAGTATCTGCCTGAAAACACAGAGATACCGAGATAGAAAGTTTGAATTCAGGATGTTTCAATGACTCTGGGACTACAGAGACTAAAAGACTGAGAGTTGGTCTACTGTTTGGACAGGAAGTACTGATTACCTAGAGGATGAAACCAGCTGGTTAATCCCACGAATGACTTCCAGGACTCTGTGTACAGTATTTTGAAGCTGGTCCCTTGGATGAATTTTAGGACTGTGACGTGTGATGCATTGGTCAGCTGTGGAATTTGATTTTACAGTTTAGCACTTTGTCAGGAATTAATAAATTCAAATTGGCTTGGGACTTTAGTAAACTGGCCACTTAGATAACTCAGTCCTCATAGAAGAAAGAATGACCGAATAGGTCATTTCAACGGTTAATCCCTTTTGCTCAACACAAGGCAGTTTGAAGATTTAGAGTGTTTATTGTATGCAGTGGTTCATAAATCATGGTTGAATGGTGGTCCTCTCAGTCTCACCACCCCCACGCCACTGGGAGATGCAACTTCTTGTTACCTCATCCATCCTGATAGTCTTTCCATAAACCCTCCATGCTTCTTATACTGGTCTCCGGCGTGGACCGGTAACATGTTACTACCGTGATGTCTGTGTCGCACTGATTGATCTGTCAAGTTAGCAGTTGTAAGATTTGAAAATTTATCTTTCTTTTGCACTGAGTAGCCGACACGGCATTCAGTTTCTTTAGTGGAAGGAGGTAGACTAGCCAGATCAACGTGACAGGGGCGTAACTATATGAATATCTCCCTTCAAGAGCTTGATTAGAAATCGTGATGTTTACTGTGTGAATATACGAACAATTCCCGTAATTTACCCGGGTTGTGACACAATTTGACATTATAGTTATTTTGTAGCTGGATAACAACTCCAAAGTTTGTTATCCTGGAGCCCCACCTAAATCCGCTTCGGCTACTCCGTGTCAAGGACAAATGCAAAATGTCCCCTGGAATCCCCTACAAATCTCGTTTTTCAACTCTAATGTTGATGGTAATTTCATAACTCTGACAGACTTGACTGCCCTCTGCTAGATGTAAATTCAGTGACCTGACTTTATGGTTTAACGCCCTGACACAATCGCCTTGCTTCATTTCAAGTTATTCGATGTAAAAAGAGTGCCAGCAATTACTTGAGTAGTCACTAGACTAGTACTACTACTACTAGTACAGTTTGCAACTACGTACTAAACTAGCAATAGTAACACTAATAGTTACTCTCTAGTCGACTAGCGAGTAACTATTAGTGTTACTATTGCTAGTTTAGTACGTAGTTGCAAACTGGTAGTGGTACTAAATAATTAATTACCATAGTGCTATCACTCACTACTAGTCTATCTATTACTAGTAAGTAGTATTGCTAGTATTACTAAGTAACTAATCGTGTAACATACGGTACTAGTAAACTAGAGCCTGTCCAGCAATCACCAAGACTGCCAGTCTTGATTGAGATGATGAGAGGGCCTGCATATGTGGTGGCAATTGACAGTGGCGCTTAGGCACTGCACCAGATTCACATGTATGTCCCTAGCAATTTTCCTGCAGTACGATTTCTTTCAATTAGAGTCAAAGCGAAAGCTCCGTTCAAAGCATATTAAAATCAATGTAGCAACTTGCTCTCTAGTAAATAATGTAATGCTCTTTATTGCCCGTAGGCCTTCTCTTGAGTTCTTTAACATCTCAGCAATACATCCTTTTGTAGCCTTGCTCTGCGAGCTATATGTAGATATCTAATGGCAGTCAGCAAAGTCTTCCGTCGATGTTTCTCCAGCAGTGATGTGTTTGCACCTAAACGAGCTGTAATATTATCAAAGCTTACGCGGTATTCATATGAAAAGTTAAGATACAGTGACCTAGATGAAGGAGAATTCAAAGCACACGTACGTCAGTCATTATGTTTCTTTTATTATTCTATGCCTCTACTGAAAGGTAAGTTACAGGTTGTCTCTTAGCCAGTAGGGAGGTTAAGATGCAAACGTTACTGGCAACGGTTACATTTCTGCGCGACATACATGATATAAATAAGCGTGTCATGTGACCAAAAGTCAACTATTAGAAAAACCGGTAAGATACTCTAAACGGTTACAGCCCCCATTACTGTTATCTTGTTCTACTCACCGTGGACCTCGGTGAAACCTACCCGGACGTCCTGTTCGAAGACGGAAGCAACATATCTGACTTTATTCGTTACGATAGTGGTGTCCGGTGTGGCTATAACTCTATCGCGGAATTCCCTGGGCTGTAAGCTGTAGCAGCTATGGTTACTGTGCGAAAACGAGAGAATAACCTCGTTTTGATCCTTGCTAGCTTTGTAGCCACTAGATTCTCATCATTCCCCAAACCCCCTTCGTATATTGGTTAATGGGTTTACGGGCCAATGGTTAGAGCAAACCATGTTGGCATACCGTTAACAGCTTAACCTCTCTATTGGCCGTGCATGGAAGTGGCTGTTAGGGAACCAACTTGTACCGGCAATTGTGTAACTGAGGTGGCATGCCACTCCTCTTCCTCACTGCCTTCACCTTCCCCTGCTCTGAAGAGAGCCGGGTGCCCATTTCCTGCTGGGTAAACAGTGAGTTTTTGAAAAATCGCACCAAACATCTTGAACTCGGGACCTTCAGCGCCAATGGCGAGCAGTCTAACCACTGAGCCATAGCACCTCCTTCCGTGTCTACAGGCATTTGGCTATCATATTTAACAGATCTCATAAACCAGCAGCTAGAGTTTATGTGGGGAGCTCATACATAATGGCGTGACCCATGATCTTACGAGTATGAATCAAGCTCTGTAACCACTGAACTGTTCCGGTATCTGGCTTGGTCATGTAGATTTCAATCACTGATGACAAACATCTTCAAGATTAGGAATCCAGGCCCTAGTGTTAGGGCTGAATCGTGATCATACGTAACGTTTTCAATCGCGAAATTCGATTTCAAAACCAGTGTACCAGCAAATCTTGAAAAATCTAAAATAACTCAACCTTTTCTCTTTGGTTCCTTGGTTAAGGTGGTTTTAGTTATATACTTGTTCTTTATTTTTTTTAAACATTGGGAGCTCATTGAGCAGGACAGATGCAATAGCTCCGAAAATTTAATTTTACAACAGAGCCCATTACTTTGAACTCTAGTTCCATATGGAGTGGCCCACTCTTACCTAGTCCGGTTTGAATTTCAGCTGTTAGATCGAGGTTCCGATTATTATGGACTCAAGGAGAGACATCTACGGCATGAAGAGATCATGAATCATGTCGAGAGCAGACTGTCAAAGCGAGGTGAATTATTATAAAATCTGGAATGATTTTTCTGTTGTGTCAAACAGCGACATTAATTTGAAATGCATTTTGGGAATCAAACAGTGACCCCCATATCACATTTCTCAGAAGCTTCCAATACAAAGGATTTCATTTTTGAAGTCATTTCTTGGTAATTGAACAAGATGAGGCTTTATAAGGTTGTCTCGCGTTCAGCGTCCCATGAAGTCCCATTCCGTTATTTAAAGGAGGCTCGCCCATAGACGACTAACTCTATGAGACAGACCAGAGACCATTGTGGAAACAGGTCGTGGGGTTAGTGATATCATCCACATAAAACAAGATGATCTGCTTTTTTCAGAAGTAGATTGGAGTTTTCAAAGAGAAGGTTGCCTACAAGTTTAGTGCCTCGTACTCAAGCTGATGATAATGGAATACTTATATGCAGTGTAGTTTAGCTTACCACTCACTAACACAAGCCAATTATATCTCTGATTTAGGCATAAAAACGACTATTGTGTCCCGGGCAGATTACACAGCCGATTCTATAAAAGATGCTGATATGGTGCTTGCTGCCGGTGGGGATGGGACGTTCCTTCTGGCAGCGAGTCAGATTAGATCCTCTGCCATTCCACTAATTGGAGTCAACACCGATCCAGAAAAGTATGTGTGACTCTATATGTAGAAACTGTATGTATCTCATTGATCGTTCACTTGAAATCCTTGTCTGCCAGTAGGTAATTCTGTCTAAAATAGCGAAATGTCAAAATAACGCGTGGCCCGCGGACCTGATTTCAAGTGCCAACCATACCAAGTTTCCACTGTGAGCTCCTCGCACAAATACCCATCTTCTACCGGTCCAGAACAAACCTAAGGTTCAGGCGATTCACTAAGTAGGATGGCCAAATGCCCATGTAGAATGACAGCAAACCTGGTTTATAACTGTACTCAAATTAGTGAAATCAGCGCCAGACCAGATCAGAAACTTACATTTCACCCAGCCCGACAGACATCTGTGTCATTTTGCTACATTGAAACTGGTGATCATTTCCAGGTCCTATGATTGGCTTTAGTGACAGGTTAGACATGTGGTCAATCATTGTCTTCTCCCCGGCATTAATATCAGAACTTGACAGTTTGACTATCTCTGACGCATGTAGTTTCTAGCCAGATTTCTGGCCGTTTTTCCTTGTGTAACACGCTCACTGTTATGGTTAGATTTTATTTTTTTCACCAGTTACGTTTGCTCCATTACGTAGTGGGGCTAGTATTTTGTTTTTGGCTAGGAATTTGATGCGAGGAGCTCATACTCACAGCTCACAGCGGGAGCCCGCCATGCCTGGGATTCAAACCTGAGTTTTCATGTTTGCGCGCCCAGCTCTCTACCAATAGGTTGTAATCCCGTCATAGCAGGCTCCCGTTGTTAATACGAGCTCCTCACATTCCGATCCCACTGAGCTATCCCGCTATCCCTCTCACAATGTGATCAAGACTTCATACGCTTCATGCTTCATAAGATTTCAAGAGGTTCTTCTATGTAACAATGAATGGATGGTTTCTGTAGGTCAGTCGGAGCCCTGTGTCTACCCACAAGGTACTCTTTAAACTTTGACAAAGCTCTGGATAAACTACTGTCAGGGCAACGAAGGTAACCTTCTGAACAATTCTATAACTTGAGTAGAGAAGTAATGTCACTGATACAGACTGTAGAAGATTTTTTCATTCACTCCAACGTTGTGTAATTTCGGAATAAGAATTTTCATGTAGACCCTTGTCTTCAGCTGACCGAGGGTCCCTGGCTGAATTTCGAGTTCAGGCAAAAACTCTGTCTCTCGCAATACCCTCGTCGATTTTGGATCACGGCGTTAAATAAAGAAAACCGCTCATAGAGTTACCTTTGCTATGGGGCACATAGGTGTAAGAAACAAGTTTCCTAATGACGCACTCTGGGTTACGCTAAGTCAAATTGGACTCTGTTTCTGCGCCACTCCTGACAGCTGTTCTGTCGTGAAGGTACGAAATAACTTCAACTGACAACATGTACTCGTAAAGTTTTGTCTGTATAAAGACATTTTTATACTGGACAAAATACACACAGGCAGACATCGTGATGTAATGGTTAGTACGCTCACCACTAGCGCTGAAATTCCGGGGTTCAAGAGAGCTTGTGCTCACTGTCAGGCCTAAATACTACCTTGGTGCAGCTAACTGTCTTTACATTTTTACATGATAGGTGGCTTTACAGGAAGAGAATTCGAATAACCATGTCTGGTAAACATCAGAATGACGAGCCAGTACAGCTTCTACTGCAGCAACTTCAGCATCCTGAGCAGAGGTGAGGCTGTTTGTAAATGTTGCGCTGTTGGTTCTAGGCAAATTGTTTGTCACTACCACTGTGCATGTGCCATGTGATTGTTAGATCCCCTACAAAAAGTGTATTCAATGACTCTAAAGGGTGCACCCGTGCGAAAACCAGGTTGACATCTGACTAAGTTAACATTCTTATGCAAACTGTAGGTGGTGTCTTATCTTGGTAACATTTTGTGGTACCACACACTCGGCTGTAACCCCTTGCCTTATTGTAGATTTAGCGAACATGTTAAGGAGCATGAGCAGCATACTTCACTGTCCGTCTCGGCAAAGGACCAACCCACCAGAATCCTCCCAATACTGGCACTGAATGATGTGTTCATAGGGGAGTCACTGTCAGCTCGGTAAGTCTTATCACCAAAGCCTCCCTAATGCTGGTTACAAACGACCGAGCCAAAAACCAAAATTTACAATGGTTTGACAAAATTCTGATTACGATCTTTACCTTAACTGGAATCGTCTCCTTTATAATGGTGTTCATTTGGGAAGAAAACTCCTGCCTTAATAAGGCCAAGATAGACCAAGAGCCCAGGCTACCACAGCCTATTGGCTCGGGCTAAAAGCATAGCTTTTTGAAACCGAATTGGGCTTGCCATATGATGGCGAATTTGCCAAACAGTTGCGAAAATTTCGTGAATAACATTACGCTAAAAATCACTTTGCGAATTTGCGATAGTTGTTTCGCGCGAAACTGGTAGTTCTAGCATGCTGAATATCTCACATTTTGTTTACAAGGCACGCACTGATTAGCTCAATCACTTCTATAGCCCGTGCGAATCCAAAGGCTACAAGGTGGAAAGTCAGGATGGCCAACTGACTTGAAATCTTATTTGAGTCAGCCATGGAGCAATTATCATCGCGGGGCAACAAATAATTGCAATACATAAGAACCAGAGCATCAGAGGCGATTATAAAGTGAATCTGACTGGATTTACCTGCGAGTAGCGGTTAGTTGAGTCTGACTACGAGCAAAATTCCCACACTCGATTTTTAAGGAGAGTTTGACCGGAAATATAACTTTGGTACGGCTCGAACTACGCAGTCTCATTGGCTGTGGTCATGTGACTGTGGGAAACTTTTAGTAGTACGCGAATAGTGATCACAATCGTGTGGCTAGGAACGAGAAATGTGAATTTATTGCAATTAGCATATCGCAAAATGTCTGTGCGCGTGTGCGTTTGTGCGCGCGTTTTCCATCTAAGAAATCTCACATCTAATCCACGACAGATTATTTCTCAGTATAAACTATCTAGTGCCTAAAGTCACTCAGAGGTACGTCATGTCAGTGATTCTATATAGCATGTGAATATACTGAAATACTTTCCCTATATCCCATAACAGAAAACCAAATTGACCCACTATCTAATGTATGCTATGCTTCCATGTCATTACAACAATCTCACTCTTTTATTCCGGCGGCTCATCGAAAATTCGAAAAGTCACCACACAATCTTTTCTAGCCCACTGCTGAACATGACATTACAGTCGCAAAGTGGCACATAAGATTGGTTTTAGAGAAGTCAACTCCAGGTTCCCTAGCCACTGTCGTGTTGGAATCGATCTTTTTCTGCTTCATTTATCCTGACCAGGAGTTTGCAGAAACTGAGTTCTGAGTCTTTTTGGTTCAGGATGTCCCACACATGTCTGGAAAACGCCGAATAAAAAAGAACTCAATCAGTTAATTTCTGCAAACCCCTGACACCGGTCAGAATACCTGCAGAGTACCTGCAAACCCCTGACACCGGTCAGAATACGAAAGAACAAGACAGGTCATACAAGTCGAGTGAATACATTACAGAAGGTTACATGTAGATATCAAACTCAACATGTTACCATGCGGCCTTCTGAATGGTATAGCTACTTACTATCTGTATAGAATAGGCAGTTTTATGAGTAAGCCTCGTTAATTCACATGGGGTGGAGTGATGGCTTGGAGGAGGATATAGTGAACCTTGGACTTGGGATACTTGGTTTGATTCCCAGTTCAGGCAGAAGCTTGGTATTTTACAAATAAAACTGCTTTTTCTATACAGATAATAGGTATACCATTCAGAAGGCCGCATGGCAACATGTTGAGTTTGATATCTACATGTAACCTTCTGTAATGTATTCACTCGACTTGTATGGCCTGTCTTGTTCTTTCGTATTCTGACCGGTGTCAGGGGTTTGCAGGTACTCTGCAGGTACCCTGACCGGTGTCAGGGGTTTGCAGAAATTGACTGATTGAGTTCTTTTTTATTCGGCGTTTTCCCAGGGGCATCAGTTGGGGAATGCCTGCTTGCACTCATGGGCCCATAGAGAAGGTAACTCTGTTGGAGGGCCATCTTTGTTTAACGTTAGGGCCCCAAACCGCCGAGGGTGTTGCGAGAGACGTGGTTTAGGCTCAAACTGATTAGACTAGAATCAGAAACCTGGTTCCAAGGCGCAATACGCTATCTACTAAGCTATCACTTTGGATCAATGAGGCTCACTCAATCTGTAACTCTCCTAAATAAATTAAATTGACCCTTATGACCTGTAACGCCTGATTTTGTGTTTGCAGTGTGTCGTATTATGAGTTGTCTGTGGATGGTTGTCCGTCTGTCAAGCAGAAGAGCAGTGGCATCACAGTCTGCACCGGTACTGGCTCTTCATCATGGCACTTTAATATAAATAGCTTACAGCAGCAGGATATCAAAGAAATATTACGACTCAGTGAGTTGATGATCCCTGTTTTGTTTTCACTTGGGCACTTGGCCATCTTAACTTGATGTACCTCCTAAGCCTGCGGCTTGATGGAGCGGTAGGAGGTAAGAATTGTGTGGAAGCTCATTCTCACAGTAGGCACTCAACATAACTAGGGCTTGAACCCAGGATCTTCTATCTTGTGCCAAGCGTTCCAGCCTATCCTGCTATCACCTGGTACGACATCCAATAGAATTGCGCCCCTTTCTCATGGTACTCACTTTTTTGTGCAGTGCTCCGGGCCATCCCTACATCAATTAGAAGAACCTAAATTGAGAGGAAAATCCAATTTTGAGCCAAAATCTGTTTCCTTTAGTAAAATTCAAAATAGCACCCAACCTGATATGGAATTTCTTTCAATAGCCAAAATAACTTGTGATGTAATTTGCTTGGAATCGAGATGTTGCTTTATTGCCAAATGAGTATAATCGTAGTCACTCTGCCCCTTGTGTTTGAGAGAACGACTCCATAGCAACTACCACTACGAGGGCTGTAGTATCATGTGGCCATGTCTATTTTGTAGCTGGTCATCAAAATTTTTTGCTTGATTTACTGTGAGTAGCGCTTTGTACTAATGATGGCTCGGTTATTTCAAGCAGGGTAAAACAACTCCTGCTTCCCAATACGTACCAAGCTCTTACGACAAAGCAAATCTGGTAACCGTAGCCGTTACGAAGTCGCTCTCTCCTGCGCAAGCTCTGTAAATATTCCATCTGATAAATACATCTCTACTACGAGTTGTCTCCATTTTTGCAGCCAAACTCAAGACAGGATTAGAGATACCGTATGCAGATTCTGACCTTGTCAAGTGCATCTACTCCAAATTTAATAAAGCGTTATACTTTTCACCTACGGCACCAAAGATGGCTTTTACTGTACGGGATCCTGTGCATACTGGTATATTCGGTGTGTCACTACCTCGGGGCTTCGGACAGAAGTAAGTTGACGGATAATTCAATAGACAGGTTGCAGATTTGCCTACCAACAACCAAGCTCATTTATATTTATGCACATCTCATCTCGAATGTATATTTCATGAACATAGTAACTCTACAACCTCTACATTAGGAGTGAGGGTGTCACCATAGTTGATGGTCATGTGTGTTCATGGTCTCGGGTCACACCAAGAACTTTTATGGCAAGCAAACATAGGCTGAATGATACAGTGTGACAATAACAGTTCAACTTCAAGCAACCTTTATATACTGAGTGATACAAAAGACGTATGGGAAAGTCTGTCTTCTGGAAAATGGATTGATTTTTGAGTTATGCTCTCTCGTATGTGGCATGCACATGCATTCCACAAGCAGCTATGCTGTGTTACCAACCTTGTCTCCGAACTTAGCATAATTTGCTGCAAGTCCATAGCCAGCATTTTGCTTACAAGCCTTAAAAGACCTCTTAATTGTCCACTGTAAGAACGAGCTCCTCACATACTTTTAGCTCCTACCACTACAACAAGCCTCAGGCTTAGGAGGTCTATTAAATAAGACAAACAATTCTAGAAAAAGTTCTAAGAAAAGTTAGTACATATTAGGCAGTTTTCCTCCTAGCACATTGTAATTGGTATATGGCTATGTCCTTTTAGACTCGAGGTGAGGTCAAAGATGTGGGATGCTTGCCTCGTTATTGATGGTGGGGTCTCATTTCGGTTTAATGACGGGGCTGCCGCCACCATGGAGCTTCATGAGAAAGATGAGCTGAAAACGGTACAGCTTGACTGACCAAAACAACTGACCAGAGGACAATCGACAAAGGCTCACCAGTGACTGTAAAGCCAACAACGGTAGCAATAATGAATAATAATTGCAATAATAGCAATACTACCCGGTTACAATTGAACACAGTATTCTGTATAGTGGAGTCGCTCTTCTGCAAACCCCACTCGTAGTGACAGACGGCCGTCACTGTCATTTTTTGTTCCACATGGATTACCAACATAGTTTTAATGAACCTGCCACTTCCTAGTAAATGGAGGGTGAAGGCCTGCTCAATAAATACTTTTATAGCACATTTCGGTTTTTTTCTGTATTCAGTGGGTACATATTAGAGACAGTACAAGGTAAATAGGCTGGTATGATGTAGTATATTTTGTCAACAATAATTCCCATAAAGTTTTGGTAATTCATTTGTTTTGCTTAATCGATGAGGCACTGGATGAGGCATGTGACCCATTGGATCACCCCCAACACCCGCCACTTGACAGAGAGCCAAGTCACCTCATTGTTGGTGTCTTCGGAAATCAGAGTTTTCCCCTCTCCGACCAATGACTGACTATTGGGCAGTGACCCAGTAATCACTTGGACACAGATCTGTCGTATATCACCAAGTGGGCTGGATATGATGTCATAGTCAGGGTGTATATGGATCACTACCAATAGATTATACAACATTTTACATAAGGTGTAAAAATCACAGCCAACGTTGGATAGAAAATTTGGCGATTGGAATATTCAAGTAGGCATGTGGTGATTCTATCGGTGTCCCACTCTCTGATTGTACTCGACATTCCAACTTGGGTCCTGTTAGCAATTCACAACCTGAGCTTTTTGTGATACCAGCATACCTTGAATAACCAAAATGGATGTCTACTTTACAGAGGTTACAGCTGTTACTCTCTGCCAGGCAGACTGTAGCTCATTGGTGTCACTTAGTGGATTGTGCTCATATGATAACTTCACCATTATGTTGAAGCCGCTGAGTTAGATAGGCTCTTGTTTTTCACCTGTTACGGCTTAGCTTGGAGTACCATGAGTGGGCCAGTATCAGTACTTCGTTCCATAGTGAATAGGATAAATGTGAAGAGCTCGCACTCACGGTGAGAGCTCACCATCGCCATCATTCTCATACTTCGAACACATCTATTGAGCCTCTACCACTGAGCTGTCTCTCTATCCGCATCTCCCTATACCACTGAGCTGTCTCTCTATCCGCAAAGTGTGCTAAGTCACGAATACAGACCACCCCTCTAGCCAAATGGTTCATGAATCATGGCAGTGACTGCATCATTCATTGTGGTGAGCTACTGGCATTTGGCGTGCCCCCCTTACGCACTGCACGTTCCAAAAATACTCGGTTGTATATTTGTTTTATCATAGTTCTAAAGACAGGTGGCTCAAAACACTACATATTTTACGACTTCTAAGCGAGTACAATTCAAAATAGTTTGCGGTTGAAAGCTTGATAAACGCGTTGGCATAGACCCAGATGTGGGGCGCGGCAGTTCTTTCGACACTCCATAAATTTGCTTGGCACAACCTTGTGTCAGATTGCGGGTTGATGCGAGAAAGTGCCACCTTCGTATCTCAAAACATTAATAGAATTGATAATCCGCGTTCCTGCGTAATAATATTTTCGGGGGTCGATCTAAACTATACTTCAAAGTATCACTATCAATCAGTTTATAAATCAGGCATGATACTTATTCCCCTCTGGAATTTATTGTTATAAAGATAACATCTTATATTATTTCTGATCATATAACCAATGATTGGCACATATATGAATTTAAGACTGCTTGAAAAACCTCTATAGTAAATACATACCGGTACTTTCACAGTTCATTTGAGATTGTTTTCATAACAAACACTTGCTATAGATAGTCTCACAATGCAGTATCCTGGGTGCTGGAATGTTTAAAGATTTTAAATGATACATCGCGTTTTTGACCCAGACAGGATGAGCGTGTGGGAGTTGACCACCTGGTTTCCAATATCAAAGCAAAATCTTTCCACACCAGTACCTTGTAAGGGTGTTTAGTAAATACTATTGTGATCTATCATCAGTTTATAACACGAGATTTGACACATCATAAGAAGCGGAGGATATTCCTTTGGTTGTTCAGCTGTTCTAAGCCGATTATCAATCGCTCTGTTTCCCACACGGCCCCTATAACAACAGGCGCCAGGTAATCCCAAATCGGGTTGGGCTGACCGTCGGGCTCAGTTTGATGACTCATTCACCTCCCACCGACCTTGTAAGCTCACTATGCTGCGATAAAGGGTGGAGGGGGTGTCATGTTTTACAACACTTCCACTGTGACATGTTTAAATCTTTTCATCTTCATTAATAAGGGTGTTTTCATGTGTACTATCATGGAGATAAGGTCGTTCCCACAGTTAATGACCGTGTTAGGAAGTAGCTGCGGGGGAGCCAGCTTGTATCGTGACATCTTCATTACCGTCTCCACCTTTCTCAGCGCTGATGAGAGTCAGGTACCCAGTTACCGCTGGATCAACAGAGGGTGTTTTTGAAAAATCCCAAGTTGCGTATGAACCCGGGTCTTTAGTTCTCTGCCCTAACCACTCGCTTCCCTACATGGGATAAACTGCTCACTAATCAGACAGAAATAAAAGCCTCACAAGTTCTGTAATATTTCCCCCGTTTTTGCCCGAAGTCTCATATAGAACAATTTTTTATTCGACTATTCATATTTTAAAGGTTGATTTACATGTATTCATTAAATGAATGAGTTGTGGCAAAAAAACTGAAAATGAGAACATAAAAAAACACATTTTCATCTCGCAAAACCGGAGTGCTCTTGGGTTAACCCAGTAACAGCCTCACTGCCTCAACCTTAGCTACAGGAAATGTCATCGCTTGGAAATGTTGGCAGCATCAGCGACTACACCTACATGACACTGTCCATAACAACTAGAGTCTGATATCTATGATGAGTTTTTGCTTCCTTCTGCGGCCAACAGTTGATGGTTCAATGCCAGAATCTATCACTGAGCTCTCCTGCGGTCCCACTGAGATCATGTGAGGTCGGATCAAAGTCAGCACTGCTTGAGAGTTTTTACACCTGTGAGGATGGATATGGTGATATTTTCTGTGACTGTCTGTACCATTGCCCCAAGCTGTGTTGAGCATTAGAAAGTTCCTGCAAGACAGTCACTGCTC
>Ga0224511_10001878_pt1 | contig 13422 bp, 8 predicted proteins | sample SF_May12_sed_USG_2_FD_169988 | JGI IMG/M metagenome (GOLD analysis project Ga0224511, IMG submission 169988) | Sediment microbial communities from San Francisco Bay, California, United States - SF_May12_sed_USGS_8_1 | ecosystem: Environmental > Aquatic > Marine > Sediment | place: USA...
TTGTTCATCTTTTCGGAAAAAGGATATATAGGACTGTTCACGTTGCGTTCAGTTGGGTTTGAGTACGGCTCAAATGACTCTTTTTTAGACCTTGATTATGCTACTTGCACAGGCTTGGTCTAATATAATCTTTTACATAGCGCAACCAAGGTCGGGTGCTGAGTAACTAAACGGACAGTCATTATTTTGTAGCAGGAGGACAGAGAGCCGACGATTGTCTGGCTTGCTCGATATTAAACTGTCTATTCTGTGGATGGCTGTTCGGAATGATAGCTATCATCTTCTCATGTATGGCCAAGAGCGCCAACGAAAGAGGTATGAGAATTTCACTGAAACAATACCTAAGGCAATGCGCGTGTGCGTGTAGAAACATTGAGAAACCTTGAGCAAGTTTGCGAACCACACAAATTCTCTTTCGTGTGTTTCAGGTGACTATGAAGAGGCGCGGTCAAAGGCTGGCGTAGCGAAGGTTCTTAACATTATTGGCCCTGTACTGGGAGGCCTCGCTGTTATTGGGGCCATCATTTATGTAGTCATCTTTTTCACCGGCGTTTTCTCATTTTTCTAATTGAAGTGGAGAAATATTGTACCTGTTTTTTTATAACATGTACTTTCCGTATCTAAACGTTTTTGTGCCATAGAATTTTTACCAAATGAACCGAACTGTCCCTTTTTTTCTACTTTAGAACAGAGTTTGATTCGCTCACTAATACCATTACTAGTAAAAGGTACTTGTATCTTAGTTTGATCACCAGTCTAAATTAAGTTTCAACACTTACAAAGAGCTTGGGAGTTAGCAAAGAACAGAATATATTCGCATCTCAGGTGAGACCTATTTCATTCTGCGAATAAATTAGGTGTATTTGTGTGATTGTGGTAAGACGCAGTCAAAAAACTTCACACGCAAGCATGTGAGCAGATAGATGGAGTTAAAATGCGCAAGAGGTTTTGAGTGCATCGAAGCTGTCCTCTGAACATCTTGAGTGTCTTCGGACAGAAAAACTGTTTTGTTTCCCATAACAACAAGCGAGTGCAAGTAACCATGAAATGAATAAATAAGCGACATTTTGATAACCTTGACACGTTAGGTATGGAATTCTGTTGGCATGATTGACTTCACGTCCAGATGTAGCCGAGGTACATGGCTCGTAAAATGCACCTTTCAAGTGCAATTTCGAGCGATGGAGCTAAGAATGTGCCTGAAACCCCATTTCAGATGCCAAAACCCGATCACGCGAATGCACCTAGAATCTCAACCAGCTAAGTTTGGAACTTACCACTAGTGGGACTTGAAGCAGTGATGATAACTCATCTTGATCCTCAACCTTTGTTTTGGGATGAACCTAAGGATGAGGAATCCATTAGATGGGTCAATGCATTGAATAAAATGGTTGAGAACCTGCCTTAGTTCCATGTATCAAAGGACGACGCCAGACAAAGTACAGAAAGGTCAGAGCCAATCAGAAGTTTATGTGCATTGGTTGTTTAATAGCAATATGGCATATATGTATTAAAGGGGTTATGACGCGGTCGATGGTCGACGCTTTTCGGGGTTGTGTCCCCCATTTTTAAAGGGAGGCAACTCTGCATTCATTGCAGCGATAGCGAGTGATCTTTTTCCACAGACCGAATATCGGTCACTCGAATAACTACGACCTAACTAGAAAAAAAATGGGATCTAATTACTAAAACTTAGTAACCTAGTAATCTTAATCCCCTTATAACACCGAGTAGAACTTAAATTGGAACGTAGGATTAGATAAAATGTAAATTATAAGAAGTGCTTTGCCGGTTTTCCCGGGTTTCCCTAGCCCTAAATAGAGGCCGTTGCGTTTGGGCCTCTATAATTGCCCAATAATGGCTGGTGCTAACGCTCGTTGACAAGAGGTGGAAAACTGCGCTCTGAAACCCTATTTCTATATTTTTGTTGCACGGTTTCTCTATTCTGACCTGGGTAACTATAAGTCTAGTATACACATGCAAATGCATTCTTCAAATATCGGCGCGTAAGCGGAGAAATCAATGCAAAGACCAACAGCTCTGAGTTAATTTCCTGTCTCGAGGCCAATTCTGGTGCGTCGACGGTCTGAAAAGTACGTTGTAGAGGGCCTCAAGTATGCGCATTGGACAGGGCTATATCTAAGCTTCCATTTGAACTAGGTATTGGGCCCATTTGTTCCTGGTAGGCTTCAGAATCTACAAACAAGTGAAGACACTTTTGCCCATGTCATAGCCCCTTTAAAATATAGGATGGCTAGTTCTAGCTGCGCAATTATTATTCAATGAGCAGATAACTCCAATGTGCTTTGTGTGACAAAGCAGCAATACATGTGTGCTTGTCCGAAAATGCCTTAAAAGACTAATTTAACAAGACAATATTTACTCACCAGTCCTCCTTGGTTCGTGAAAACACAGTAGCTGCCGACGAGCACATTATCAGCCACAGTCTGCCTGAAAACCTCCACTTTCAGTGTATCAGCTAGGATCTCCTCAGTCTCCTGCATGCACAATAGAGATTGGAAAAGAATGGAAATAACGCAGGTAAGCAGAGTTGGAAAAGCTCTTTTTTGTGTAAGATATTTCGATACCGATACACTGTTTTTTGTCGATCAGTTACACATTCTCGATACTTTCAGAGCAATGAGCTAATGCATATCCGATGCTCGATACTGATAGATGGGATGGGGCATGAAAGGGCCAGATTTCCAAGAAAAAAATGAACAAAAATGTTATTTAAAGAGTTTCTTTTAATCATTGGGCAGTTCTTCACTATAAAATTAGTTTTAAGGTTGGATGACGAGGCCAATTTTTTTTGGCTGATCAGAATCAGCATGTCTCCAAACCTACCCGAGTAAAATTACAGTGCAATAGACACAGCAGAAGTGCCCTTAAATCCGTGCTAGAGATGGCAAAATTGGCACCCTCTGAAAAACGGTTTTTTAAAAGGGCGGAGCCTAATCGGCCATTTATATGACATATAATATCGCAAGTTGGATGACTAGTCAATGCCCAGGCACTCAAAGTCGATCATTTTCTACCTGGCTTTACAGAGAGTATCCCAGTAGTTGGGATACCTCATAACCACTGACACAATCCTAAGGTTGTACACAAGCGCTGAGAATGGGTCTAGAGTGGGATCACTAGCTCCAGGTTTGTCAAAACAAGCGTAAAGAGAGCCACGTTTGGCCGATATTGCCCGGGAATCCCACGGAATGCACGTGACCTGCTACAACAATCATGCTAAAGGGTAGAGTTGACGCCATGGCTTCAACTGGTAGAAAACTGTACATATTACAGCGTCAGACAGCCACTTGGAATAGGACTGAGATGCAAACATACTGCTGGTCTGTTTACGCCATAAGAGCACTTGTTTTGCTATTAGTAACGAACACCAAGACTGAAAGACCGTTTTCGAAAAAGGTGGGTAAATTCACTCGGTCACCGAGTTAGTATCACTCACTTCGATTGCGAGGTAACTAAGAGTTAGGACTAAGCTAAACTCAGTGAATTCATAGGTATTTGTTTTCGTTTTTGGGCCCATTTCGTGCTCATACTTCGATCTCAGTAGTCATAAGTGTGACAAAGTTGTGGAAGTTGGGCTTTGGCTACCAATCACGCAGGCGCGCGTATGTAATAACGTGGACCGGCTGTGATGTCTTTTGTGACAATTTACATCACGCGGGAAAATTTCAACTGAATGAAAGTTCATTTGAGAATTCCAAGATTTAATCGTATTTTTTACTACATCCCCTGCTCAGTATGAACTTTTATTCGACTCAGATAGGTTTTGAGACATGCTGATTCTGATGAGCCAAAAAAAATTTGCCTCGTCATCCAACCTTTAAAGGATTAAAGGCGACGCACTTTTCAGACCGTTGACGCACCAGAATTGGCCTCGAGATAGGTAATAAAAACAGAGCTGTGGTTTTTGCGTTGATTTCACGCTGATGTTTGGAAAATCCTCTTGCAGGTGCACACTAGACCTGTAGTTACAGATGTCTATATAGAGAAAATGTTCAACAAAAATATAAAAATAGGGTTTCAGAGTGCAGTTTTTCACCTCTGTCAGCGAGCGTTAGTGCCATTATTGTGAAATGATAGAGGCCCGAACGCAACGGCCTCCATTTAGGACTAGGGAAAACCGGCAAAGCACTTCTTATAACTTACGTTTTTTCCAATCTCACGTTCAATTTTAAGTCTTACTCGATGTTATAAGAGGGTGAAGATCACTAGGTTACCAAGTTTTAGTAATTAGATCCTATTTTATTTCTATTTGGGCCATTTGGGCCATAGTTATTCGAGTGGCCGATATCCGGTTAGTGGAAAAAGACCACTCGCTATCGCTCAAATGAATGCGGAGTTGCCCCCCATCAAGAACAGGGAACACAACTTCGAAATTGCGACCATCGAACGCGTCATAACTCTTTTAAAATGAAAGAAGTTTTTGCAACCAAATCCTTTAGTTGAGATGCTCGAAGTTTTAGGACTTCCACCATTCAACATTGAGATCGAGGTGACCTAATTGGTTAAAACCAGGGTATCAATGAAAGCTGATAGCTAGCTGTTTGAGTCGAGTACTAAAAAACTACATCACCGTGGAACGCAGGTGAGCCAGTTCTTAAGGGTATCGAATGCATTCTGATTGTAACTGATACTGATTTCGATAGTGAGCCTCCATGAGGTAATCGTTACCATTTTCATTCCATAAAAAGGAACATGTAATGGAACTGAGCACCACTTTGTATTCAATATTTCCAACCCTGCCGGTAAGCATGGCTGACCAAAATTATGATACTGAATTCATAAGCACACCGAGAACTAAACGATTCAATCAGAAATGAACATCCAACATTTTGTCATGGATGCTCCTTGGGAGTTTGTGTAACATAATATGGGTAACAGTTGCCAATGTTTTATCCAAAGCTCAACAAGGGTAAAGCATTGAGATTTTAGCAGAGAACATTACATCAAGAGTTTCACAGTTTAGGAAATCAAAATCCCTGACACCATAGATCATGCTGTATGATGGTCTGTCTCCCAAACCGAACATAGAGAATATTGCAAAAAAAACATTCTAGTTCCGGTTGCGCCGGGCCCGCACCATTGCGTACCTTATCTAAGTCAGGGTGAACCAGAGCAACGTAGTCGTTGGTAGCAATGGTATTTCCAAGAGCAGACAATCTCTCCTCCACCCGTTGAACTTTAACATTGTCGGGCAGCGAGTTACGTATGTGTTGCAGTTCCTGGTCTGTGGTTGTGTGCGGCACCAAAATGCCATGTCTGTTGGCTGTAAAGAGTCCATGGTGGCTCATTGTACTTGTGTATATACCTTAATATTTATACGGATCCTAAGATCATGGAATAGATGTGAGCAAAAAAAGATAAAAGGAGGTTTAACCTCATGCCCGTATGCTGCGAGGTGTTTATTCACCGCTCTGTTTAAAAGAAGCAAGTGTGGAAATGCTTTACTGAGAAATGAACTGATCTGCCGCCGCTACGCCACCAGCGGAATTGGGGAAACAAGCTGCATTCACCTTACCTGCAGTCATCCGTCCGACGATTCGACAGCCAGCAATACTTGTGTGGATAACGGGAATAGTTTCTGAAAGCTCACCCTCAAAAACACTGAAATATATGTAAACTGGTTTCAATACTGTACTGCAGTTCATTTTCCCACAAGAATCCCAACCAATCATTACTTACTAGTGATCAATCATTCAATAACTTAGTCAAGTCAAATAAGTGAGCTGGAACTAGCTAGAAGTAAAACTACCAACTCTCCAAGTAAGTACTAACACTAAGTAGTAACTTGTAAGTAACTAACTTGTCAAAGCGACTGAATGACTGTGAGTGTGACACTGAGTCAGACAGTGCCTGTGAGTAGGGGGCGACTGACTGGAGTGACTCACACTGAGACTGACAGGTGACCATCACACTGACACTCACAGTGAACTGACAGTGACACTGAGTGGAGTGATTAACCAAATCAGTAAGTGAGTCACATTGATTGACTATTAGTATTAGTATTATTATTAATTATTGAATTGAGACTCACTAGACGTAACTTTAAACTACTAGTGCTGCTGCAGCAGCGGCGGCGGCAGCAGCATCAGTAGTAGCACTAGTAGCCCTAGGTGTAGCAGTAGTACTACTACTAGCCTAGTAGTAGTAGTAGTAGTAGTAGTAGTAGCAGTAGCAGCAGCAGCAGCAGCAGCAGCAGCAGCAGCAGCAGTAGTAGTACTAGTAGTAGTAGTAGTACTAGTAGTATTGGTAGCGGCAGTAGTACTACTACTACTAGTATTAGCCAATACTAATACTAATAGTAATAGTAATACTAGTAGTAGTAGTAGTAGTACTAGTATTGGTAGCGGTGGTAGTAGTAGTACTAGTAGCGGTAGTAGTAACTAGTAGTACTAGTACTCACTGTACTGTGTGTAAATGTAACTGTATGTATTACTATTACTAGTAACCTAAGTTATTAAGTAAGTTAACTGTGGAGTGTGGGTCAGTCACTGAGTCAGGAATGGACTATTGACTGTATGTGTGTGTAGTGTATTGACTAATTGAGTAAAGTAAAATTTACTTCACCTGTAAAAGTTCTCAGAACCACCGATGCCAACTAGACAGTAGCTATTAGTGAGTTTAGCGAACACCCCTACTTCATTATTTCCTTCAAACTGTACGCGAGTTGCCATTGTAGCGGAGCAAAGAAGGTCTTAGCTATTGGAGAAACAGAAACTGCATTAACTCATTTACTAAGGAAATTGTTGCACCAGCATGGGCTGGATAAGGTGTCCGGTTTTAACAGCGAGGCGATCAACTTTTACCGCTCTCCTCACAGAGGTCTGAGAGTATAGACGATTGAGAGGCATACATTTATGGATAAATACCGTGGCACAATTATGGATACTTCTAGAGAAACAAAACAAATTTAAATAATTTAAATTGTGTATTTCAATATTTGGCATATGATTAATTTTTCTATCAGGCATAACCTTTCAATAAAACGACAGGAAATTGGAAACAGCTGGCAAAGGATTTGCAGAGTTGGCAGTCGGGATTCCTAGCTCAGCACCACACCTTTCAGTTCTAGGTTGAGAACAGCTTTTCAAGAAAACCTGCTGTCCGGTGTCTTTCACGTACTATCAACTGTGTGGTCATACCATAAATATGCTATAGAGTGCTGTGAGTACAGCTAACGTGGTGGCTTGCGTCTTCAGGATCTTGTAGTTATAATTCAATCAGGTTTCCTAGTTCAGTTGGACTAGTATTAGTATTACTTATTTACTATTACTATTAGTATTATTAGCTATTACTTACTATCATTAATAATAGTATTACTATTAGTAATTAAATATTTATGATATTATATATACTTAAGTTAGTTAGTAGTAGTAGGAGTACACTGTACAGTACACTGAGATGAGTGACTGACAGACAAGCTAGTAACTTAGTTGATAGTTACAATACACTACAGCACTAGTCTATGCTAAGGTCTAAACACTGAAACTCAGTCAGTCACTGAATCTCTCAGTTAGTGAGTTACTGCTGCACACTCACTCGGTCACTGCCTCTTCTTATTGAATAAGTTACTCTCTGGTGTAGACTCTAGACTAGTCTAGTGACTGCACCCAAATTCCGGACCAATGCATTATGCAGAGGCTAAGCTAAAACTAAGATTGGCTTTGCAAAATCTAGATATAATTAATTATTTCAGTTTTAAAGTTTATTTCCTCTTTTCTTGATAAACTGCGAAGGGTTTGGATCCTTAGCAGCTCAAAACTGGAAGATCTATTCGAACTCAAAGTCAGGGGAAAATGTCGTAGTTTAGCTAGCATCTGCTTCAGGCCTAGTACTTAGTAAACACAGAGCGCTACTCCTAGTGAATTCTTTGGAGATTTTAATTTTAGTTCAGGGAGAGAGTGTTGCATGTAGACCCATTCCACTTGTCAAGCAACTGTTGGTGTCATCCTGACTGGTCAATTTAATTATAGTGAATGTATGATGGGGTGCGCTGAACATTTTTTTGCTGTTATAATAATTTTTCATGCTCTAATCCTGCTCTAAGCATTCACTCATGGAGTCACTAATGCTTCGCATGCTTTATTATGGTGAAAATAACAGCGTATGGTACATGCATATCTATTGTAGGCGGTGGGTACGATACCGGTGATACAAGACAATTCCTGTGATCAATTCTATTGACAACTATCCATCTAATACTCCAAACCAAATCTGGTGAACATGTCTGATTCCTTGGATAAGCTGGAAGCATACTGGCGTATGCAGTACCAGTTCACACTGCCAGTAGTTGGTGCTATGTTTCTAGTTATAATAGTCTATGTATTAGGAGTGGGCTCATCCCCCACCCCTGCACCTACATTATTTGAGAATGAAGAGCTAATGTCGCGCAAACAGAAAAAAGCTATAGAGAAAAAAGAGAAGCTCAAACAGAAGGTGAGTCAGTTCTCTCATCCGTTCTCTAACCAACATACGTGCATGAAAACCTTCTAGAAGATTTACATTACATTCTCTGTAGCAGAATGTTAACATCTTGTAGAAAGAAACGAAGGCTACCAACAATGGTCATGTAAAGCCAGCTGAATCAGCCAAGCCTGTGCTGAAACAGGCCAAAGCTGTTGATGCGAAAGCCCAGAAGGAAGCCGAGGTAAGGCCTATGACCCATCCCCTAATGGTAGTGCCAATGTTACAGAACGACCAACATACAAACACCAGGTGTGGAACTGTGATGTGTAATAATCTGTATTTAGTTAAGGAGGCAGCGGGTGAGAGAGGCTCAAATTCAAGCTAAGAAAGCTGAGCAGGAGGAGGCTAAGAGAGCTATGGAGAGGGAGAAGAAAATCATGATGAAAGCCGCGGCCAAAGGTATGGTTGAGGGTGACTGGTACTGTTGAGTGAATATCCACTTAACTTGCTGGTTGTTCACATTTCATGGATGACTTCTGTTGTCTTTAAATCACTTTGATCTATTGTCAATCTTTACATAGGTCTCAGGTGTCTATTCGTCTACTCATAAGAAGTGGACTGTAAGCTAATGACTGGGAGTTGCCTTCTCTTATTGATCAGACCAAGAGTAGTCATGACCTAAGAATATTTAGCTAGCAATGCTCACTTACACAAATCATTTACTGTAAGCTTTAAAAAGGACCAACCGTTGACCGAGCGTAGGCACTGCTTATCTTTGGTGGGAATTTGGAAGTAAATAACTTGTCAGTAAGCACTGTCAGTTATCAGACATCCTGTATCGTGATCAGTAAGAACTAGGCTCAACTACGTGTTAGCTTAGCTTATCTTTCCCAGTCTTTTATTTCACTCTCGGACCGTGTTCTTCCGAATTACGATTATCGCCGCCTGCGCGTTCTGTCATCCATTGTGTCTAGATAATGACACGTTGAGTGCCTAACTGTCTTTGATGGATTACTGGCAAGGTGTGTTTAGCATACTGTAATGAATGCCTACTTTGTTTAACTGGCTCATTGATATTTTGCAGCCTTTAACTATCATCCTATAGCATCTCACCTCGTAGAACATAAGATTACCGGATTAATTACAGGTGGCTGGACAACCGTTGCTAAGGATAAGAAATCCAAGCAAGTGCCTGAGGCGGCCGTCGCGCCGGAACCAGTAGTCCCGACTGTTACTCCTGCTGCAGTGGAAGCTTCACCCGAACCAGCAAAAAAACCTTTCCCAGTGACCTTGGTGAGCATTGGTGTAAAGCAAAGTGCTGTCTTGGTCTTGTCCATAATAGCCAGCGCTATCAAATGCGCTAAATTTAAAAATAAAATTGATAACCAGTATTGCAGTGACATATTAGAGCACATAATGGTTGCTTTTTTTCAGCCGAAACAGCATAATCTTTGGTCTGGATTTAGGTGACCTTTTTAAGGCCTAGTTTAGAAATAGCACAAATGTGTGATGCCTTTTTTCAAGGTGCATCGGACCATCCATTGAGTTCGAAATTTTGTATTGGACCACCAAGTGACATAAAACACTACTCTCCCGAAAAGGCTTGCAATGTGATGTAACTATGGGTGGGACGAGTGTACTTTGCTGAGTACGCGTGCCTTGTAATCTTATCACACTGATGTGAGGTTGTGTACCCGGCATTAACCTGCATGACAGTTCGACCTGTGTTGCAAGGTTGTTGCAATGTGCACCAGGATATGAATATATTGATATTTGCTAGCTCAGTGACAGCTCGGTATAAAGAGAAAGATAAGAGTGCCTCCTGAGATGTTGATAGTACAAATTAAAAATTGTATAATTTGCATTGACACAAGCCCAACAAATTAATTTCAGCACATTTCGACTTTGTCAAAAATTGTGAGGTTTTTTCCCAATGGTGTTCAATGATGAAAGGTTCAATAGTGAAAGTGTTGCGGATTTGTCATTAAATTCACTCACTTTTGTTTTTGCAGGCGAGTGGTGTACGACCAATTGAAGAAGTGCTCAAGGAGTTGACTAGTGTACCCGGTGAGTAAGTTCGTGGACACGCATCCGTGCTTCCCCTGTCTCCTGCTGCTGGTATTCGGCTGCTGTGGTCCTCAAAGAAAGCACCGTTTAAAATAGGGCAAAATTTTAACAAGATTTTAACTCTTCAGACATCTGGGCCCCTGGTGTGACCCCTGGTGTGACCCCTGGTGTGACCCCTGGTGTGACCCCTACTGTTAATGTCCCCACGGAGCGTACTGATTGGGAAATGATTCTTTAGTTGCAGCTGCTCTGGAGCCCACTGCTTCAGCCAAGTCAAAAAAGAAGGGAAAGTCATCTAAACCAGAGGTTAGTTCTGAGTTTCTTCAGTATTCATAACCCTTTGTTTCGATTAAAGAGCTAAACTTGGGTGAAGATTTTGTATATTGGTAGTAGAGTGGCCCTTGGATTAAAATTTGTTATTTAAATCCCACAAAAAATGCTGTGTATGGTTTTTAATCTAACCAGTCGAAGAAGCGAGTCAAGTAAACAAATCTTTTGTTGAAAGAAGAATGAACTAGGAACTAGGGTGGCTCCTCAATCGACCGGAAGGATCAGCTGTCTTAGTAACCTATAGCAACGATTTCATATGGACATCAGTTCAACTCAAGGGTTTGTTGGATGGTTTGTGGCCATTTACGTCAACTTATCCTCCCCTACTCTGGAGGATAACCCAATGATCTGCTATCATATTATTGATGACATCACTTTTGCCGTAACTCTTTAGTCATATACTTACAACCGCAATATCCGTTGCCAGCCTGTGGAGCAGCCGAAAGTCGTAGCTAAACAGGAAGTAGCTGCCCCCGTTGCTGCTGCCCCAGCAGTCGCTGCCAGTGAGCCCGCACCCCAGCAGAGTAAAGAGGAGAGCCTACAGGAGAAGTTGGCCGATGCCATGCAGCCAGCATTTGATGAAGTTGGAAGTAAGTCCAATAGCAGCGCAATATTAACTGCGCAGTTGCTGGTGGCTGAGGCAATGTCATCCCGTGTTTAGAATAAGAGGTCGCTGATTTAATTCTTGGTTCGGGCACAGGTTCGCCCCTTGATTTCTATTGGATTCGAATTGTGACATTCCATTCCAAACAGCTATAACCAGAATTACAGTCGGACGAGTTATATTAAAGACATTCACCTATTATAGATTCTGGTATAATTTGAGTTGGGTTCCTCAAAAGTAGCATTCATTGGGCTGGGATAGGAAGATTTCCTAATGCGCCAACCATTACTATGCTACTGGAAAGGCTGGTCGAGAAGACTGATATTGTCATAATGTATGATGCATATCGACTATGACGTATGATTGTGTATTCATGGTTACAACTAGTGAAGTTCACTAGTGATGATAAAGTTCACATTATTACTGATTGTGGCGCGGCAATGGTCACAATAACACGCAGCTACTGTCATCAGCTGTGCATTGTTCTTCAGTTCGATCCCACCTTCTATTTTTTAACTGTAGTTAGCATGATTGAATCATAATGACTCACTGGTGATTCCTTTAGGTTGGGAAGAAGCTAAACCTCTAAAGATGAAGAACATCAAGAAGAGAGCGCGCCGGGAAAGATGATAATCCCAACCTCGACTTTCTTAGTGGTTTTATTACGGTTCTATGCAAACTATGTTACGCGAGACATTTATATGGCTTATTTGGCCTGGTGGTGGGTACTGATGCACTTAGTCCCTGCACTCTCCTCACAATATGTTTTGAATTGTCTTCTTCTTGCGAGGTTATGGGTTTATATAAGATCTCAGTGATTTCGGGACCAGCCCACTTTCAGTCAGGGAGAACCCATTTTGGATCTCCTGCAGTGAAACAGTCTTTGTCTGTTATTGTAAAAGTTTAAATTCTTTTTGGGAATAATTATAAAATGAACTGTTAACAATAAAACTATTTAACAAATAAATCTGTAAAAATGCAATAAAATAAAGCTTGATTCTGTACAAAAAGAAAAATATGAATAGAGAGTGAATGTATGCGGTCATATGGAAGTCAATACATTTCTTCACAAACATTGTTATCAGCAAAATTAGGACAGAGTTACTAGACTGATAATTATTAATCTAATATCCAACAAGAAGTTAGCATTCTACACTGGAACAATTGTAAAAAATACAGGAATCCCAAAGAATCTGGGTTTCCTGCTAAAAAAAATCCTCATAGCCACGGATTCGATAAAAGTGTCTAAGAGGATGCTGTGAACTTTCCTCTCACTAAGAGGATGCCGTGAACTTTCCTCTCACTAAGAGGATGCCGTGAACTTTCCTCTCACTAAGAGGATGCCGTAAACTTTCCTCTCACTAAGAGGATGCTGTGAACTTTCCTCTCACTTTTTTCAGCACACCGGACCATTTAGAACCCGAATTTCCCTGTTTCTGGTTTTCACTGGCCAACTCGGCTAATTTCTGCAGATCGTGCTGCATAAATTCACTCTTACGATTTTTAATAGCCTCTAATAAATCATTGTTCTTGGAGAAGTTGTAGCTGACTCTTTGCAAAAGACGTATCTGATCAATCATTTTAGCCAGAGATCTACAGCAAAAAATACAACAAACTAGTACACAACAGAGTAAAAAGATGAAGGTAAAGGTTGTCCCTTAGCCAATGGCTGTGTGGAGCAGACAACTTTTACCGGCAACGGTGTAACTGAGGAGGTGCGTCACCCCTCTTCCTTACCGCCTTAACCTTCCCCAGCTATGAAGAGAGCCACACGCACATTTCCTGCTGAGTAAACAGAGAGTTTGTGACATTGGCCCATACTGTATCAATCTGGTTCCTCCAGTCTATTATACAATGAGTTGGAACAGGACAGACATACCCCCTTTGTTTGAAAATTCCTGTGTCTTCAAACGATTTCATCACCTAAAACCATTAAATCATACTTGCCAAAAACGGTACCCCAAATCAGTGACATGTCACTGCCCAAATAAAAA
>Ga0224511_10001879_pt1 | contig 13421 bp, 7 predicted proteins | sample SF_May12_sed_USG_2_FD_169988 | JGI IMG/M metagenome (GOLD analysis project Ga0224511, IMG submission 169988) | Sediment microbial communities from San Francisco Bay, California, United States - SF_May12_sed_USGS_8_1 | ecosystem: Environmental > Aquatic > Marine > Sediment | place: USA...
CAAACGACCAGCATCTTTCAGCATTGATTCAATCATGAGAAATGACAGGGAATCTTCGGCGTCACCGAGAAAATCTTCCAGCGTTTCACCAGATCCAGCGGCATCACTCGGAGCTCATCTACTCAATATGAAGTCTCTTTATGAAAATCACTACTTGGCGGAGTCTATGGGTCTTGGTATGAATCATCCAGCGCTTGCAGGAGCTTTACCTTCGTCGTTGCCAGGACAGATCGGATGCCTACCTCCTCACAATCCTTCGTTTAACTCTCTATTCCTCGGCTCAGCAGCTCACCGGGATCCACTTCTTCTCAATCCATGGATGATGGCAAGAAGAAACCACCTGCTAGCTCAGCGATTCGGGGGTAAGTCCTTGAAGTATTTTTTAAATGTACTTGGGCACTTCGGTACCCTATTTAATGTTGGCAGTAGGAGCTATAGGAATTACACGAGGAGCTCAACCTCGCAGCACAACTATCCCTTGAACCCAGGATCTTACAATGTTGAACCGAGCACTCTAGCCATTGAGCTAACCCACTATACATCTCTCACTAGTACTTTTATATGCAAATCTTTCCTGTCATGACAATCAATTCAAATATCCTGGTCGGTGATCAGTAGACCAGCATTTTTCTAGTTTAGTTACTGGCTCAGTAGAAGAGTTTTACATTCACTAGATTGATATGCTCTGATTTCCTTGGCCTATAAAGCCATCAATTCACAAATGTCACCATTAAGATAAATTCTCCTGGCACATCATTATACCAATTGCCTACAACTATCCCGAGACTATTACAACTAATTATGGTGATTGAGTTCAAACGTAATCACCCCCAAGCTATTAGAGAATTTAAGACGAGTTGATTTTTGATGAAATTCACATAATTGCATTTAATTGAGATATTTAAATGGCCAACAGAAAACGCACTTTGGTAATAAAGCTGAAATGCTCTTATGAATGAGACAAGCTGACTTGGCTTCATTGGACTCTTGAGAATTGATATCACAATTTATAAACGTCCAATTAGTTGGCGTATTTATTAAGCTGAACCATCATTAATTGCTTGCAGGTGGGAATATTGAAGTATTTTTATTGTTTGCGATCGCCTAATATAACTTAATTCTCCTTGAAATTAAATTCCTGTATGAAAAGATTTCTTTCAACGCTTTACACCTAATCCTTATGAATGCCTGACTTTATCTGCTAATGAATTCACCTGTATTTGAACACAGGATTTAATGTTGCAATCAGTATTTTATATTACAGCCCTGCTTAATGTGTCCTTTCTAGAAGTTAGTCATATTACATATATATATTATAGGCCTATTAGAGAAATTCGTCATTGAGTTATTACAGGCCCTCTGGTGCCACCTGGTGGCGCTTTTCTCTGTTTGACACCCAAATTTATATCTTTTGTCTGTTTACAGGGGGTGAAGGCCATCCATTGTTGATGCAACCATTCAGAAAACCGAAGAGAATAAGAACCGCTTTCTCGCCCTCCCAACTATTGAAGCTGGAACAATCATTTGAGAAGAATCATTACGTGGTTGGTCAAGAAAGGAAAGATCTCGCTTCTGGGCTCGGCCTCACAGAAACACAGGTAAGAATCATGCAGTAAAAGTGTTTTTTGAAATCAGAATCCTACAGAATGGTCAACTATAACATCAGAAACACTCTTCTGATTACAAAAAGCAAACATGACGGACATCATCTGATCTGCAGAATCTGTACGGTCTATACAAAGTGATAAACTCATCGGTTCAAAGGGGATCAAGACTGTACCAACAGTGCTCCATTAAAAAAAGATTTGTTACAAAGTTGTAGGCCCATCAACTCAGCAAATGAGACTCACTTTTTCTCTAATGTATCTTCTCTGTTTATAGGTGAAAGTCTGGTTCCAAAACAGACGCACTAAACATAAACGAACAAAAGACGGATCAGAGGACGGAAATGATGGACAAAAATATGATAGTGACATTGAAGATGACCTTGAAATATGTGACGACGAGCCAATTGCAAAACGACAGTGTTTTACTAGTGATCGCTGTATAGATGATCGAGAATAGCTGTTTAGTAGTTAGTAGTTGGACCTTCATTGTATTAGTTCTATAATTTATAGAGGGTCCTCTGTCCAATCAGTCTCGTTATCTGGTGATCTCATCATGTCTTGTTTTAGGACAAAAGCAATATTTTTATACAATGATTCTTGATAATCGGAATCTAATGCGTGATAATACAATTAAATGTTACTTATGAGCAACTCGACTCACTGCATTTAGGAAAGCTAGCGCTACAGTGCTTGAAGGGCTTTGTGTAGCCATCCATGACACTACTAAACCCTGTCCGTATTCCTTAGTTATTGAAGCCACACACAAGCCGAACATCATTTTCAGGCATTTTCATTGGAGACAACTCCAGCACCAAACAATCAGCAACTATTGTAGTCTTGTTAGTACATGAAATTATGTATGATTGTGGTTTATGCCTCCGTCATCAGTAAAAAGAAACAAGTATGCTCTATGGATCAACAAGTAACAAATGGAATTGGGAGCGACACCAGTAGTCAGTGACAAGTAGTTCAGGTGGTCCCTACTGCAGATCAATTCTCACTTCACACTGCGGGTACTTGGAAATGACTGGAGCAATGTTCATATCTCAATTAGGTAATGGTAGGAAGTAATTGGGCCTCTTCTATCACTCAATACTTCATGACATTTCATTGCTATATAACATAGCCCGGTTTAAAGCCTCTTCAGACAGCTGCCGAGTTCATGGAAGAGCTTCGTAATCGGCGCAAATGCTGACAGGCTCTTATGTAGGAAAAGCTCCTGAGCGTAATTAGCGATAGCACATCGTCAGAATTGGGTGTCATTTCATCCTATTACTCGCCATTAGTTGACATTTACGTTATTACAGATGCTTATTGTATTTTACTGACTTGCAGTTGGCCTGTCAGTATTACTTTGTGTCACGCATGCGCCACAGTAAATCTTTGACATTCAGATGCTAAGTCAATTTCTCCTATCCTCTAGTACAGTGGAGTGCTTCTTTGTTATGCCAGAACCGGTGCGACCAACTTTCGGTTCGGGGTGACATGCGAATCCTGGACTCAATGACCTACCTTCTCACTATCTCCAGACACAGACTGGCAATAAACTCACCAAGATTATCAATTTTCTGCTGCATGGAAACAATAGTACTATCAGCGTTGTCGGGAGATCTCTGCTAACGTTTTACTGGCTGAACGGTTTTATTTCCTGCTAAAATAATTCAATTGAAAGTTTGGAAGAATGATTTCCTGGCGCAAATTGGTGTTCCCGCCTCAAAAGAAGTTTGGGCACACCTGCACTAGACCAAACAGCCCTTAATGGTCCTATGAATGAAATAGTGGAATGAAACAGTATGGTGGATAAGGATGAGTAAAATGAGACCTATATAGACTAGAAAGGGCAGCCAACTCCCTAATGTTACTTTTGAGTGGACGTGATCAGAACTTTGGTTTGTTAGGACATCAATTCTACTTTTCGGAACTGGTTGCACCAGAAGTCATTGTTTAAAGATTGCTGTGAAACCTTTTGAAATGGCATTGTTGACTTAAAGTTCCACATGGTAAATTTAGAACAGTCATTTGACTTGAGTTTTCTTAGTTTAGCCGCTAGTAGTGCATTATAATGATATGGCTATATCCCAATGTTGTTGTTGTGACTAAATTAAGGTCTACATACACACTCTATGTGTAGGTGACCTGACTACGTCATTACAATAACCATCACACTATTATGGCAACAGTTTAGAAGCCACCCTAGGTTTTTAAATAAACAGCTATACTCACCAGAACAGGTGAAAACACCCCTATGTAGCTCTGTAAGGCACACTCCACGCCTCTCTTTCTGTTTAGTGTCTCCGAGCATTGAAACTAATGAGGTCTAAGCTTTTGGAATCATTTTTTTACCTTTCAATTTCGCGGTGCATGCTATGTTATGCCAAAAGACACACTAATGGATCTTTAATAGTGGTGATTTCTTGTCATAACACTCAGATAAGTCTAATAGACCCATAGCCTGGTGTGCTAGGGTGTGAAGTACCTCTGACTGTGTAGAGTGCAGTCTTCCATGAATGGCAGAGTATGAAGGAGATGTGAGGCAAAGTTTGTTTATTGGTCAACCCTGCTTGCCAATATATACAGCTCGGGTCAGTGTACAATCTACCGATTGTATTGACTTATGCTTGGGTGAAGAACATGCTCACAGGAGTCAGTAGGTTTGTTCTGTTCATAGAGACAAACTCTCAAACAACTCTGAAGAAATAGTATTACGGTTATTTTGCACTTTTTTGTCCTTTGGCAATCGATTGCAGCTCATTCGCATTGTTTTTGAATCCTCAAGCAATAAGGCAATTTACTTTCCGTACTGTACCGAGCTACGAAGCTAGAGCTAGACAAAATTCAATGCACCCTGCCTAGAAGTAAAATGAACCTAATTGCCGATTAGTGGGCCTTCCACCTTGATACATGGATTTTTGGCCTGATAACCACTGTTCCAAATGTCCTTCAATTCGACCTTTACTGTCATTAACTTGCATCACTGGTGTCAGGCAGGTGCTTTCTGAAAGGATAGTGTACTGGGTGTCAGGCACCTGCTGAGACCTGCCTTTCCAGTACAGATCCTCAGCTGGATAGCTCATTTCCAACCACATACTTCTCCACCAGACTATGGACCCCTATCACGGCTCCTGCTTAGTTTTTTTATAGAAACTGTCTGATGATTTGGCAACGTTTTGAGTCTATTAGAGTTTATTTGGCCACCCTGGTGTTTGGACAATACTGCGATGTATTCATAATGATTGTTTATGGGGAGATAATGGCAGATATTATAAGGCTGTTAGACTCTGGCTGGTATGTCACAATAAACCAATAATGAGGTCTGTAAATGACAAACGCAGAAGTATGAGGGTACATCTAATACCCAGAGAAATGTCACTTCACTGCTGGATAAAGATCGGTGTAATTTCTATATACTATGCAGGGTACACCACCTCATTGTAAAAAATTCTTGGTGTATAAAAGTGAGCATCTAAATAGTTTTTGGTGTTTGAACTGGTACCTCTTTCATGAACAGGGTTGCAAATGGTAGCCAAATTACCTCATTTTTCATAGTTTCATAGGTTTCATAAATAATAGTCATAGAAAATTAGCCGCACTAACTTTGATGAAGGTTGTTAAACTCAGCCTCCGCCGTGACACGCACACGGTGTCTTAGGTTATAACTAAATTTTTTTAGTAAATGTGGAAAACTGTCACCTTGGAGTGTTCACAATATTGTGAATACTTGGACCCCAAAAGGACCCCTTTCGGTGTTAGTTCTGGTGGGGGGGCATGAAACTCTGTGATCAGAACTAACGGACATTATGAGAGAGTATGGAACTGGAGCAGGAAGAAGAAAACTCCTGATTTTAGTCACCATTCACTTGCCCAGGTGTGATAGAAACGGCTGCATGAGGTCGCATAGATTCTGTGCCTCAGATAAATTCCATACGGGACATGAGAGACACAAGAGCGTGTGATCATCATCTCACAGATCTGAGAAATTCGAATTTAATTCTAACTTAATTATTAGCCACTAATGGCCTCCCAATGAGTTTAACATTCTTTTCCTAACCAGATATGAGCATAGCAGCATTGTTGTGGCGCAGTCTTTGGTGATAAACTGTGTTATTTGGTGATGATTGCGGTGGGTTAGACTAAGAGTTTATAGCCAAAACAAGCCTTATTTTCCCTGATAAATATCAATTCCAATTACCCATGGTGAGAAGGCCTGGAGAAAGGCAGCTGTTTGGGCCCCTGGGATAGATACAATTTCAACCAATGATGGGCAAGCTTTCACTTACATGTGATTATGTACATTTCAAAGTAAGCTTTTAATTAGAGGAAACGAATATTTTTTTAAATTAAGAATCTTTTTATTTAACTAACTGCATAGAAGAAATCGAATCGACAAAAGACCCAGGTTTGCGGTTGCCCAATGTCCTTTGAAGTGAAAATGTTCCAGCATTGACAACGGTAAAATATGTCACATCAGCGTAAAGTAAAAATGAATCTTTAAAATAACTGGCAAATATTCTGAAAGCCCAGCACAGTCTTCTTTATTGCGAACAAAGCTGTAGTGTCATCGATTGTCACTAAACATCAATGGTATAACTCCGTGATATCAATTGACTTTCTGATCATTTTATTACAAATTTAATTTACAGCACATCATAATGGACTAATGATTGCTCAAATGACCGAACTGAGAGATGTACTTCCCGGCATGCCATGCTGAGAGCATGCTCAACATTGATGGCAATGTTTTATTTGTTTAAAGGCGGCTAGCAAGAGCATTCTTTTACGATTATTGCAGTTCGGACCCGCAAAAAAACACTAAAGATAATAAAGCTTCGGATGCTGTTTCTAAGAGACATTAACAACTGCAGAGAGATCACGATATCACCGTGAGACCTATTTTCGCCATATTTCTTTTAGGTGGTGCTGGCAACAGCGATCACATGACTAGCAACAACAATAACATGTTCAGCTACATCATTAAGCGGGAAGAACGATTAGCCCTGAAAGACTGGTCTTAGACCACTGGCAAAGAATTTTCCTGGTTTGAACCGACCATTAGTGGATATTGCATTTGGCTTTGGACCAGGTGATCTGAGTTCAATTTCAATTTTGAACGTCGCTTTGTATTTCACCCTCATTGAATGGCGACAATAAATGAAGGAGGCCCACACTCTATGAGACTATGGGACAAGCCATGGACCATTCTGAAAACAAGCCATTGGCTTAGTGACATCACCTGTGTAAAACAAGATTATCTTATCTCTTGAAATAGACCACACAAGCATGAGATCAGCCTAGTCGCCATAGAGGCTGAAACATCACAACAGTGCCCACATCACCTCAAAATTATTTGAAAACGCCATCAGAAATTATCCATCTATTGGTCAAGAAACAGGGACAGTGCCAGGTATTGTGGTAACATTCTTAGAGAGTCTTTAGATGCTGTATAGGCTGACTCATAGTGGATCATTAGCGGTATCCAATCTTGGGTTTATTCCATCATAAAATAAAAGTATAAAATGAGGGATACCTAGGCGGTATAAAAAATATCCCGATTAGTCAGAGGTGGTCAGTAGATGATACAGTATGACTAATAATGACCAGCGCAAGTTCTCCTTACAGTAAAAACACACAGATAGATAACTAACTTGATGGGGTCAGGATAGCTCAATTGGGAAAAAGTTTGGATCTGCAATCTATGTATCGCAGATTTGAGCCTCACTGTCTGCGGGGTGTTTTTCTTCTGACATGGGCCTTCATATTGAATCAGCAGGTAAAGAGGGCAGGCCCTGGGAGGGCATATTCAGGTTGTAGGCTACTATGCCAATCCTGCCCAACCTGCAGCTTTGTTGTTTGTTATATAGTGTAGTCACAATAATGACTGGGGCATTCAATTAACCTGTTAGTTACTATATTCTGGATCTGAGAAACTGCGAAATAGAGGGGAAAACCAAGTCTTCGCAACGAGGGGTTCCAAGTCTTACTCAATCGCGTGGACTGCTTATTGGTTTGGGTGCAGATTCTAATATAAAAAACCTTGTGTACATCTTTTTTTAATTTCATTTACATATAACAGGTTATTTCACAGGATATTGGATAGCAGCGTCTTGTTTTCAAAATGGTCCACTGCATCATTGCCACTCAGTAACCATCGCATGAGCTAAATCTGTGACATCTCAGAGAAATCGAAAAGCCAGGGTTTTTCCAGAAAGTTTTGCAGTATACCTGTAACGCAAGTACCTGTTTGACCACTAGATGCAATTGTCAACATGTTTTTACTAGTTGACAATTGGGTGACCTACAATTAACTGTCCATTGTCTCCTTCCTTGATTAACTTTTGATGTAACCGAAATGAGCTTATTAGTGCATACTGGGACAATTATATGGCTATAACATTCTGGCCAACCAATTTACTCTTCATGAACGAATTTCTATAACTCTAACTACAGGCTAATCATCAGGAACAATCTTTGGACTAAGAAATTCTACATCTGCATAAAGAGGCCAGGATAGCTCTATTGGTAGAAAGCCTGCAAAGTCGCAATTTATGGATTCCAGGTTCCAGTCTCACTGCCGGCAGGGGCTGTTTTCTTGTTATGGGCCTTTAACAAGCCTCTCACTACAAATTGCGAGGCTTCGGAACACCATGGGAAAAATACCGAAGGTCCCAATCAGTAGATCAGGGTCAAGATCATCCCATGGTTGTTGAAGATCCACGGTCTACCTCTCCCTTCTCATCAAGATTAGTTCTGAGTTTTTGACAGGTGACGCGCAAATAGGGCTTAGGTGATCTAGAGGCTGATGCTTGTGTAATTCTCTCTGACTTGAAACCAATTTACGAACTAGTTAGACTTCCTCATGAAATACCTGGTCTACTCTTTGAACACAGGAGCCAATGAACATCACTTTACCTGGAACTTCCAGAGTTCTAACCATAACTTTATGCCTGCAACTCAAGAAGAAAGGGTGCATGGTGGGTAGTGCATTTGGTTTTGGACCAAATGGCCAGGATTCTATGCCATGTTTGTGCATCACTTTGTGCTTTCGACACACATCGGCTACCATGGAGCATCCTGAAAAAAATTTCAATTGGCTTAGTTATGATGATATTCATGTAAAAAAAAGACAATCTTATCTCATCTCAAGAAGTTATAGAGTAAAACTCTACCCTGCAACCTAACTGCTTTCTCTTTGTTGCCCCCTCGACCTAGCTATGAACGGGTTGGCCCCACACTTAGACATTAGACCTATCATTTTTAAGTAGCAGACATTTTAAGGAAATTTGTGGCCTTAATAGGCAGTTTGGAGGATGTCTATCAGCCATGCCAGCAGAATCTGATCTTTCGCTTTCAACTCATGGCTAATTCATTTATTCCATGTTGATGATAAAAATAAATGGTACGAAGTCTAAACTCCAGACCAATGTGGCACTGTCTAAGTACTTGGCTGCATACGGCTGCGTTTCCACCCAAGAGGCACAGCTCTCCATGATCAAGATCCTAACTCAATACTAGGCGAGTGGGTGACACTCAGTATTAGAACTAGTAAATAGTTGTTTATTTCGACTATACCATAGCGACGAAGTTGCTGGCTGGCAAGGTTGGCGTAGTAGAACCTGACAATACCCAAGCCAGCTTCACTATTCCAGAACACTCGATCACCGATTCAGTGTGATGCACGAGCTACAAGATGGAATGGATGGTCCTGAGAGGTTGGGATCTGTCAACCTAGGCCAGTTTTGTTCGCACATTACCTAGCGAGTCTTTGGCTAGAGGGGGAGGTGGATCTTTAAGAACCGTGGAGTGATCTTAACCGTTATCCACTGGATAGGACCTCCATTATTTTTAACATGGTGATCAAAAGCCAACTGAAGAACAATTCTTTGGTCTACATCATACTGTGAGCTTGCAATATGCTTGTATGGTGTCTTCACTGTTATGGGGAAGCTGCTGGGTTATAGCTACTTGCTTGTTCGCCTGTTACGGTTTAGCATGGAGCAACATGAGCGGGTCAATATCAGCGCTCCACCCCATAGTGAGACTTGTTTTTGTTTAGAACTCAAACTCATAATGGGAGCTTGCCATGACCTGAATTCAAACCCAGCCACCTACTTCTGGGCTATCCCGCTAAACCGCTAACTCTGAGTCACAGCCTGGTCATGACTGATGCTCCTACAGAATAATTACCCAGCACATGGATATGCGTATCAATCAAGGCCTATTCACTCTGAGAACTCCTAGATGTGAGCTCTTAAAACTGCCTCTTAACATAATTGTCAAATTTTGGAAATAAAAAAGCAGTTATCTTGGCATGGGAAAAGAATATTACATCACTCCGCATATGCCAGAGATGTACAGGACGTCTAAACACAGGCAAGTCTTATCTGCAGTTGCTAACATTGAATACCCAATCATGTAACTCACCAGTCATTATCTACAGATTCCCACACTAAAATCTAGGTTATAACCCTGGAATTGATTATTGTTTAATGAAATCTCCTTCTGTAGTCATAGTGTAAATTAGACCATTTAATATACTGAGAGATGCTTTCATGTTTCAGATATATTAGGTCTTGCCCTTGTTATATGTCTAAGGGATTCATTCATAGCTTCTAACCAGTTGAAGCAAAACTGAAAACCTATATGCAGGACAGCGCGTGTACACATAGCACATTTAGAACCTTAGACGGGATAGTGGAATAGCTCAGTGGTAGCGCACTGGGTTTGAATGTCGGGTGATGGCCTCCCGCTATGAGTATAAGCTTCTCACTTTTATCCTAGGTAAAAGAGAAACCAGTCTCACAATAATGCGGAGCATCAAAACTGACTCGCTCATGGTACTCCATGCTAAACTGCATCTGACGCAAAAACAAGCATCTAACAGCCCAGTAGCTTCGTCATTCGAGAAACTTGATAGTAGGCCAGCCATGCCGCTGGTATTCAGTATAATAAAGTTCAAAAGAGTGTTGACAGCCTTGCTTCTCAATAAACCCTTGAGTATGCTTTTTTTTAAACTCTTGCTGTGGCGCTAACTTTGGGGGTAGGTAACTCCCATATGCTATTCGCTCGCAATGTTATTATTACATTGATATAATTCTAAATCATGCATGTGCAGATGGATGAAGCCACTTGTAGACAACCTTTTCAAAAACTTTATCAGTCACATTGGCAGTCTGTTACATGTGATGGAGGTATCCAGTTTCAGCCACGAAAGTAGGCTACTCTACGGTTTCAACCCATGACTAATCATGGTTAATGCTGACCAAGTGTACAATCTAGGTAAACCATTGGTAAATTTTTTATGGATCAGAGATACAATCTAACATAAGGTATTATAACCTGTGGCGAAAACAAGGAAAAGTAACAACACTATAATTGGTAAGATGTCTAGCCAGTGGGTCAACCAGTTCACGGTTTTAGGAAAAAGCCCTTGGGTAGTCGCAGAGCCCTTCAGTGAAATCTCCAGTTCAGACTCCGTATACTGGATGTTTATTTTATTTTTTATTTTTTCAGCCCTCGTTTGTCCATGATTGAATTTCGGCCTTACAACTTGATATCCACAGGTTGTGTGGTGCTATTGAAGGGAGATTGAGCAATATTCTGCCAAAATGGCTCAGAACGGGTTGGCAGAGTATGATCAGTCAGGGAATATTCCTTTGAAATTCCGCCACAGCCAGAAACTAAACCCAGGCTATGGAGAGGACAGACAGTGAGATACATTTATTTTCCCACTGACCTATGTTGCTATACTGGACAGGAGTTTTTTCATCCTTTCAAGGAAAGATTTGTTTAGAAACTATCTTTCAAACTAAGGAGCCCATCATAGTCTGGTGAAAGGTGTGGTAGCGCACAACGTGTTGCCTTCACCAACCTGTGGAAAAGATAACCCGAAAGGTAAATTATCTTGTATCAAAATGACTCAAGGGTATTTCATACTTTGTATTCTATGCATTGAAAAATCTATAAAAAACACATGGTTCGCTATAAACTACAGGCCTGTTTGGCCACAAAGTGTTTGATGCTTATTCTAGCACTGTTTGACTGAACCAAACATAAATGTCGGTTCAGGCAGCAGGAAATTCAGTATTAGACTGAATAACCTTCCAAATCAATGACATAAAATACATGGCTATTCCTCTACCCAAGATCAATGTATTCAAAACAGAAATTACCACTTCTTGTTTACACAGTTCAGCTCAGGGGAAATAGAATGAGTAAACTCCGTTCTGACTGACACCGAATAGAGCCCAGAGTTTTATCGCATTCCTACTCACTTTCAGTACAAACACCAACCGAAGCCCATTAATTAACCATGAGCATAAAATTAAAATAAGGATGATTTACTATTACTATAACATACATGTACAGAGAGAAAAGAGAAGGGTTGAGCTGTCTGCCAGTTGTAATTAGTGGAAATAAATGAGGCTTAAGTCAGTCTGCTCAAGACACCACTGTGTCATGAATGGCGTCACGCGACCAGGCTGTTATTTATGCTTTTGTCATTAGCACTGAGAGATTAAAATTTTTCGGGACTGACTTAATGAATTTATAGCACTCAGTGTGACAATCAGGTGAATGACCACTGGGTGTGGCAAGGGGGGTGTTTCAGGTCCACCAGATTCCATATGTTTTTTTATTTTGCAGCTAACAAAACTTTCACATATAGGCTATTACTTGGTGAGACTGTGGCTGAGTGGTTAGAGTGCTCACCACTGATACTGAAGGCCTCAGGTTCGAGGCATCTTGTACGAGAGGTTTTCTTTCAAACTCTCCTGTTCCTGCAGCCAAGAATTGGTACCTGGCTCTTTTGTGGACCTGGGGAAAATAAAGGTAGTGAGGAAGAGTAGTGGCACTTCACCAAAGTTACATCGTTGCTGGTTCAAGTCGCTTCTCTTCCACATACAGGAGCTTCTCTATATGACCCAGCGTTTATCGGTCGATTCCAAGTTCAGGCAAAAACTGTCTCTTTCGTAACACTCTCTTTGGTTTCAGACCCCACCCATAGAGTTATCTTCTCTATGGAGCATGAGGGTGCAAGAAGAAAGTCCTCTAATGATGCACCCTGGGAAACACTGTGTCAAAGACTCAGTAAGCTAATTTCTGTAATCTGGTCACTGGTCAGAGCACGAAGATCTAAACATCAGCAATCAGCTTGAGTAGCTGTTGTCCTTGGCTGACCAGGGAAATGATGGCAGAATGAGTCATCCATAGACCAGTCCTCAATAAACATCAAATTAATACCAAATAAAAATTCCCCATCGCTTTTCTTGTCATAGGTCTCAATGATGAGAGCCATTTGCCTGAGCCATTTACAGCTAATCACTTACAGCAGTGGCTAGATCTATCCTTTGCTATGGCAGAAATATGGAAGTCAGCCGCGATGAGTCAGAAACCCACAGTCTAGGAACACAAGCTTTAAATTCAAGGTGATATAATAACAGCAGGCATAGTAATGAGTAATAACAGAGACACTATGTATATGATTTTTACAATGAGCACACCCTTGGAGGTACCCATCCTCTTTAAAAGTACCCTCGGTCCTATATATGACCAGATCTCTTTCCTACCTTTCTCCTCTGATATGAATGGTGGTTCTGACAGACCAACCCAGACCAGTCTTTTTAGGTAAGTCAAACTGTATCAAGGAGGCCCAAGCCTAAACCCTTGATCTAATATATAGCGATGAAGTTATATCCTTGGCAAAACTGCATAACGGCATTTCCAGAGAAAGTGGCAGGTTTGGGCCCAGTGACTCTGATATCTCATCTAGTGGGCAAAACGGCCAAGGCATCTAGACTAGACTGCAATATGAATACAATC
>Ga0224511_10001880_pt1 | contig 13420 bp, 8 predicted proteins | sample SF_May12_sed_USG_2_FD_169988 | JGI IMG/M metagenome (GOLD analysis project Ga0224511, IMG submission 169988) | Sediment microbial communities from San Francisco Bay, California, United States - SF_May12_sed_USGS_8_1 | ecosystem: Environmental > Aquatic > Marine > Sediment | place: USA...
CCCCTCCCTCCCTCTCTCTCTCCCTCCCTCCCACACCCACTCCCTCCCACATCCACTCCCTCACTCCACTCCCTCCTTCCCATATTTACTCACTTATAGCCATCTTATGATGGTCACGCTTGCTCTCCTGTACCTGCTTTTAATTTTTTTTCAGGTTGATACGCTGTTTGCGGCGATGAATTCTGTAACAGTGGATGATAAGCCGCCATCGATATTCCAGTGCCAGCTAAAGTTATTTAATCAATGGTATCCTCACTGGTCTCCAGAAGAAAGAACTCAGTTATTCGATAGTCTGACAAGAATCGATCAGGCTTTCATGGACCGACTCAATCAACAGATCTTCGAACAGTCAATGAATTTAAATCTGTGATGACTGGTTAACGGTGAACTGATGGAACCAGGTCAATTTGCTCAGGTTGCTGTTCCGACTTGTGTCTCTATGCAGCTGTTTTAATTTGAATTATAAATTTAGGAAAATGCAAATTGTTGCTCTATCTTAGCATTTTTGTTGGCATAGTATGTTTTAGTTACAATTGATTATAAATAAAACATAGTGTCGTGGATGCTAAGCATCTGTTTGCCCTGTCATCATAGTATTCTCCCACACTGTTATTTCCTGTGATTTGGAGCATTGGATTTATCAGAATTTCCTAAGATTCCAACACATTTTAACAATTCCACTCACTAACATATATGGACTCCAACAGTGAGCCATTCGCTCACTCATACCAGGATCAGACAGGCGTATGTGGTCTGGCCCAAAAGTCCAAATAAATATCTGATATCAATGCGGCGCGTGGCTTCAGACCGGTGTATTCCCAGTCGCATTGAAAATCTGGCAGCAAAATGCGAGTGGCTTCAGACGCTCCGGCAACTATCCAAGAGAAGTTACAGCCCCAGCGATCACTGTTGGGTACTATGTCACGTGCTCCCTCCGCGAATCATTCAGATACACACAGCAACATTGAACGTGCGTTTCTATTAATTGAAGCTGAAGGGGGGGTCTAGCGAAGCCATGGAAAGTCAGATTCGCCAGACCACATACGCCCGTCTGATCCCGGTATCAATAAAAACATTCCCCACTTTGGATTGGTATTACTAGTGATTCAGTTCGCAATATGGGTGCAAATATATAATTACTTGTATATGCAAATACCTAGTAGCTATATTAGTCCATAACTTCAGTGACTACTGGTACATGTACCTGCAAACTGCGACATACTTGTTTGAACTAGAAAAAGGAAGCATACGCATTAGGTATTGTCGTACAGATATTTGTACTGCATTTGTGTGCCAGTGAGGTCAATTCAAGTTAGTTTTTCATTTACGGTTACGGAAACGCAACTTCACTACTTCTCTATTGTCTTATCTCTGTTTCGCGGGATAGCATGGAGTGCTGGGCTGCAATCGTGAGAATCTGGTTTGTGAGTGCAAGCTGCTCATGGTGTACCCATAGCTAAATAAAAATGAGCTTTACTATGAGGTGAAGCAGTAATACTGACCCACTCGTGATGCTCTATATTAGGCCGGGTGAAATCAGCCAAATAGTAAACCCAACGGATGACCTCAATCTACACTGTTATGGTGAAGGTTAACTACTTGTTTTGCATCAGTTACGGCTTAGCACGAAGTGACACGAATGGATCAGTATCAACGCTTCACTTCAGCAGTGAACCTCGTTCCTATTTTGAGCAAGTAGCTCATACTCCCAATGGAGCCCATTTTGGCAAGATTTGAACCCTTAATCTCACGGTTGCGAGCCCAGCGCTATACAACCTTGGGCTATCCCATAATGCCATCACTATCCTACGAAATTATTAAGGGCATTAGAATCGTAAAAATAGAGGAGTGTTGATTTATTTATCAGAATGCACAACCCGCATACGGTGAATCGTGTCATCAAACCGAAATATTCTATATAGAAAACAAGGAGAGCACGAACCCCAAATTCTCTCCTGAGCGTTGAAAAGCAGCAGACGACTCTGCACAGTGATTGCCTGATAGCCTGATGAAACTCATAATTATGATAATAATCATGGTGACACATTAGTAGAAGTTGTCTCCAACCGGGTCTACAGAGATGGGATTAAAACTGTTGTTGTTTGATGGTTGGCTCAATGGTTGCATGGCTTGATGGTTGGCTCAATGGTTAGATGGGTGGCTCAATGGTTGCACAGTTGGCTCAATGGTTGGATGATTGGTCTAATGGTTGGATGATTGGTCCAATGGTTGGTCATGACAGCTCAGTTAGTAGAGTAAAAATGATCCGTTTATATCACATTTAGGGTCATCAACGATGAGACATGTAAAAACAGCTGTCGTACCAAGCAGGATGCATCACAGCTATGCGGTGGCAATAACCGATAAACCGCATTCCATTCAACGCACTTATCAACTCAATCATCAGTTGCAAAGTCACTATACTATGATTGAGCCATTGCCAGCTGTTATGAATTTTTATCATAAATCATAGTGTACAGATTTTGTCTGAGTACTTGACATACATATCATCCCGTCCTCCTACGAGAAACTGGCATTAAGCTCCGTAAATCAATAAAAGCTTGCCTTCGACACTGCATGACTGATGAATCCGTGATATAAATTCAGCGGCAGGGCAACGCTGATCTCAGTGTTGCACAAAGTTTTGATCAGCACCTAACGTTATGTCTTTACAGGCGCTTGCAGTTTCATCTCTCCTGCTTGTAGGTATGTAAGGAATATTTGTGGTATTCGCTTATTAGGCAGACAATAATAATCCAAAGACATCCATTGTTTTGTTGTAATGATTTATTTTGGGCAATTTGTAAAGACTGTTAAACCTTGGTGCTTCACTTTGTACTGTATTCTCGGTATCTATGTGTGAGTTTCCCATTTTCCTAAACGCAGTGCATTTTATTCTTTCAAGTTGGGTATTTTTTCAGCTAGCTGTGATGCGGTGGAGCTCCTTATAGACAAACACATCCCGAAGGTTTTCGTCAAAAATAGAGCTAGTAAGTAATAAACACAAGGTATGACGTGTAAACATAAAAATTGGCCATATCTTCATGCATCATTATGATGAAACATGGGGCACCATGAGTGGGTCACTATTAATGCTCCACTTTTGATGAGGTGATGAGGTAGAGTCATGCGACTGTGTGTGATAGTGTAAGAACCAGGCGTCATTAGTTCAGTGAGGAATTGTTGTGGTGAAAAGAGGCTGATCACCAAGCGTTCTCCTGCCCAAATATACTTTGGAACTCTTGCCCCTGAGTCTCCCCAGATTTTAAGCACTGGTATAGACCCTCTCGTAGGAGCCCATACGTGTGTGGAGAGGCTTTTGCATGGGTCAAGAAGTAATCGGGTCATACCTGCGTGATCTAAGACATGCAGATTGTCACTTCTAAAACGAATTAATCTCACAGGAAGACTTTCAGCACGTAGAGGAGTTGGCACCTCTCCATAAATGACGTAAAGGAATGTAGATGTTATGATTGACTATAAATTATCTGCATGCACTCATATCATCAGTGTGTGTAGTATTAGGCTTATTCTGAATGCATAATTCGGAGAGACCCCCCATGTGATTTCCCTTCGCATGCTTACCAGATGATGGCTATCTTGCAACCATGCAAATATTAACAGTGTTGCTCATTTATAATCTGGGATGAAAAATATCATGTCCAACATGAAATTTCACAGCTGACTTATGAATTATTTATACATAATAGATTGGAAGTTCAATGGCCACAGTGACCACAAACAAAAACATGGCTAATTCACTTGTCCTTGTTCAAGATCATGCTCTAGCGAACTCCTACTCATCCCACTGTTGCAGCCTTATTAGGTAATAGACTGTCCCCTCGGCGAGATTGAGAAAAGGCCTAATCACCACTCAGCCTTACAGGAGAGCCTACTCTGTCACCGAAGTGTCTGATCTTTAGCCCATAGGCTATGAGTTTTCCCGAAATGTCTGAAGGCTTTATTGAATAAAGGTCATGCCCATATGTGGTTTTACCAGTAATGCTCAGTTTATGTAGTGAAGGGAATGCTTTGACTAGCATCTGCTATGGATGTGTTAATGATGACATTTCATCTGCAGACAGTGGAGACATTTCCTTGGTTGAGCCCCAATCAGTTCTTCTATCATATCTTGATCAGTGTGATGGTCATACAGGTACCCTCACTATCGTGTAGGTATCCTAACCAATGTCAGGATCAGACAGGTACCTCGCAGGTACCCTCAATACCCTGCTGGTATCCTGATCAGTGTGGGGATCATGCAAGTACACTCACTACCCTGCAGGTATCCTAACCAATGTCAAGATCATACGGGTACCTTGCTGGTACTCTCACTACCCTGCAGGTATCCTGATCAGGGTAAGGGTCATGTAGGTACCCTGCAGGTATGCTGACCATTGTCCGGGGTTTGCAGAAATTGGTCTGTACCAAGTCTTTCACTCAGCGTTTCCCAGGGTGCGTCATCAGGGGATTTCTGCCTGCACTCGTGTCCCGCATAGAAAAGGTTACGTTATGGATGTGCTGCCTTAACTTTGTGATTCAAATTTGACAGTCAATGGTGAAGCACAGATAGGTGCCCGGCCAAACAGGAAACGAACCAGAGTCCGTTGATCCTGAGCCCTGTGCGCTACCCACTAAGTCATATCGCGCCATTCCAGTCCCAATCTGATGGAACACACAGCAATGGACTAATAGGATAGCTCAATAAGTCATAATTGAAAGTTCCTGGGCGCTGACTCTGGACTTTTTTGGGCCCCCGTGCACTGTGAGTGTGAGCCCCTTGCATAATTCGACTAGCTACTACCACTCCAGAACAAACCTCAGATTCTCTGAAAAGATGGCCGATTAGAAAACTGTGACAATTCAAAATGTATTTATTTCGGCCATTTTCTGCCCATGGTTGGATTCCGCCTTCCTCCTCGATATCTATGGGTTGTGTGGTGCCATTGAGCGGAGATTGAGCTATTTTCTGCCACACTGGCTTAGGACAGGTTGGCAGAGTGTTATCAGCCAGAGAGAAATCTCTTCATCCGGGAATTGAACCTGGACCACCTAGAGGGCAGACAGTGAGATACATTCATTCTCCGACTGAGCTAAAATGACAGCCTTCAAAACACTTTTACATAAATATACAAGTATACAAGCCTCCAACTAAGAGGAAAATAAAATATAAAGACGTTGCTCGCTTTGCGTCCTGAAGATGATCGACGGCCATTTTGAAAAGCAAACTCCTCTATAAAATTGTTCCATTTCAGCAACGTATGGGTTCTACACGTGCAATGTTCATGGAAGATATGGACCAACCCTGACACAATGCGAAAGCTACTACACTTCGTACAACAAAAACTCCCACTCAAAAAATGTGATGGTCGCTATGGATGCCCAGTATCCAGGCCTGCAGGTGTGGACGGTTCCAAAGACTAACATATACAGGTGAGATAATAATCAAGAGATACGAAGATCCATAATTCATAGATTTAAAAATGTCTTGCTCACAAGACAGTTACTTCGTGTCACTGCCTGGAAATGGTGATGTGCGGCTAAGAATAAGCCCTACCGCAAAACAGGTGCAGCTTGCAAAGATTATACCAAGATGACTATCTCCCATTCAAACCGATGGAAACAGGTGAGGGTGAGGTGAGGGGCCCGGTGTACCCGTCGCTGTATTCGTTTGCCCGATTAGTCCACCTATTCACTGGTTGCCTGGGTGACTTCCAATGGAACTATTGGAAACCACTCGAGCAGCCAATTAGCGACTTGGTTGACTAATCGGTTATACGTTAGAGCCCGAACTCAGCGATACTGTAGTTTTGTCACACTCAAGCTGTTTTTCATCTGCATAGCATCGGATCGCACTAATTTCTAAAAAGCGCGCCCAGTTCTTACATTTCTACAAAAACAGCTCCAGCTTTGTCCCGTTTTGTTTTGTTTTGTTTTGTTTTTGGCACGTTAAGTTGTTGAGTATCTGTGTTAGCCTGCTAGTTAGAGCAGGGCTAGTCCACCCAACAAAGGCTGAGGAATGCAGCGGTGTAATTCCAAAGAGGGGATAGGGTTCGTTATCTTTGCAGCCTGTGTGTAGAGTAAAAATTTGGGTGTGGCTGTCCAGACACTGTAGTCCTAGTTAGGCTAGCTTACTTCACGATTTCCACATACTTAATAATAAATCGATCTGTTCTCAAAATTGACCTAGCACATCGAGGGGTGCTGCTGCTAGTTACATGACCAGCTAGCACCTCATCCCTAAAAGGGTGTTCACCGTGGGATAGCCCAAATAGCGTTGCGGCCAAACAAGGACATGCAACCGTGAGAGCCCGGCTTCAAATCCCAACATGGTGGACTCCCGTTGTGAGTGTGAGCTCCTCAAATGTATCCTATAGATCCAGACCAAAACAAGCCTCGGTATAAGGTAGAGGGTTGATACTGAACCACTCGTGGTCCTCCATGCTAAGCCGTTACTGGTGCAAAAACAGGTAGAGAAGTCGGCAGCTTCACCATGACGGTAAATACGCCATACAAGAACAAAAACCATGCAGCATTACCCATGCCTTTCTCTGTAGTTCTCGTGCAAATTCCCGCAGAGTCACAATTAACTCTCCAAGTGCGTCGCTGCTGTTGTTTCAATCATCTGAAATATCGGGTTAGGTTGTTGACCTTGTTGATAAAATCCAATCCTTCGGGTCTCTTGCCAAATCTCTAACCTTGGATGTTTCAACATCTTATGATGGGGTCAACAAACTATGACATCCTGCGTTGAATCAGAACTCCAGTGCATCCATGGATACGGAATGCTAAGTCAAAGAATCTCAAGTTATACTCAGTGTATGAAGCTGAGACAATGACACATGCAGGCGCGTGACCAGATAACTCTAAAACCAAAAATGTTGGCGATTTGAATTAAAATACACGCTAATTAAAATTTTTCAAAGAATGCTATTCATTCTCTAGCAAATACAACCGTACTTCCCCATAGCTATCACTTTACTCCGGGGACTTAACATTACCACGCCGGACATTACTATGCATTGTCCCAAAAATCTTTCCAGCTCTACAATGTGAATAAAGTTTAGCTTCTAGCCAATGGCCACACGGATATATCGTGACCATTAGCGGGTCATGCCGATTACCCGGAAATGATGTAACTGAGATGGGGCACCACTCCTCTTCCTTACCATCTTTACCTTGCCACATTCTGAAGAAAGCCCGGTGACCAAGCCATCAGCCTGACCACTAAGGACGAAATAAGACTAGTGTTGTTTGCAGGATTCGTGCATTCGGTGCCTCAGGAGGTTTTGGTATTGGGAGTGTGGAGGCGGCCCAGAGTCGATATATCGGGAGGAATTACGGATGGACAGGCTGCCCTGCCTGGGGAGCTCGAGTCGTTGTGACAGCACATCTACAGCAGGGGCAGCAACTATATCTCCTGGTTGGACAAGCTGGAAGCTTTGCATGTCCCAAGGTAAGATAAACTGTAGCATGCTCAACTGAACACTATAATACTTGTGCTTTTAAATGGTGTAGGTCTAAAAGCATAATTATATGCGGTTGTCAGGGGTGGTTTATTGTTCTTTTCCAGCAGTTCCGTCATCCTATCTAAAATATCTTTTATAAGTTTGAGGCATATTCTGGTAGGAGCTAGGCAATAAGCCTATTTGTCCAGTGCTAGACGTTCGATATTCCCACTAATGAGGCGTCTGACTATAATAAAAGCAGTCGAAGAGCACACAGTCAAAACGTCTCGGATTGTAATAATCAGCCGACCAAATAATACCCACTCACTGGTGAAAGTTTTAGTACCGATGGTGTTCATCTTCGAGCTAACTTATGCGGTACTAACCGGATGTCAGTTTTGATTGGCTGAAAAGTAGTTGGCTGTCTCCGCTCGCTTGGCCAGGCGCCTGCTCAAACTTATATTTCCCAGGCGCACAAAAAAAATCCAAACAGCTCCCCAGCGTGACCAACTTTTTACTGGTCGTCTGACCAGAAAATCATTGAAAGATAATAAATAAAGTCCTAGTAATGAGACGTCTAGCACCGGGTGAATAGGCTTAATACGCAGGGAGCAGAAGTTTGGAATGACTGAGTCTTGATCCAAGTATCTTATGATAATGAGCTAAATCCTCTACCCCTGAGCTATGTGCTATCCTGTTTTTAAAGGGTTGTCTGGTGTGACTAAGCTCTTTGCGTCATATGTCATCTTTTGGCTTAGAGAGGTCCACTGGTTTATAGCAAATCCTTAGGTGGATAGTGTCATCTAGTTTAAAATTTCATGAGGCATTGGAGGTTTCCTGCTTTGGGCGTATATATTTATAGGCTGGATTTCCGGGTTTCCCTATTATTAACATCGGGATATCAGCCATCTTTGATTGACTTGAGTATAAAACGGGGTCGTGCATCGGCAGAAGCTGTCCAACAAAAGATCAATCTTGCATGGGTGAGTGGGAGAGGAGCTGCTTTCCTTGCCAGGACAGGACAGCCAGGGCATGCGCCGTTTACTATTAAAGATGCCTCGAGTGGTTGTAGGAAATGTCACGCATCATTGGACCCCGCCTTGCTAATGCTATACGAACAATCTTATTGCTTTAAATGGCAAACTGTCTCTAAAAGCATGTCCAGAGAGCGAGGGGTTTTAGACACAAAGATTTTTATACCAATGCTAACCAGAGCAACAACCAAAATGGGACCATGCATTCATCACCAGTTTTAATCTTTTGGCTGGCGAAATATTGCCAAGCGCTGCAGGGGATTGCAGCATAGTGCAATAGTTATAGTGCTTGGCTCAAGAGTGAAGTATTTGGGGTTAAACCTTATTGTCATCCTGAACACCCACTGCGAGAATAAGCTTTCATAATTTCTAGCTAGTTCCTACCCTTTCAACAGCAGGCTTCGGGCTTATGCGGTCCATTAAATAAAATGGCTAAGTGTCGGAGTAGAGAATTGGTCTTCCTTCACTGCTATACTATGATAAATGCCTTGGTACTAGGAGAGGACTCTATAGCACTTATTATCAATAATGTACATATGCATGTTTTTTTTCAAACAATCAGATAATTCTACAGATGCTATATGATGTCCCCCTGGGAGGTCAACTTTTCACAGTTACTTATCCAATTGTCTACGGTATCACAAGTCTTTAATTTATTTGCGTTTAGATACTCCATGCTCTCATAAGATTGTTAACAATCTATATGCTGGTATAAGGGTGTGTCCCAGAGACTGTGTTATATTCTTTAGCAACATAACGCACTCCCCAGGGATAGCAGGTTGCTCAGTGCAGGGTAAGTCGATGGGTTTGAATCCCGACCATACCTGGCTCCGGTTATGAACACGAGCTTCTCACTTTAAACCTAGGTTCTATTGAAATATTCTAGGTTTAAATTCTAGTGATCCTAAGCTCCCACTGTGAGGATAAGCTCCTAATAGCTGCTGGATTAATTCCTCTACCCAACAAGCTACGGGCTTAGGAGGTCCATCAAATAGGATGCCTAAGTGCCATAGTAGAAAAATGGTATAATTATTATAATCATTATATTCAGGGCTCTGTTAGTTGCTCACTGAATCCAAACCAGACAGAGGAAGCAGAAGGTGGAGGTGGAGCAGGAGGAGGAGGGACATTTATTTTCACAGTAAGCAAGCAATCTTTACATATCGCAAACCTGGGATCAATTACAAGGTGGGGGTGGAGGGGAAATATATCCCCTGCTGTGCTAATTGGTTATACGCAAAGTGCAACTGGTTGTTGACATTTCCTCGATCGGAATCTGAAATTTATAATCATACATGAGTTTGGATGTTGCAAGTTGTGGCCTTTCCTGTGTGAGCGAGGCACGCAGGCCTCCAAAGTTTGGGTCTTCGGACTAACCTGTTTACATGCTCATCTATACTGCGGAATCCTAGCTGACCCACCAGTTAAACTGTAGTTGTATATACAGACGCATGCCTGGTTTGTCTCAGCCTCCATAGATATTATGCAAACCCTCTGATGGCAGATAAAGACCAACGCCTTGTGTTGCGAATTTTGTTAGCTCTGAGTAGGTTTACAGGTCCGGTCATTAGATGTCGGTCAACAGTCAGCCAGTCTGGCCGCACCATAAAGCCTTTTCTTAATCAAAATATGAAACTTATTTCTAGACCCAAAAAAAAACAATAGAACATCACTGTGCCTTGTTAAGTTCAGGTGTAAGATACATCTATCTAAGCCCATGCATTGACCTCATTGATCTTGTAGAAGAATAATGAAACTGATAACCTAGTACCTCTGGTGGTAGCGGCAGGAGGGGCTGGAATGGGAAGAGTGGATGATCCCGACATGAACTTCACTGCTGCTCTCCAAAACGACTGCGAAATTAACATCTGCAATCCTAATACGCTTGAGCGACCAGGTAACTTCTTTCGTATCCAGACTACAATGAGGGTGTTGCAAAAGACAAAGCTTTTCCCGATCTGGGAATCAGACCAGAGACGGCGCATCAAAGGCCCAGTTCACTAGTCACTGAGCTATGAATCACCCATAGAGTAACCTTCACTATGAGGGCACACCATAGACCACCCATAGAGCAACCTCCACTATAGGGCACACCATAGACCACCCATAGAGCGACCTTCACTATAGGACACACCATAGACCACCCATAGAGCTACCTTCACTATTGGGCCATCATGAAATAAAAACGTAGATCCTATACATCTGTCTTGGATTTTTGGATAACATCATTCAGATTGTGATTCTTTCATGAATAGTGTGATTGCAGGTTATGGGGGTGGTTTGACTGACAATGTGACCTTTGTTAAGCTTCGTCAGGACGCGTTTTCCTTCCCATCTCTGATTGGTGGACGAGGCTGTGATAAGTATGCAGAAAATTATCGGACACACGGAGGGTTTGGAGGAGGAGGCGGACCCTGTAAAGCTGGCGGGGGTGGTGGAGGATATACAGGTAGGTCAATGTCCCAGCTTAGAGGTCTGATACAAAAGCTATCCTCGTACAAGATCAGTCTTATTTTGAAAAATGCCTCCTGTTACATCATAACTGGGTGGTTGAAATGCCATAAGAAACACCTTTAGGATGCCTGGTGCATGTTGTGAACACATTTCAAGGGTCTGAGTTTGGATCACTATGACATAAATAATGGTAGTCTCAACCAACAGATAAGAATCAACATCACTCTACCGTTGTTAAAGATCCACTGCTCTCTTCTCGTGGACAGTGGTTGGGTTTTGGTGGGTGATGTGTCGACAATGGCATGAGCGGACTGACCCCCGAGTAGAAACCTGAGCAAAGGAAAAGGAAATAATTGCAATACCATCCCACGCTACCATGATAATCTAGAACTAACATAAAATAAACTTTTTAAGTATTGGCAGATGGAAGTGAAGAATTAAATCGGTTACAACTTGGAACTCCTAAATATTAGCGACATTAGCATTTACAGGCTAGTGCGATGCATTACACTCTATTCTGCAGGTGGAGGAGTGTCACTGAGTGATGACTTAGCACTCCCAGGGGAGAGCGGCATTTCCTACCATGACCCTGACCTCGTCACTCTCGAGTCAATGGATCCTCACGATCAGTTCACCTTAAGTGTTCCCCATGGATTAATAGATATAACAGAGATACCTCCACCTTGTCCCTGTGAATACAGGTAAGTGCTGTTGACCGGGGCACCTGTCTCTGGCCTGACTGTGACCATGCACTGGCTTTGACCTCACCGTGACTTTTCCGCTGACTCCGGCCTAACAGTGGCTCTGTTGTGGGCCCTGACCTAACTGTGGCCCCATAGCCCCTAAGGTGACTCTTATAACATTTTTGAAGCCCCGCGCTTGGCAAAAATAAATCTCAACAAAGAACCCTATAGAGGCTTCACATGACATTTCACGTCGCCTTGATTGGTAATTTGCTAGCTAAAAGTTAAACTCCACAATGGTGCAACAGTTGTATGTAAGGTGAAGACCAGCAAAGCTTTGGGGGGAGGCTTTCTTAGCGCTTACCCATTGTGTCTATTTCGCTCATTCTCTGAGTGCTCACCATTCAGCAAGACTCAAGAAAACTCAAGAAATTGTTATGGTGAGCTAAGCTCTCCAGCCATTGAGCTATTCCACCATCTTGCACGGATGTATATTTGTTTTACCAGGTGCATTTGGACAGATGAGAATTACGCTGACTATGAGTGTATCTGTCGAAAAGATGAAAAGCACCCTCCTAATGACAAAACTCAATGTAAGATTAAATGATCTCTTATCGCCCAGAGTTCGCACCAGCTCATTACTGAGTATGGAGGTTATCTGACCTGTCCTGGGATATTGGGGGTCAGTCAAGTTAGGTACCCAGTGACACCATGTTGATTGCACCATGAGCTGGTGATCACCATGCTTCCCCTTATTCAGAAATTACTCTTTACATGTTACCGTGTCAAAGGTGCCAAGAAAATCTTTTTTTTCAGATTAAAGCCGCCTAATTATAAGTGAAGTGATTGTTTAGTGAATTGCGCAGTAGGGCCCCAGATCTGATTCCCAGTCGAGGCGAAAAACTTTGTCTTTCGCCATCCCTTCAAGGTGCTTTTATAGGAAAGGCGAGTTCTCTAACGAAGTTTCGGGGAGCTACATAGGGCGGTATTTGGATTTATCAAAGACACCACAGTCCTGTCAGGGATTTAAAGAGGCCGGCTATTGGCTGACCTATGTAAAATAGAATCGCTCGAAAAAGGCCTTTGATAAAGCCTTTGAAATGGGACACACGAGTGCAAACAGAAAGGCTCCTAATGACGTACCATGAAAATTGCTGAGCCAAAAAATTCAGTAGGCTAATTTCTGCACTACTGTTGACAGCTGTTTTGTCATGGGGATAAGAAGAAGGAAAGAGATATAAATTATTTTCAGTCAGAAATTTGTTTGACGATCTCATAACCATCCTTTAAATAACTGTAATGGTTCATAATGCTAATTAGCATCACCAAGCAGAGCTAGCATCATGTATCGAGCTTACGCAAATTGAATAATTTCAATCAAATTTTATACAATAAAATAAAAACATGAAGCAGATTACTGAGTATCTCTCCTTGTTGCAGGTCTGCCGATTGGTAGTGAAATGGCTAATAAGGAAATTAAGGTACTGATTATAGGAATGATTGTGTTCTTCTGCGTACTGCTCATTGTCATCATGACAATCTCAAGTAAGTCTGTTGTTGATTGATTGAAATATTTATTTAGACTAGTAATCACATTAAGCAGCGCTGAGCACAAAAATATTTGGAATCAGTGTCTTGGTCAGTGTTCATGATTGTGATAAGCAACCTATAGTTATGAGGATTGTGGAGAGGGAACCAAGTGGTTTTAGAATCACTGTAAAACAGCCCATCACTACTGTGTGCTAGCATTAATTTGGTTAGCCACTTATGACTTGTATAGGAAGTTACTGGTTGGTTGGTT
>Ga0224511_10001881_pt1 | contig 13418 bp, 7 predicted proteins | sample SF_May12_sed_USG_2_FD_169988 | JGI IMG/M metagenome (GOLD analysis project Ga0224511, IMG submission 169988) | Sediment microbial communities from San Francisco Bay, California, United States - SF_May12_sed_USGS_8_1 | ecosystem: Environmental > Aquatic > Marine > Sediment | place: USA...
GGTCCAGAGTACATTTGTTATGGCACGATACGGTAACCCAATACTATCACTGTAATTATACCGTGCAATCATGAAACATGCTTCGTATGTTTGTTTAACAAACTTGGCAGTTGGAGTGTTTTTTAAACTGTCACTTGAAACGAGGCCGCAGTTCGCTCGATGCCACAAGCACATGATGTCGCAAACATAGAATAATATGTTCAAACGTAACGACGGCGACGCATGCTCATGGATACCATGTTTGACTGTTGCGTGCGAGATCTGAGCTAAACTTACTGTTTCGAAAACGTTTTGCACGTACCTGGACTTATAATATACATTATAACATTTTGTCATTCTGACAGTATAAATATAACAAAACATAAAAAAATATTTGGCCACGAGCCGAGGATTGACCCCGCACCATTGTCAAAACGAGACGAATACTGTTTAACCGAGCCACGGCGCCACAACGTGTGCGAGTGGAAACTAAACATAAAATAATAACTTATGAAATAGCATCTTAACGCTCGTAGTAGTTGATCCAAACACAAGTGATTAAAAGAAATCTTTTGTGTTAGTCACACTATTTTTTCGATGAAAACATGATTATTACTTCTAGTTGGGTAAAGTCCAACGTAACTCGTGTTTATCATGTGGTATCTATGTGAACTTTATATCCACTTTCATTCCGCATCGCCCGTTAGCGCAGTCGGTAAGGCATATTATAAAAACGTCAATCCTATAATCGAGCTCGCGGGTTCAGTTCCCGGCACAAAGCCAAACACATGTTTTTTTGTATTTGTTCTTACACATATATAATTTCAGTTTAAAATATCCATATAAACATTTTGAAACATGGTGATTTTAAGCTGTATAAAATATCGCATGTGTAGTTTTAATCTCGTAAATTTTCGATCGTTCGGTATTTCTGATTTGAAATTCCTTTAAGCAGTGTTTAAGAAGTAGTTATATGTTACATGTTTAGTTTACGTCCAAACATTAAAAACACATTGAAGCTATGTAAAGTTTGGAAAACTTAGTTTTAAGAATATCCTCGAAGAGATTACGAAATCCAGTCACGGGCTTATTCTAAACAAAAAAATGCTCGTTGTGTACCGCCAAATACACATTTTATACTCATGTAAGTGCCTGAAGGTACTTAATAGAAATACTTACTAATGATTTAACTATAAACGAAATCAAAAGCAATAAAACAGCCTTTGAAGATGGAATATATCAATAATTGTCATTTCCTGGCAAAGGGAATAAATGCGTCAAAAATAGTAGTAATCAAGTAAATTAAAGGTAACAATAAAATTCTAAGCACTAAATTAAGTTAAGATATTATGAGTTACACATATGAGAATAAATAACCAAATGCTTATAGAATACAAAAATGTTTATGCCAATATGTGATATTTCTGCAGCAAAAAAAAAAGCACCACAGTACCCGGTTAATCGGTTATGTTATTTGTTTAATAAGTGTGTTCCTTCATACTGATAATGTATACATATGATAGTGCTACCTGATATGGTAGATTCCTAGCTGGCTATATTTTAAAAGGTAAATGATGTAAATATTAATTGTCGATAAGTTGTTGATAATGGCTTAATTGGCTTATATGAGGTTTCTTTGGTTTTATGTTATTAAGGAGTCCATCGTACGCGCAAACTTGATAAATATGGTGGCTGATTAACAGAATAGATAATAAGATATTAAGTGTACCGCGGTTAATACAATCAAGGCAACAATTAATAACTTAAACGCAAGTAACGGCACGAAGTACTTTCATAAATTGAATTATTGCAAAATGGCTTTTAAGGTGTCAAAGTACAAATGTGTATAAATAGCGCGCGTCATTAAATCTGACATTTCCAGTGAACAGTATATCATTAATAACGAATTCCCACATGACTTGCTGCAAAACGCTTTCTCCCAAGAGTACATACCACTTCTGCCTTATTAATATTTGAACAGAATATAAGAAACAAGACTTTTATAGGATTGACGTTTGTTCTTAGGAAGACGCTTATTAGAAACAAAACCTTTTGAACAGTCGGTGCTAAATTTGTAAAAGTGAAGTATAAAAGCCAAACGTGAATAAAAATACATGTATTAGACTTGCTTAATAAATGCTACACCAAACTTGCACAACTTTGTTTTTTTTCTAAATGTGACTAATGTATGTTGCGTCATAGTGTTTTACGTGTTTTGTGTTGTTCTGTGTGTTGGTTTTTGTACGGGTTATTTTGTCATGGTGCCCATAAACTTCACATATATACATTGTTTCCAAAATCCTTTGTTGAACATCTCTTCAATTTGTATTGTTCGAGTATTTCGACAAACATTGTCTCATATGTTACTTATGCTTGTATTTCGTGTCTTGTATTGACTCTGTCAAAAAGATTTCATTGTTAAACCAACCTTTAAGAGATGCCTTCGTCTTTAGACAAAACCCTATATTTGCAAAAATGGCCCATTACAGTCGTTTAATTGCGGTTACCATCATGACAAGATATGTAACTTTAGAGCATCAGGCATTATGCGAAATGCATTTGAAAAGATTGGTGTAGCATTTATTAAGGTAATAAATCTATATGTACATTCAATAGTGAATAAACTATGAATTGTAACCAATTTTTTTAAACAAAAATCTTATAAACAATGAAATAACATACATATTGGAGAAATGTTTAAAGAAAACATGTTGCAGACAAGGCACACCGAGTCATGTTAAGGGCACCAAGACAATATGGCCGTACAAAAACAAACTTAGCATACCAAGGTACACGTGAACAAGACGTAACAAACATTTAATATGAAACATTGCAATAATTGTATTATAAACAAATGCGGACAAACATTTCTTGGTATAGTACAATTATGTTTATTTTGTCTCACAAAAGGATGCTATATCAAGAAGTGATGTATAGAAAAACAATTGTCTGCAAAAATGTACTAAACTAGTGTTTATAGTAAGCGCTATATGTTTCGAAATCTTTAATTGGTACATAATTAATGTTATTATCGAGAAAAAAAACAATGTTAGGTTCAAAGTAAATAAAATATTGTCGTCATAACAGAAAACTATAGTAACAAAGAAACTGTTGTTTAGAATATTCGTGCTATCCAATCCCGCAAAGCTAATTCCTAGAATCAATTTCACACTTATTCAAAAACATGGTACTATGACAGTGTTATGACTCTAGATAACACTAGGGTATGAGTGATTTTTAACAACATAATGGACTGCGCTGTTTAACTACAATTCATTATTAACCGATTGTACCCAACACAGAATCATTTGTTTAGAATCTTTCAATTTGGCTGAAAGCTACGTAGCTCGTGTTTCTAAGCCTGTTGCACTGAAACAGTTTGTTTCGGATACATTTCTATAATTACACAGCCACACGGTTATTGGTCCAGTGTATCTTTGTAATGACACGATGATGTAACACGACGCCATCAGTGATTAATGAAATGCAATCATAAAACTTGCGTTGTATATTTGTTTAACAAACTTGGCAGTGCGAGTGTTCTTCGAACTGTCACACAACTAAACACTGCTTTCGTTTTATTGATGTCACAAACACTTGGCGGTGTCGCAAGCATTTGCTTTTAATGCTCAAAGTTGGAAAAAGTAATTGATGATGATAAAGCATTTTACGTCCCCATATACTGTAACAGTTGCAAAATACTGAAACGTCCACTAAACATTTCAACAGCTGTTTACATTCCTAGTGTAGAGTACCGATACACGATACGGTAACATTTGTTCAGGGGTCAAAACACTATTCATCTCCATTTAGTAATACATGTATTAATATGGAGAGCGGTGTATCAAACTTAGGACCCCATTGATAACAGCTCTATTGCCTACAATTCACCATATGTACGACAGTGTTTCGGTGTCTGTGCAAGTACAATTTCTGTGACGGTCAAAGTCTTACACATTTTGTCTTTCATGGATATATGCCAAACACGTCAGAAAAATACTACAAATTTAAAAGTAGATATGTTTTAATATATATGATTTTATGGTAGTTTACCACTTTTACACATATCTCTTGAACGTGCAAACAAAATACACATATAAACATCCAGCAATGTTTTAGATTTATTTTATTCCATTGTGAATATACATTAATTGATGCAGTACTTTAATTTCGTAGGCACAAAATGTTGTCGTTTGACAAGTTGGACATGTTCGTGGACACTTGAATTCGTAGATTTTCAAATAATACACAAAATACTTAAACAAGTATTTCGTTGTGATCTTAAACACGTGGATTGCCTTACCCACAAAATACACGAAATTTTATGCCTTTCAAATAAACATGAATTCACGGTAAGTCAAGAAGTGGGTTGCTTGTTTGTTAATTATGTATATGGACTTTTCCTCAATAGTCTTTCCTCTTTCCGCTTTCAAGTTTAAATAATAAGGTTTTTTATGCCAATAAAAGCGTAATAGATAACATAATAGAAAATTCATTATAAATGCATGATATCGCTTAAAGGCAGTACAAGTATAAAATATAAGTGCGAACAGCGATTATTAAAAGTAAAAAATTCTTACACAAAGTCAATAATGACGCAAAATACTTTCATAAATTAAATAATTATTAATGGCGTTTGAAAATAAAATTAAAATTCTCTATGATTACATGTTTCAATTATTTAATTCATCATATTTAAGTTTAAGTTTATCACGAATTATGTACACATTGCCTATTTGATTCTAAATTCAATAAATCACTTAAATAGTTAGAATAATAAACATACATGTACATCACGACAGTACGAATAAAGCTCAATTTTAATACAACCCGTGTTATACCTTATTATGTCATCAATCAGATGTTGTCTTACAATACAGTAACTATTTTACAGCAAAATATGCAATATACGTGGATTCCAATCACTCCGAACTTGCTCGTAAGTTAATTTGACAGTTTTTCATCAGCATAAAACAAGGCATTGTTATGAGTGCATATAGTACCAGATACTGAATTAGTTTAACAACGAACTGGAATGCTATAAAAATGCTTTTCTGCACTAAATACGTAATATTTTACACACAATCACATTTGTTTTAAAAACAATCAGTATGGTTAAAAGCGACATCTCGTGTTTTGAAAACATATTTTTGGAATTATTTCATTCGCGTACATTTTAATGCGTTCACAGTGATATTTATAAGATTGGTTTATACTACATTTGTAATAGCAGGATGAGATATCATGACATCAGCTCTGAACAATGTGCGCGCAGCTTTCTGAATTTGATTTTTCACCAAACTTGGCAGTTGGTGTGTCCTTAATGTCACAAAAAATACTTGAGACTGTATTTGCAAATATATGTTCAAAATTAACGAACGAAATATGGTGAAAAGCGCTGCTTCTGACGACACTTCAACCGAAACATATCGTATACTGCATTTTAACAACAAAAATGTGCGTGTCTCTGTGTCTTGGTATTGCCATCGCTGTTAAAACAGATCTCAGGTGCAAGAAGGCAAAGTGTCCACAATACATGACAAACCAGGTTCTTGTAAGCCCCAGTGTAAAGCTTCAATCAAAAGAAAATGTATTTGAAAATAACCAGTACATTTTGTACCTTTAAAATGGAGTGCAACAAATTGAACTTAAAACGCTTAGATCTCAAGTCCAATACCTAACCAGGTAACCCACATGATAATGATGAGTAACCAAACGCGTAACAACACGAGAGCAGTGGCACAGAAATAGAATAGAATAGAATAGAATAGAATAGAATAGAATAGAATAGAATAGAATAGAATAGAATAGAATAGAATAGAATAGAATAGAATAGAATAGAATAGAATAGAAAAGAATTTATTTCCAATTATTCGTCACATTCGTGACATATAAATCAACATTTACGTAATGAGCAAATAAATATATCACATAAAATAAGTGTATTTCAGTAAATAAAGCTTGATTCTGATTATTTTTATATCAAATAATTAAAGGTATCAGACCCAATAATCCTGATCTCGATTTATTATGTAATTATATTTTATATGCTAAGTTGTATTTAAAAAAGAAAGGTTTCAGTGTCCTTTTGGTTAGGTTTGATTGAGAGGAATAATATTCACTCTGGAGGAAGTAGCGACACAAAGTACTTTCATAAATTGAATTATTACAAAATTGCTTTAAGGTGTCAAGGAAGGATTATGTATTAACATCGCTCGCCATCTAATATGACATTTGCAATAAACAGCATATCTAAATGATCGATGCCCCTGTGACTTGTGGCACGATGTTTTATTCCATGTTAAATTAGGTTTATGCATTTATTATTTAAGAATCACGAGAAACAACGGTTTTTAATTGCATAACTTCATTACAAAGGAAAACGCTTGTCAGAGAAAAAAGTGGCACATGAAAAGTGCTTTTGTGAAACGAAGTTTTATTTCAAGTGTAAAATGTTGTTTACTCCTCTAACCCGACCGATCCGATATTAAGGATCGGCTCAGTTTTTTGTCTAGTGCTTCCGGACATGTTTATAAAGAATGGTTACACAACTAACTAAACATCATATTTTGACTACTTGAACTTTTCAAGTGACAGAGTTCATAAAACTCTATACTTAACTGATGAAAGAGAAAGCCCTCGGGAATCATAGCCTGCAGTGGGAAAATAGCAGCCTCTTTTTTATTGAAGCTGTTCATCAGTGGTAATGAAAGATGCCACACCACTTACGCCCCCTAGCGCATCAGCGGAACTCTATAAAATGTAATCAACATACAATCTATGATCCCTAAGGACCAGAAAAATATAATTACACAATGTCTTCTCCACGGGAAGATAACGAGCCAGGATGATGGCAGTGCCCTACAAAACGAGCTTGGCAGCCTCCAAGTTTTGGAGAAGTAATGGCAGACAGAGTTTAATGTTGCCAAATTTGAGGTCATCAGGATAACCACCAAGAGGAACCCCATCATCTTCCCATATCAGATACACCAGACAACCCTCAAGCTACCAACCAGGCCAAGTATCTTGCAGTTACCATCACACCATACCTAACTTGGAAATGCCACATTGACAACATCACCAGAAAAGCCAACTCAACACTAGCATTCCTACGTCGAAACATCCACTCAAGCCAACCAGAAGCCTACAACACCTACGTACGCCCAAGTGTCCAGTATGCCTCCTCTGTATGGTCACCTGTTGCTGACAGCCACATCAACCAACTAGAGATGGTCCAAAAAAGAGCAGCACGGTTCGTCGGGAATGACTACTCACGCCAGAGAAGCGTCACAGATATGGTAACCTCACTACACTGGACCACTCTACAGAAGAGACGGGACATGGCAAGGGTCACCATGCTCTACAAGATCAAACATAATCTTATAGATGTCACAGCCGACCCCCCAAATGACACTAAATAAATACACTACAACCAACTAGAGACATTGCCAGCTTTTAGCATTTTTAAGAAGATGTAAATAACCTATTTTTTGTAAAAAGGACCCAATTGCTGCGCATGTACATAATCTAAGTTTCATCGCGATTATGCTCTATGAAGAGTGAGGATTTAAAAATGTAAACAACATACAATCCATTAGTATAATGCATTGATATGTGGGTGATGAAATAGTAAGAAATGAATAACCATGTAAAAGAAAATATAAGGATACAATGTCAAAAGTTTGGAATTTGCCGACGTACCTATTATATTAACAGCGTATTCTTGCCTAAGCGTTGCATTTTGCAGAATTAAACATTAAGGATTTTTTTATAGATGTCCTCGTTAACTTTCATATTGGAATGCTTCAATTCGATCATTTGTGTTTAAACAATTAAACTATCTGACCACCTGCAGACTATCTCAGACATATGTGGGTACACCGTTCAACCTGATTGATCGGGACCTAGACTCAGGGCAAACGTTCATATGCCAATAATCCAACTTAGAGCAACACATTATTTATTTCTCGAAAAAAACCCATAAAACTATGTAAGTCGCGACAGTTCTAACTCAATATTATAATTAAGAGTACTAACACGTTTTAAGGTTCGATTGTTCTACGCATGAAAACATGCAGAGTAAATGATCAATCGGACACGACGGGCAGCATGGTAAAAAGACATTCCATTCTAAGATTACTTGTTCACAGTGTGTCGGTGCAAAACATAATTATGTTGTCAACTAAAGTGTAAAACATTGTTAAATTGAAAATTGTTGTAGTCAAAATACATGGAATTCGATCACTCAGAATTCATTCTAGGAATTGATTCAACAGTTGTTTAAAACCATAGAACAATGGCATTGTTATGATTGTATATTGTTCTAGATTATGAGCTATTTTAAAAGCTCTATAGAATGCTTAGTTTACTACAATAAATAAATAACCTGTTTCACCATACACAGATTCATTTGCTGTCAAGCCTTCAATCTGGCTAAAAGCTACGTCTCTCGTATTTCCCTGCCTTTTGTATTGATACGAGATGATCGGATACATCTCTATGATAACATTGCGACATGAAACTGTTCAGTGTAACTTTGTGATGGCACAACAAGGTTGTCTAGCCAACAACAAGGTAACGTAAAACCACCATTTAACACGGTGACTGGCAGTGTAATGATGAAATGCAATCAAAAGGCATGGTTTCTATATATATTTTACAAACTTTGCATTGTGTGGGTTCTTCGATATTTACGTTTAAAATAGTGTCAACGTTGGATTGTTTACTCCAACACGTGTTGGCGTCGCAAATATGTGCATGTTACTTGTTGACAATTATAAAGACGTGATGAATACTGCTTTACGTAGGTTCACAAAAACATGCAAAAAATTCATCTGCATGACTTTAAACATGTTCATGACTGTTAATATGATGACAAATTGCTTTAAAAAGTCCAAATAGGTTACCATGTTCGCAATATAAGTTGCAGCAACTTTGTGTCCCCTCCCCCCACTCCACCCCCACCCGAGAGCGTCAAGACGTCGTTATGGACGCTGAAGGAACTCTGTGATAACATTGTGTTGGCGCTGTTAAGGGCACATTTCATGTTCAAGTATATTTCGCAGCCATCCCACGGCGCTCTGAAAATCTGTCCGCGCCATGTCACGCCGTTTGTGTGACAGGTCCTTATTCAAACAAGTTCATGATTTATGTATGAGCTTATAGAAGCGAAATCTTTACATTTTTAATTAAGTATTTACAATTTAAGCTTGTTTGTATTCAAAACTTGTCGTAAATGAACTTTTACAAATATGTGGGTGTTGTAATACTGTATTTAAGAGCTTTGTGTAGTGCTCAAGTGTTGAGAAAATCGACAAAACTATTATGATGGTAACCTGTATCTTGTCTATTCAAATAAATTAGGTCATTCTGAATGATAATCAATAATTATACTCCAGATGAGCGTTGAATACGGACTTTCGATTAAAACTTCTCTTTGGGTCATCTAAAACAATCTCTGTTTAAATAAAAGGTATTGATACCATAACAAGTTTTAAGGTATTGCAAATGTTTTGAAGCCATATTGGTAGAGCTGAATTTTTCTAATATAGTCCTGGGATGTGAATCAAAACCACAGTAGCGGTTCTACATTGTGTTATATGGTGAAAGTAACTTGGTCCTCAACACGAAAGGGCCTGGCACCCTAAAATCAAATATAAGTACAAACAATAGAAACGATATGAATCATGTTTTTTAAAGATGCATCCATGCGTCACTTCCAGTTTTTATGGTTGTTGTTGTTTTGTTTGTTTTTTGTTTTGTTTTGTTTTGTTTGTTATTTTTGGGTGGGGGTCAATGGGCTGTTGAAGTATAAATTTAATTTCAACTGAGAAAAGGGAATGCCTCGAGACGTATTGACCTCAATGGTCGTGCAGTACAACAAAGTTAGAATACACATCAGACAAGCCAGCGATGTGCGTTATGGATGTCAGCCTTATGGTACTGTAGTTGACCAGCTTATTTGATCATATCATTTACTTCAACATCAAAAGTGTCAAGCTAGACCAACGTAATAAAAGTAAGTCATATCATAAATAATTCACATTACTTCGATATGAGCACCCCAAAATAGTGGGGCGGTCGACCCAAGTGTTGATTTCTTTCACACGTGTGATCATTGCTATATACCCAATGACCAATTTCGGTGTTCTAAATAGACAAAAAAGTGACGAAATAAAATGAATAACTAGATCAAACACAATCAAACTATCATCGCCCATAATCGCATTTATAGAAGGTGGGGCATCAGTGTCTTCTCAACTCATATTATGAACTTTATGAACGTTGTCGTAGTCACATTATCGTGAACAAACACACTTTGTCTAACCGTACATTGGATCAAGTTAACAGTTTGACAACTATTCAATATGCAAGCAATTATGAGGCATATGTTTTGAATTGCTCATAAACCTTATTTCGTGTATTTACGAAATTAACTTTTCACTGCAAACATTAATGTATCATATCAGATTTGTTAAGGCGGTGTGCCATTCCACGGAACGTGAGTTCCACTCCCGGTCCAGCTTACAACTATGGTGGTACATTAAAATGTTCTACGACATTTCAGCACTACTCGTGAATTAAGTAAGGTATTTGTCAATCAATGTGAAAAGTGTGTAAACCATGAACTGGTCTTCTTTATGTCGGCTTAGCCCTTACGTTAAAGATATTTCGCTGACTTCATTGGGGTTGCTAACGGCAAAAACTGACTAAAGTTTGGATAAACGCATTTCCCTAATGCTTATAAAAGATCGACTTTGATGTTTTACTTGAAACAAAGAAAGGTCTCAAGGACACTATTAACAATAGCATAAAACGATGTGTTACTACGATGATATTTTATATCAATGGTGACATGTCTCTGTACTAAGCATTCGATAACTGCTTTGATGAGTTGTTTTCATCCATTGTTTATTCAACGCACATTTTCATGACAGTCGCCTGTTACTAATTCTCTTTCATTTGCATTTCAATCCGTCCCATGGTACGGAGTAAATTAAAGACTCCGATTATATCATTTCAATTAGGACAGTTGCAGAAACAATGGTTACTTTAGCGTAATGAGTTTTGCTATGCATTTTGTTTGTTGGCAAAACTTTATCAGGTTCTATGTATGTTATTCTTTTAGTTTGCCCATGTTACATCATGGCACATGTTTAACGGACAGGGCCATTTTGTCACGGTGCCCTTAAATTTGACTTGTCTTCATTGTTTGAAAAAAACTCTTCAATTTAGATGATATTATTTATGTCGACTAACATCAGAGAATGTTTACCGACTTCACAGTGTTGAAAATGGCGAAAAAAAAACAAACGCTTGAATAAACACATTTAACACTACTTATTCAAAAATGCAATATACGTTGATGTTCCCGCTGAGAAAAAGGAAGTTCTCAATGACACTATTTACAATAGCATGAAACGATGTGTCCATACAACGATATTATATATCAATGGCGACATGCCTCAATACTGAGCAAAGTCATTCGACAATTGCTTTGATGCGGTGTTTTATCCGTTGTTTATTCAACGCACATTTGCATGACACAGTCGCCTGTCATTAATTCTCTTTCATTTGCTCAATCTGTCCTGTGGTCCAGAGTAATCTATAGACTCTGATTATTTCATTTCAATAAGGACAGTTGCGGAAACAATAGTGCCTTTAACGCATTGAGTTCTGCTATGCTTTTTGTTTGTTGACAAAATAGTATCAGTTTCTAGGTCTGTTTCTGTTTTAATTTACTCCTGTCATGAACAAATAGAACTCTATGGTTTAATAATACCTCTATAAAACAATTTTACAACGTCATATTGCGTCTGTGTGGTATGACCTCAATAGCAGCAGCGACAGCGGCGACAGAAGTTGCTGTTATATTTTCGAAACATTGACATTGCCTGCAAACATTTTGAATGAATCATTCTAGAAAAGTTAAACAGGAAGGCGGTCTGCCATCCCAATGATCGTGATTTTGGCTCACTGCCCAGCCTTGTAGCTTTTGTGGTACCTTAATACATAGTCTCGGCACTACACATAAATTAGGTAATACATGTGTCAGTCCATACCACACATATGTGAACCTGGTACTGGTTGTGTATGTCGACTTAGCATCCCAGTTACCATCAGAGAAGGTTGGCCGACTTCATCAGTGTTGAAAACGGCAAAAGAAGACAAACTTTGGGATACATTTATTTCGCTTATACTTATAAAGGTCATTCAAAAATGCAATTGAATTTGAACGGTACACGTTACACACGTATGCAACGATGTGCCCATACGATGATATTCTATATCGATAGTGACATACATCCATATAGAACAAACACATTTAACAATTCCTTTGATGAGATGTTATCATGAATTCAACGCACACTTGCATTGCAGTTGTTGGGTAGGAAAAACAAATTTGAGAACGCCGTCTGTTTTGCACCAAAATGTATTTTGGTGAATGTCCGAATTGAAGCACAAAGCAGCTTCTATTGTGTTACACACAACCTAGGTTTTCGGAAAGGCTATCCTCTTCTTATACATGTGTACAAACTGAACCGCTTTTCTAATGAAATGCGTGACTTATACTTTTCTCGTTTGTTACACAAAACTCTTAATTTAAGAAATGTGTTTACTTTATCATATGTGATGCTTGGCGTATAACAAGGCCTGGTTCAGCGGCCTCTCACATCCGAGTCGCGTGGCCATGCAGCCAGTGGCTTAGTAAGTAAAGAGCCTAGTTCTTGTAAAACGCTGAAAACTTGTTAAGTGATCTGGTCGCCATGATGTTACCGATAAATATTTTGAAAACGGCTTGAAATGAGAGAATCGTATCAGCAGTTTCCTATAATACCCGTCAAGGTCGAAATGCGAAAAAAAATCGATGTTAATTTGATTGGAAAATAATCTCTGATCATATACATTTTTGCTGATCAACACTAATCAAGATCTGCTTCGTCATTACAGAATTGAGCGATGACCGCATCCTGATAGCTCATGTAATCAAATGCTAAAAACGAGCAAAGGCCTTGTTCTTTCAGCAAGGCAAAGGTAGAGCTCAGTATGAAAACATACGTAAGCAACGCTTGCCATTAGCATACATGTATATAATTATATACTAAGACGCAAACATTGCCGAGATACCGTCAAATTGGGATACTAAAGATAACAAAACAATTCCGGTGACTATTTCGAAATTGAAAACTTCTTGGTATCAGGGTCGCTATACATGTGTATGGAAACTTCATATTAACCAACAAAGTTCAAGGTATCACGCCGATTAGTTTTTGCTCTCTATACCATAAATAATTAGCAGTAACTTTATACTTTTACCTTAAGGTTATTGGAGTGCAATGGATTCACATACTTGAAGCCAAGTAGAGGTTTTAAAAACCTTTTATTATTTAAATATATGCCATTTGAAGACGATCCACCACACCGCTTTTCTCAGTTTT
>Ga0224511_10001882_pt1 | contig 13417 bp, 12 predicted proteins | sample SF_May12_sed_USG_2_FD_169988 | JGI IMG/M metagenome (GOLD analysis project Ga0224511, IMG submission 169988) | Sediment microbial communities from San Francisco Bay, California, United States - SF_May12_sed_USGS_8_1 | ecosystem: Environmental > Aquatic > Marine > Sediment | place: USA...
GGTCAAATTCCCATTAGCGGTTCAAGAGAAGATGTTGTTTGAAGTTTTCCTTATATAATTCAATGTAAAATTGTGACCCCCGGGGCGGGGTCAATTTTGACCCCAGGGGCATAATTTGAACAACTTTGGTAGAGGACCTCTAGATGATGCTATATACCAAATATGAAAGCTCTGGGCCTTGTAGTTTCAGACAAGAAGATTTTTGAAAGTTTCATTTCAAAAACCTATTTACTGACCCTGTGACCTACTTATGCAACCAATCAGAACCATTTGAACAATTTTGGTAGGGGACCACCCAGGGACCATTCCTGTTGAGTTTGGTCAAATTCCCATTAGCGGTTAAAGAGAAGATGTCGTTTGAAGTTTTCCTTATATAAATCAATGTAAAATTGTGACACCCGGGGCGGAGTCAATTTTGACCCCAGGGGCATAATTTGAACAACTTTGGTAGAGGACCTCTAGATGATGCTATTTACCAAATATGAAAGCTCTAGGCCATGTTGTTTCAGACAAGAAGATTTTTGAAAGTTTCATTTTAAAACCTATTTTTTGACCCCGCGACCTACTTATACAACCAACTGGAACGGTTTGAACAACTTTGATAGGGGACCACCCAGGGATCATTCCTGTGAAGTTTGGTCAAATTCCAATTAGCGGTTAAAGAGAAGATGTCGTTTGAAGTTTTTCTTATATAAATCAATGTAAAATTGTGACCCCCGGGGCGGGGTCAATTTTGACCCCAGGGGCATAATTTGAACAACTTTGGTAGAGGACCTCTAGATGATGCTATATACCAAATATGAAAGCTCTGGGCCTTGTAGTTTCAGACCAGAATTTTTTTGAAAGTTTTATTTTAAAACCTATTTATTGACCACGTGACCTACTTATGCAACCAACTGGAACGGTTTGAACAACTTTGATAAGGGACCACCCAGGGATCATTCCTGTTAAGTTTGATCAAATTCCCATGAGCGGTTCAAGAGAAGATGTCGTTTGAATTTTTCCTCATATAATTCAATGTAAAATTGTGACCCCCGGGGCGGGGTCAATTTTGACCCCAGGGGCATAATTTGAAAAACTTTGGTAGAGGGCATCTAGATGATGCTATATACCAAATATGAAAGCTCTGGACCTTGTAGTTTCAGACAAGAAGATTTTTGAAAGTTTCAATTCAAAAATATATTTATTCACCCCGTGACCTATTTATGCAACCAACCGGAACGGTTTGAACAACTTTGATAGGGGACCACCCAGGGACCTTTCCTGTGAAGTTTGGTCAAATTCCCATTAGCGGTTCAAGAGAAGAAGTCGTTTGAACTTTTCCTTATATAATTCAATGTAAAATTGTGACCCCCGGGCGGGGTCAATTTTGACCCCAGGGGCATAATTTGAACAACTTTGGTAGAGGACCTCTAGATGATGCTATATACCAAATATGAAAGCTCTGGGCCTTGTAGTTTCGGACAACAAGATTTTTAAAAATCGCATTTTGAAAAACTTTTTATTGATCCCGTGACCTACTTATGCCACCAACTGGAACGGTTTGAACAACTTTGATAGGGGACCACCCAGGGATCATTCCTTTGAAGTTTGGTCAAAATCCAATGAGTGGTTTCAGAGGAGAAGAAGTTTAAGTAAAAAAGTTTACGCACTACGGACGACGCACGACGCACGACGGACGACAGACGATGACGGACAACGGACAAAGCCCGGTCACAATAGCTCACCATGAGCACTTTGTGCTCAGGTGAGCTAAAAAGGCATCCTTTTATTAAGGTTGTTATTCTAATAAAATTCTTAAAAATAACTATAAAATATCTTTTGTTGAACTTAAACACAGCAAATGCAATTTTAAATAAATTGGCTCATTAAAACAGTGATAGGAATTTGAAAACACTTCACAAGTAGTCACAGCATGGCATACAAAATGAAACGCCTACCTGGCCTCCAGCATGGCCACAATATAACCCAGCACCCCTTCCCTGTTGGGTCGCTCATCCTTGATGCGAGAAAACTCATTCAGTGCATGAAGGAGCACCCCTCGTGCCACACGCTTGGCTTTACGGCTCTCATAGTCATTTAGAACAGCCTCAATCATCAGCATGGTGGTCTCGTACCAGAAATCTTCATCTCCCTTGTGAATGTCCTGCAAAATGAGGTTAAAAGGTTAGTAAGAAATGAGGTGAAATAACTGTCATATATGACAAACATTTATTTTTAGGTCTTCCAGAATAAAATTATTATTGATTCAATTAAAATCTATCAAGTGATTCCATACAGACTTAAAAAAGCAAAAACATCTTAAAATGTACAAAATTAAAACTACACGCATAAATTACGCAATGCACATCTGTAATGGTGCTGGTTCTGACCTGAGCCTGCCTGGCGAAGTTGATGGCGAGCCCGTACTGAGCCTCAGCCATAGAGAGCTGCCCCAGGAGATAGAGCGCCCGGGCCTGCAGCTGGGGGTCCTTCATTGACACGGCCGCACTGTGGGCCTCCCAGAGGAAGTCCCTCGCTACCTGATACTGGCCCTACAGTGGAAGGCAATGGCAGCAATTAGCAATATGCACAAATTTATTACAGTTTTTTTTTAAAATGTCAAGTGCTGAAGCACTGTAAAAGGGAGTATATCCTACGAAACTATGTGTAAAATTCAATTCAAATTTTTAAGACTTGTCAAACCAATGTAAGATATGAACAAGTCTTGCAAAGGATATTTTACTCATAATCTATGCAAGCCAGTTGATTCCCTACCTGTTTGATGAGGACCTCTGCAGTATCCGTCCACACATCCCTGAACTGCACCGCACCAAGCGTCTTCCCCAGGTGGCTGTCCACTGTCCCAGCGTCAGGGTCCCCATCCGCTGTCTTCTCCGTGCGCCGGGAGATGAAGCTGGCGCGGGTCGAGCCCTTGTCCTGGGCGGCCAGGGCCATCATCTGTTCACGAACACGGGCTTCCTCACGTATCACCTGGGCCTGTCGCTCCTTCCACAGGGATATCTCACCTCGAGACCTGGTGTTGAGAAATGGTTGTACTGATAATATGGAGTTTCTGACACTTGTCGGCTTTCAGTGTGTTGAATATATTCCTTGTGAAAGATTTATAGAGATTACATGTAGGTAAACTCATTTTTAAACATTTCCATCTGATACAAACTATCGTTTTCATCTTCATAATATATACATGTGAAGAAGTAATTGTGAGGATTGAACAGCAGTTACCTGGCGAGATCGAGCTCATTCAGCTCTATTGGGCCACACGTCTTGAGGTGAAAGCTGTAGCCCTGCATGAGGTTCAGCTCCAGGCACACATCAGCCGCCCGCGCGTGGACCAGGAACTGCAGGGAGGTGTTGCGCAACAGGTCGCGCGACAGCAGGTCCTGCAGCGCCAACACTGGCAGTGTGAGGTGCGAGCACCCGATTGTGCGCAGCTGCGCCACCAGGGAGTCCAGGTAGTGCAAGGTCAACATCTGGAACATGGAAAAATGTGATTTCTATATATCATATTGGCAAATAGGAGAGTAAACTTTTATTTTATAAAAATAATAGGAAGCTAAGCTAGAAATACTATGTATAATGTATATGCTTGTAATTGACAATTAGAACTCATAAGCATTTAGGGATAGATAAAATTGACAAATAAAGTTTCATGGAAACTTATACAAGGAATGTCTACTTACAGGTTTGGTGAATGTTTTAGAATTGATCCCCGTTTCAGTCATCATCTCATGCTTGAAGGCCTCCAGAACCTGTCAACAGAGGAGTAGTTGTTATGTTTTAAGAGTTTAAAATAAAACATAACACAAAAACATGTTATTTCTTATTTTAAATCATTCTTCATGCGATTTAAAAATGAGTCATTAAATTACCAGTAATACTACCGCAGTGTTAAGACATTTCCACTGTACACACCTCATCCGGTACATCATACACGGCCCACTCCTCGAGACTGTGTGGCAGGGCATCTAGGGGGCCCTTGCGCTTGGGCTTCTCCTTGACCGGGGCCGGCTGCCCCTTGTCCTTGCCCTTCTTGGCGGACCCACCCTTTCCGCCCGCTGTCTCTGGTGGGGCTGGCGGGTTCTTCAGGATCTCCTTCATAGTAGGGCCAGACACACCCACACTCACCTAGACAATGAGACAGCATGGGGATCTGTAGGTACATACATATATGGAGAGACAGGTCTGTGGGTCAATTTGTAGTCTTAAACAAGTGAAAGAATTTTAGGTAATATGTATGTAACTAACATCAATCTTTCATTATTTAACTAAAGTGTTTGGATGGGTTACTTTTTATTTAATTTCCAGAAAAATCTATACAAATACTTGTTGTATTAGACTCTATGACTTCTAGCATTAACAGCAATGTTTACTTGAATTAATCAATACTACTTAATTTCATGATATAAAGATTGTAAAGAATCCAGCCTCCCACCTGCCAGAGCCTGAGAATGTAGGTGTAAGCCATGACGAGGCTGTCCATGAAGTAGGGGGAGCTGCGCCCGAGCACCTCGGCCTGCAGGACGTGGGCGCGCACCAGGCCGTCCAGCACGCGCACGTCCGATATCTCGCTCACCTTCAGCTCCGGGTTGGCTGGCTCCACACCTGGACGGGTGTGAGACAGGGTGTTTATTATAAGGATAAGATTATTTACAGTCTGTGAGCATTTCAGCCTGCTGGAGTACAATACACAAAAGTTCAATAGTGTTTAATGGCTGGTAAGAATATTATCAGACTAAATGATGACCATTTCAGCCTGCTAGATTTGGGTTCATAAGAGTATGATTGTACTACATACACATCAAACTCAAATTTCTACCCCACAAGAAATGATTAATGAACATATGTTATTATCAAAAGTATTTGATTGTGAAAAAAATTAGGATTTTTTAGGAATTTTAGGGACGCTGGACAGCCTGTAGAAAGCAGCAAGCACATCTGACAGTACAAGTAATTACTATTTGATTAAGGTGTCCAATCTCAGGAACATGCCACACAATATTCCATACTCCACACTGGCTTAGAACATATTCTTCAGACTAATCTTCACGATTGGTAGAGGCATTCAGTTACCCTTTACATATGAAAATCAATTAAAAGTTTACCATTTACTGTAGATCAGGTTTTATTCGCGAGAACATAATTTTCGCATTAATTCGCGAATTCTGTTGCTCGCAAATTCAACATTAACGCGAAAAAATAGTGTTTTGTCTATGTCTTATGTGTATTCGAAATGTTTACATGTGTATTAAGGTTGCAGCAAAAGTCCTCATCCTGTTGGTAAAAAAATGTATTTTGTCTAGATATATTGATTTTTTTTAAATGGTTTATGTTATACCCAATAATCTAATGCAAATCTAAAATCCTGTTGCATAAATAAAGTTAATAACATAATAAACATGATGTTGTATTCTATACGCTGTGTAAGAACAGCATTCGTCAGTAATTAACGAATCTGTCTGTCGCCGTTGGAATATGTTACTCGCTAGGGCTGTCCTTCTGTTTTGTTTCTCAATGTAGATGATACATTTTCTTGATACTAGTAGTATAGACATGTTTAAAAATATTTTATTGTTCTGGATTGAGATCAACACAACAAAAACAGTGAAAAAATATACCACTTTAGACGACATTTCAAACTGATGCGATTATGTCCTGATGTTAAACAACGCTGTATTAATAATTTCAATTCGTTAGTTGGGAAAACAGTTGAACAATAACACCCGAATTATCTCATTAAACAAACAATACTGAATAGATTGCACATCATCTGTAACAACATTGACGCAGTTCTCAACAATTATTGGGCAATCAAGCAGCATTTTAAAAAAGAAGTCTATTATAGGGAACTTCAGTAATGCATTAGGCGGGCTTGTTTTCACAGTATTTCGTAAACGATTTTCAGTTCTTGTTAATATAATGATATCACGCTTTGATGAACCGTATTAATTAAGGATTTTAGCAATTTCATAATGATAACGAAATTAAGCGAATATATATATGACCAAAACATGTATATGTGTAATGGGAATAGATAAGAGTATATAATCTGTTTTCAGTCTAAAACGGCAAGAATCAGAATTAACCCCACTTCTGGTTTGACTGAAGAATCATAAATTCGCGAGAGGCTCTGGTCGCGAATTCATCATTTCGCGAAATAATGCCAGTTCCAATTTTCGCGAAAATTTCATCACACGAAAATAAAGTGATCTACAGTAGTTGTTCACTGGTTTATAATCACATTCACATTTTCTAGTCCAATGATCAGTAACAAAAGCTGTTGAGGCACTCACCGATGACAGCTTCGCGGACAACAGGTATGATGTCCTCCTCCGCCATTTCTTCCTCCTTCTTATCCACGGGAGTGGACGGCTTCTTCGGAGTTGGTGGCTTCACCTTTGGTGGCGGGGCTGCTCCCTTCTTACCCTTGCCAGCTCCTTCATGGGGTACAGTGGTTATAGATTAGGCTATGATCTTTGTGAACATAATGTAAAAGTGGATTTTTATATTATACTTTATATACTATCATAGTTTTAAAAATTAGGTGTCATTGCTATGAACACATCTTATAGCACGATATAACTGAGGTATGTGCAAAAATGAATAACATAAAGCATAAATACATAATACTTATATTGGTGACAAAAATAAAATAAAATTATTTTACTGAATATTAAACATTTTTATTTTTAAAATTGTTAAAATGCATGCAATATTTGGTAGTGGAAAACTTGTATTATTTCATAAAATAGAAGGATAAATACAGCGAAATTATTAATGTTGAAAAATAAAACCTAACCTACCAAAAGTAAAAGATCTAGTTACAACAGGGTTAAGTGATTAACATATAAACAATGAAAAAAGATTAATTGAAGATTCTAAACCTGCTATCATTAACATTGAACTAGAGAATATTATAACGTATCCTAAACTGCAATATTACAAAGAACTGCCACCAAACATAGAAACCAACAACTGTACCTGGGATATTACTAGTGTAGTTCCCTAGATGTGTATGTGATCAGTCATTATAACACTTCATACAAACAAATGGATCTTTTCTTGTTATACATAAAACATTTAAGAATGTTTACATTTGCATAATCTTGAGAGACAACAAAAATCTAAAGGTACAGGACATTATTATTGTATTACTACTAGTTTTGTATATTACTTAATGAGATTTAAAAAACCTTTAATTAAAAAACAAACAAGTTGTGACTACAAAATAAACCATTTACAATTACAATAACAGACTATGTTTTGATGGTTGTATTGAGGAATGGTAGGAGAGTGAGTTAAGAGTTACCCACCCTTGGCCGTCTTCTTGGCCTCAGCCGCCTCCGCCGCCGCTCTCTCCGCTGTACAACACACAACAACATGGTGATCACAATAAGGTTGTCACAACATGGCCGTCTCAACATGGCCGTCACAATATTGTGATCACAACATGGCCGTCACAACATTGTGATCACAACATGGTTGTCACAACATGGCCGTAACAACATGCCGGTGGTGGGCATACTGGTTCTTGTACTGATCAAAATGAATACATCGACTGACAAAAAGTGGTCAGAAAGACTTGGCTTACTGTGAGTTCCGACATGCATATCACAATATTTTTATGCAACAATATAGTTCAAATACATGTAGTTACATTACATTTAAAGGCATACTGTCTTACTACTGAATTAACAACTAAACATGTTCAAGATGTTAGACAACCCATGCCCCCACAATCCACTGTATTGTCACCAATAATCTTGCAATTGGTGTGAAAACATCCTGTCCCTCACATAAGGTTCATACTTTTACAATGAAAAGGTGTTCAAGTGACCATAACTCTGCTGATTTCCAGTGTATTTTGCAATCAAGCACTCAGGTGCACAACTCCTTGTGCTGGCAACTAAAAATATGCATCACAATACCAATGATAGATTTTTGGATTTGTCAGTTATTGTTTCAGAGTCACAACTGAGCAAATCAGTATAAGGACAGACTAAAATGGACAAACGGACAGTGCAACAGTGTGATAAAGGGCTGGGCAAGGGAAATCTGTATGCCTCTACAGAGGTGGGGGAAAATAGCCTGCAAACATAACAGAAAAACTAATAGCACAACTACATTAACGAATAAACAAATAAAAGAGGTGTATAATATGTACTTCACAGACACATACGACTAGCAGGTTTATTTGATTAATATGCTATGTTTTCCAAATATTTATAGGAAAAAATAAAGCATAAGTAAAGAGATAGAAGGTACTGATTTCTTGTGCCAATAGCCCAAGAACAAACAGAATTCTGCCATAGTAATAGTAGAATAAGTACTTCTGATATAGTAATTGAAACAAATGACAAGTGATTGCAGATTAAACCCGAGTCCCAGTACATGGAACGAAAAACGCAGTGAGGAGCTCCACTATACTATGTGTCACCACCAACCATACAAGTTTTTCTGTGAAACCAAATGTTTACTATGTACAGCCCAAAACCAGTGGGTGGGATATTTTCTTTGAGGACAATCATTACTTACCTTGAAGTGCAGCTAATGATGAATGATGATGAATATTATATATGTTCTTAATATGTTGACAAACAAAGATATATTATTTGGCACTTTAAAACATTTATTAACTGTATTAGTTTTGTTGTTTACTGGTAATAATCTAATCTAAAATAATTAATTTTATCAAGCTAATTTTCATTTAGTTATCTTTGAATACACTAACACCTGGATTAGATGCAAAAAAAAGTATATTTTATTTCGATTAAAACCATTGTTTTCTTCTATTCTCTAGTGACAGTGACAGTACCTTCCTGCTTCTTGGCGTCAATGGCAGCCTGCATATTGATCATGATATCGATGGCCCACTGTATCTGATCGGTGGCATCCTCCACGGGGAAGTCCCGAACACACAGCCACTGGGCAAACTCCTGCAGCAGCTCTACCTTCATCCATTCAGTGGACTCTCCCTGGCAGATGATAATGTAACAATGGATCAGTTCATGTTTTACGTGGATAGGGGGATAACACACTTACATTTGAGGTATTGATTCTAATTGTCTGTCGAAATTGAAAAACTGACAACTGTTGTCAGTTAAATAAACAAGTAGGCCCTTACACCTACTAGTATTCTCATATTTTACAATAATCTCAATCTGAATGCAACAAAATAATAAATTTGAAGTAATTTGAAATAAATTAGTTTTGACTAAAATTTAATTCAGATGAAGTATGATGAGTATATAAAGTTGTTTATCAATGCAAAACCTCAAACATTCGGTTTTAAGACAAAATTCTAGGTAAATTTATTAAAACATTTTAATAATATTTACAATTTTGAACTAACAAATGGTACAGAAAGTCAATCAACTTACAGACAGTGCCTCGATGGCATTCTGGTAAGAGAGGAGCTGTTCGGCGGAGTGTTTGGACATGAGGGCGACGCGGCGCCACATGCTGGCCACGTAGTCCTGGCTCTCATCCTGGAATACACCCACACACATGGTACAATACATGGGGTACAACACACCCGGTACAACACACCCGGTACAACACACCCGGTACAACACACCCGGTAGAACACAGTGGCACCCGGGCACAACTGCATCACAATGGCAGGACAGATCTTATGTTGATACAATATACATATAGTTATACATTTAGATCTACATAAAAATTGAAAAAGATCAAAATAAATACAATAAAGTTATCTTAACTGTGGAAAGAAAACAATAGTAAAAACAGAAGCTAGTGGATTTATCTCAAAACTAAAGGCACTTTATTAGAATAATTTAAAGCAGTTTAATGCCAGTGATGAATGCATAATAATAAGTCATACCACAGATGGTCTTTCCTTACAACAGTAATACATTGACTTTTTCTTTATCAGTTACATGGCAGTTACAATCACAATATTTATCACTAAAAATCATATTTAAAATTACAAAACCAAAATTAAAGCATTGATACTAGCAAATGCAAGCAATGCAAGTCATTAAAAATAAACATCTAAAAGGAAAGATATACCACCTACAACCTTTCATCATATACCAAACTAAAGCATGATCAGAACCATTAACACCATATCATTAGCTACTTATATGTATAATTCAACATCACAGAATTGCAAACTATGCTCAAAATCATATACAGCAAAGGTTTTATAATTTCATGGATTGCATCCACAGAGAGCCAGTATATGTACATATGAAGTACCCTGCACAGACAGTAACTTACAACTGCTCTTCTAGAGTCAGAGGAAAATGGAACTACATTATCAATGCTTTCCAAATCAACACACAAGTCGGTATCTACATCAGGGGTTGAACTCAAAACAATGAGAATGATGGACTAAGGTATTACCAAATCAGCAAACATTAGTTATTGTATAAGAAAGAATGAAAAGCTAGTGCCTGTGACCGAAAAAAGGATTTCACATTTTTGCCTTAAGATGTGACCTGCTCTGTCTTAGCATATCATATTGTTACTTAATATTCATTACATAATTCCAAGAAAACCACTTTCTTATATTCTTTCAATGTACTCTGATATACTCTTGTATAAGGAATAATAACAGTTTAAAGATTTTATATTGCTCATTACCAATATTATAAGTCAAATTAAGCCTTTTCACAATGATCATGATTTGGAAGACAGTACTGATTCTTGGACAAAGACATCCAGCTAAACCACACTGTTGACCCCATGTCATAGCTACTGATGTAATTCAACATCCCAGAATCGCAAGCTATGTACAAAACTATGGTCACATTTTTACCCTTAAAAATTATAATCTTGTAATAATAAAAAGGCAATAAATCAAAATAAAAGTCTAGAGTCTACAGCCACAATCATACCAATACCAAAAACACACACACAATGTTGCCTGTAGCCATGACAACCTTACCAGTGCATCCTTGTGGTGGCAAAACACAACAAAAACACATTACTTGGTGACATACAATGTTGAACACTGTTAACAAGCTATTACACGAATACAAATGTGAACTTTCTTTAAGGATAAATACTTTAATTGGTGTGTAGTATGGTTTTAGATTTACATATTTGTGTTTGTTTGTATGCATTTATACATTTCAAAACGCTTCTTAATTGCTAGTAATTTCAAATATATACTATAAGCATACAATTTGTAGCAATTCTATTTTTTCTTTGTATGATATAGGGGTGCAAACCAGTGCATGCATCATTTATTTCATGCACAGCGGGATATTGATCTGGATTAGGTACATAACGTATTTCAATATTTCACAAGCAGAAAGCTTTACCTTATCAGTTTGAAATGTTTTCACCAGTCTCTTAAAGAAGTACGTAAACATTTCATTGATGAGTACTGGTAAATAACTTAAATCTAATTTGTTTTGTTAAACATAATATATCAGTGTTTAGAACATGGTAACAATAATATTGCAATGAACACCGTCACACACAGACTTGCTGTGAACCAACATTGGTACAATGACCATGTGCTCAACAAACCTTTTGTCGCCGCTTGCCATGTTTTTTCAAATGTTTTGTTTCATGCTGCATTTGTTAATAAAATTGTACTGATTATGGTGGTACACCTTGATCATTCATATAACATTGATTAAATCACTGTTATTAAAAGTTGAACACTCTGGTTAATTAACATACAAAACATCAAAATACAAGCAACATCATTAAGAAATAACAACAAACTTTCTCAAACAATGTTAAATAAAACATAAAATGTTAATAAAACCATTATGACATAAGACTTGATGTACATTACACATTGACTGACCTTGAACTTCTGTATATCCATGGTAACACTTCTGCCCAGCCTGGCCTTCGTCATCACACGGTGCTTGAAGATCAACCTGGAAAACCATGGGTTCTTACATACGTTATAAAATTACATCAAAACAAAACCATATCATCAAAGAAAGCAATTTTTACAAAAAGGTAAAAATTATTTTCCACACCCGTGCATTTAAGAGTTTACAATACACCAAAGGGTTTCATGATCACACAATTATAGCAGTGAGATTCCGGCCCACTCACAGCCTGTGTTTGGTGCGGGGCATGTCTGTGATGGCCTGGTCCATGGCCGCGAGCCCGGCCTCCCACTCCTTCTTGTCCGCGTACGCCTGGAACAGCACGCCGTACAGCGCCGCACGTAGTGTCAGGTCATCGCCCGTCGAGTCTTCAGGGGTGGACGAGGTTTCCTCCTTCTTGACGTCGTCACCTCCCCCACCCACCTCGGCCTCAGCAGAGTTGGGGTCTGGTTCTTCCTCTGTTTTCTCCTTAAATACATATGATGTGGTTTTGTTTTTGCTATTGTTTAAACAAGTAATATTTTTTGCCTAACAAGGTTGTTTTAAGTTGAAGTAAAGCTAAAACAAATCAATACAGCCATTGTCCTGAATCCGGTTTTAGTAACAACTACATATTCCCATCTTTTTATAATAATGATATTCAAAAGTTACTAAATAAATTCTATATAAAAGTAACTTGCACTTTCAATTTAGGAATAGATAAAAGTTTCCCCAGTTAAAATATATATCTCACCTCTTTCTTTTTCAGACTGTCAGCTGTCTCTGAGATACACTGTAGAATGATTCTGATTGGCTCCCGTAGAAGCTCGCGTTCGATTGGTTGGCTCACTAGGGGGCAGCAGGCGTTCCAGTAATGGCGAGCTGATATCATCACCAGCTCATAGTTGTCCGCCTTCATTGCAAACCTGACAAACAATGTGTCCAAGGGTTATCAAGATTTTGATGTCTTCACTAAACAACTTGTGTAAACAAATTTTCCTTCAAACTTATAGAACAATTTATGACATATAATACCAAGCCAGTCAAACCTATGCACTGCTCTTGTCAAACCTTATCTATGATGCCCCAACCCAATGATAACTTAACTGACACTTTCAATCACTGGGAAAGTAATGTAAAAATTGCTTATACATCAGAAAAAGTCCCATGAATTATAGAAAATATTAATATACATTACAACAAAATCTCAACGAAAATTGGGGGAATAAGAAATGCATCACATTTTTTTACTAGGTTACTGTAATAATACTAAGTACAACTTCATGACTACAGCGTGGCCTCACCTTGCACTGTTGAGGAAGGCTGACAGGGCCTCCCTCCGGACGGCGTTCTTGCCGCCCATGTTGTCCATGAGACTCTGGCCCAGCAGGCCGCTGGAGAAACTCAGCATCTCACTCTCCACGATCTGCTGGTGCCTGCAACAACAACAACCACGGTTAACCTGTCATACCCAACACTGACTTTGTCATTCTTAACCCTTTGCTGCTCATGGCCGCGTTTTCACGCGTACTACCGTTGCTGCTCATAGACGCGTTTTCACGCGTCTTCACCCGTCTGAGAGTTAAATCCCAATATCACTTTAAATCCACGCAGAA
>Ga0224511_10001883_pt1 | contig 13416 bp, 9 predicted proteins | sample SF_May12_sed_USG_2_FD_169988 | JGI IMG/M metagenome (GOLD analysis project Ga0224511, IMG submission 169988) | Sediment microbial communities from San Francisco Bay, California, United States - SF_May12_sed_USGS_8_1 | ecosystem: Environmental > Aquatic > Marine > Sediment | place: USA...
GTTGCACCCCCCCCCCCCCGCAGTTAATAAAAGCTCTTGACATGATTTCCAGAACGAGGGTTGCCTAAGTCCCCCATGGAACATCAAAATAATAAAACTATCTTTTTTGCAGGAACTTTAGCACTATCTGCGGAAAAACGATTGATCAAAGACCTGGTGGAGACATATAAACAAGCAGGTGTGATCGGCCGCCCAGTGAAAAATACGTCAGAAGCCATCTTGGTCCATTTTGGTCTTGCTCTCATCCAGATTTTGAATCTCGATGAAAAGAACCAAGTGCTGACAATAAGCACATGGAGTAGATATGTAAGTAGTCATATGCTGTACTTCTTCTGCCGTATCCTGACCACTGTCAAGGCTTTGCAGAAATTGGTCTACTGTGTCTTTGACTCGACATTTCCATGCAGGGCGTGTCATTAGGAGACTTTCCGCTTGCACTCACATAACCCATAGAGAAGGTAAATTCTATGGAGGCCTCCTTTGTTTAAATGGACTCAACAGGCCATCTTTTGCACCACTCCTGACAACTGTTCTGTCATAGACTTAGAGATATGAAATTAATTACCGCGAACCATCGCTGATGCATTCTTGAAAACACGAACACGCGAGGCGATCGCAGTGTATTGAATCCTGTCAATTGTTAGGGAATGACATGGTATTATAAGTGAATGAGTCTTTGATAATTTATGACATCATTGCATTACTCAGTGACATAAAGGAATGTCACTGAGTAATGCACTTCAAAGCCTTGTTGACATCAACCATGGATTGATTTTTGGAAAAGCCTTGGCTACCACAAACCCATGTACTGTTATCAATATGAAGTCTGACAAATCACCTTATGGAACTGGAAAAACTAGATGCAGATGGTGTTGAAATGATGGCTTAGTGGATAGGACACTGGGCCTAGAATGTTAAATAAAGGAGACCCGTATGGTTACCTTCACTATAGGGTAACATCATGGACCATTCTGCAAACAGGTTGACGTATATACCAATTGTTCTATCCATATACAAGAAGACTTGTACTATTTGCACCGCTAGACATGCGCTTAGTAGCTCTACCTTTCAACGCTTGCCAAGGAACGAGTAGATTTCAGACAATATATTGTCTTATGACCTCCCCATTGTTACGGTGAAGCCGCTGGATTATATATGTACTTGTTTTACCAGTTACAAATTAGCATGGAGTTCCACAAGTGGGTCAGTATCAACACTCCACTTCATGAGGAGGTTTAAATTTTAGCTAGAATTATTGTGAGGAGCTCACACTCACAGAGTTAGCCAACCATGGTTAGGATTTCAACTTAGCTTCTCATGCAGAGCTGCGAACCCATCGCTTTACCACTGAACTATCCTTGAACAAATCTGATGCACCACTAAAGCCCCTGGGTTCGTATAGAAATCGTATTCCACCATATAAGAAAAACCCACAACCCAGGACGGGGTTCAGAAGGAGGACTAGATTAGTTGCCAGCCGTACTACACTTCACTCATCGCCCGAGTGGTATTTTGACTTCATTCATTGATCTATGTGTTGACTGTTGTATCTCACGGATAATTGATAATGTGAAGAGGCATCTTGTATGAGTTGTAGGGCAGCAATGCGCACATTCTGGCGTTTGATTATCAATATTTAATCACCGTGCGCACGGGACCGTTTTTGAAGTCTTGGTTATCCAACGATTTTATCTTTCTCAATGAATGTCTGAGATTTTCACTCAACAAAAGTACACAGACAAAACTCGAGTAAAGATTTGCTGCCGGCGTCATAACAGAAGCTTAATAAACAGATTCCAGTCTCTCGAACGCCAAGACATTGGATCTCTGATCATTCTAATGGCTAGTGGTCATTGACACACTGGTAAATTATTATGTCTGTCACAAATCTGACCCGAGGCTCCATCTGCTGTTTGCTGTCGGCATCAAAATTAGACTGCTCATCATGCAATGCTGAATTTAGTTTTATGCCAATTTTAGTGAGGTCAGGGTACCTCGGTCAGTTAACAGCATTGAATTGCGATCTAAGGGCTGTGAGTTTGCTTTTCAATGCTGGAAGACGTTTAGCAGGCCTCTCACTCTAAGTTGATGACTTCAAATCACTATGGTTAAAATAATACAAAACCAATGGATAAAGGTCAAGATCACTCCATGGTTGTTAAAGATCTGCCTCCCCCTTTTCGAGAAGAGTAGTTGAGTTGCGGCAGGTGATGTGTTTACAAATGACAGATTGACCTTCAGCCCAGGAACCTGAGGAAGACAATGGGAAACTCCCTCAGCACCGTCCGTCCGTCTGTCCGTCCCACTCCACACTGAAAGTGGCAGGTCATGAGAAACTTACCTTTCAAAGTGTCACCATCAAACTGTCTGTCGGGCTAAGCTGAACTTAGTCTTCAATGAGTTTGCAGATAATCCTCCCTTTAGTTCATACAGGTTGATATACACATAATTATTAATCCAATATGTATAGATATATATGTATATGTTTTGTTACAGCTATGGAAAGACTATCTACTAAGCTGGAATGAGTCAGACTACGAAGGGGTTGGCACGGTGAGGGTACCAGCTAAAGATATCTGGAGACCTGACATTGTGCTCTATAACTAGTGAGTTCCGAATGCTTGTCAGTCTCTATATCAACTCTATATCCATTGTGATACTGTCCCCTAGGCCAGACCTCCTGCATCTAAGTTGTGCGTATCAACCAGATTGGAGTGGGAGGCATGAGTAAATGGAGATTTCATAGAGTTATCCTCTCATGATATCTCAGCGGGCACATTGCAATTTTAGGGTCTTAGGGCCTATACAGAGGAAAAACTCAGCAGTAATGGGAATCGAACTCACGATCCTGAGATTTTAAAAATTGAGCTGTGTTCGCCCTGTAACTCATAGACATTAAGACTATGGTCTAAATCTATATCCATAGATGAATACTAAATCTATTCAGATGGTTTATTCTGTGATTACCCATGAGATAGAAGATGTATAGAAAACAGAATAGCAGGATAACTCGGTCGTAAAGCGCTGGGCTCATAATGTTGAGAACCTGGATTTAAATTTCAATCATTGCCACCTCCCGCTGTAAGTGTGAGCTCCTCCAATTACTCCTAGCTTGCATCAGAATGATCAATATCTCATAGAACAAAATGCCTGTAAAGTACATGTAGTCATATGGTCATCCCAAACAAACAGTGGAAGCCACTATAATTATACTCAGGAAGGAAAGTCAGAATGTTTAATAAACCTAAACATTGAATAAACCAAGTGATATCAGGACTCTCTAACTTCCTCTGGCGTTCTGTTTGCACCGACTGTGCCTTTAGAGTGAAAAGGGTGACCTGTAAAAATACTTCTAAAGCATCTAGTCTGTGATTTGCTGGATCATAATCTAGCACTCGGTAGCCTTAGGCGCTAAATGAGTGCATGCGCAAAGCAGACGCTAGAGAACTTTGCACTTTTGATCAAAACGAATGAAAAAATGGGCTATTTGATAGGGAATGATTCATAATCAGTTGTCGGAAGCGGAAACCTGAGGGCAGAGAAAGCTTTTTTCTTTCTTAAGTCTTTTTAGTGCATGGGCTTGGCCAAGTGTTTTTAAGTTGGGTTTGACCTGAACAGGGTTAAAACCCAAAATCCTGCGATTGCACACGTCGCGCTCCATCACTAAGCTATCCGGCTATCATTAAGTGATAGAACTTTGCATACTTTGCATAGCAGAGTATAGCCCAATAATGACGTCACACTGAACTCTTCATGATTGTGACATCACATATCAGTGTGCCATCTGCGACGTCAAAATGGTGCAAATTATTTCACTACTGTAATGTGCATTACTAGTGTAACTTTCGATTCCATGTCTACACTTAGGGACTTTTTAGACCCAAAAATCTTTGTAATGGAATAAATCATGTCTTTTATCATATTGTATCATATCATTTATTGTATCGAATCAAACCATATCATATCATATTTTGCTATATGATACTGTATCTTACGTATGCTGTATAGTGTATACTATATTATGTATACTGTTTATTATGCGTGTTAAATAATGTTTATACTGCATACTATGTATGCGATGTATACTGCTATATTGTTGACTGTCAAAAACAACCTTGAAATATGTGGATAAGATTTTCTTGTTTTGGAGGCTATAAATAAAACACTCTTTGTTTTACAGTGCAGACGATAGACTGGATGAGAAGAGAGATGCCATGGCTGTAATATCTAGTGATGGCAATGTTCTCTGGATTCCTCCTGCTATTTTCAAAAGTTCTTGTTCAATTGACATCACCAATTTTCCGTTTGACTCCCAAGTCTGCCACCTGAAATTCGGCTCGTGGACATACGATGGCTTTAAACTTGACTTGGCTTTCTATCAGGTAACTAACCCCCTGTGAAATCAGGCAGAGGTGGCAAATTCACTGTTCAGTATTTGGGATTGAAGACCATTCGACATAGAAAGGACCGTAGCTTATTTGCCATAATTGCGTAAAATTTTGGATCATGGAAGAGGGTTCAAGTTAATGAGTGTCTTTCTTTTTCTTGCATGTATTCTAACAGATGGAAACAGATGTAAAAAAGACCCCCTGGTCTTATTAAGTTATCCATGTAAAAAATAAATTATCCTAGTGCAGAAATTGTTCAATTAAAACCGGACTGGGGTGTGGTGAAAGTATCTAACCATCTATACACTCCTTCCACCTCAAATTTCACATTTTGGTAACTGCTCGTAGTGTGACCTCAACTATCAGCTTTGTTGCTTGGCTCTCTATAGGATCTTAACGCTGTGGATCTGAATGACTATGTGCCAAGTAATGAGTGGGACATACTGGGACATCCTGCCAAGAAAAATGTCCTCAAATATCCATGCTGTGTCGAAGAATATCCAGACCTCACATTCACTCTGGCATTACAAAGAAAGGTGAGAGCTTACCACCATGCATTCACCCCTATAAGAATAATAAAACCCCAACTGAAAGTCAGTTCACCAGCTTTCCTAATTATTCTTCCTCCACCATCTGGCAGCGCTGCGCGCCAATTTTCCTAATTTATTAAATAATAATAAAATACCAACATTCTTGATCAATATAGCCTGGCCGTCTGACTGTTTAAAAAATTTACAATTGCCACATTCCCACCCTATTTAGCTGACCTCTGAAGCCTCGGCTTAGTCTAAATGTGTAGGAGGTAGGAATTATGTGGAGGACACAGGACGTCCAACCAAGAGTTGTTGTAACGATTTTCTTGGTTATCTAATTGGGCTGATAGTTAAGGAGAATCCCAGGTTTGGAAAACTACAGATTTCATAGGACAAAACATGACCGACATTGCTGGTACATGTACATAGCCTATTTGATAAAGCCCACAATCGTGTAACGCACAGCGGTTGGTTTCAACAGCATTGTCTGTCCAAAGAGTAATGATGTCCATGTTCCTCATTCATATAAAATCACCGACACATTATTTTGTAGGTCGCTTTCTACAGTTACATCTTGATATTACCATGCGTACTGTTATCATTACTCACAATGGTGCTTTTCTGGCTTCCACCGGAATCCCCAGCAAAAATGCAACTCGGTAGGTTTATAATCATAAACGCGCAGTCTATAATTCCAAATAGCTACAATGCATGCACCTATAATACATGTATGGCTTGAGTCTTATGCATTGCTGAAGTGATGTCCGGTTGCGCCAAGTTGTCCTACCCCAAATCTTTACAAAACACGCTTGGCTTTAGGGTAGACAACTGAACATATTTCTGGCGAATACCTAGGCGGGTGATCTGGTTCTTCGGCATATGGCGAGTGGTGAAGCAAGCAAAGCACCTGCCACAAACCGAAGAGCCAGGTCACCTGCCTAGCTAACACCACTATGCTCTTGTGTTCATACAGCTTCCACTTTGTCGGCTGATCTGTAAATTGAAAGCCAACTTCCAGCATCCTATAGCCACATGCTGTCATCATGTACTCTGAGTTGCTGATGACTAATTACAGGAATGAGTATATTTGTGGCGTTTTTCTTGTTACTGCTGCTGTTAACTGAGAACACGCCACCAGCTGCTTCCTCTATACCATTGATAGGTAACAAAGTGTGTGACCCGAACTTTAGCTGCACAGTGTACAGGAAGATCTGGGGGAGTAACTCTCAATCTAGAATTTATAGCAGTCCCATTATTTTCATGGCTACACGAAAGCTGCTGAACAAAATCTTTGGAAATAAGAGTAGCCTTCCCTGCTCACCCTGTACCACTGGGCATTGAGAATTTGGAGGCTGCTAAACCTCACATGGCCTCCCTGCATGCTCTTACTTAAGTAGCTTCTCACTGGCCAAGGAGTATGACCGCTTCATCTCCTAGCCATCTCAACCCTTTTACATGTGAGGTTTCACAGCCGACAATGGATTCAGGTCAAGGGATTTAGGTCTTGCTCATTCTGATTACAGGAATGAATATATTTGTGGCATTTTTCTTGCTGCTATTACTTTTAACCGAGAATACGCCACCAGCTGCCTCTTCTATTCCACTTATAGGTAAACAAATTAAACGCACCCAGTTTTCCACGTCTCACGGGCTTTGAACTCTCACATTGTATTGGTGAAACACAAGCCATGTAATTTAGTACTACTAGCTGTATATTGTCATGTCTACAGTAGTAACAATAGTGATGTTGTTAATTTTTTTATCGTGTCACCAGTTCACCTAAATTTATCTGTAAAAATCTTAAGCTCAGAGTGCACATCACTAGACCCATGGCCTGGTCCATATGATAACTGATGGCTTTCATGTGTGTGCGTGTGTGTGTGTGAGGTTATATCAGTTAGGCTGCATGTACACTTAACAGAAAATTCGCGCGAATGCCCATCCATTCCTATCCATGATGAAACACCTTGGACGATATTTATGGGTGTCATCTGATTATGGCTGCCCACAGATGGTCATCCACCCGGATTATTTGTTTGTGTAAATGTATTCTTAGCGCATGATCTTATGATCTCTGCTAACTTTCTGATCCCTACACAACTCTTTTTATTGTATAAAATATTGAGTTGGGTGATAAAGGAATCTGTTGGGAACCCTGCAATTGCCACTAGAAGGTTTTATGGCTGAGTAACGGCGTCTGCCACTATAGATTGCTTACTCGCATCTTCATCATCTTCTTCCACTTCTCCATATATGGTCTCCTTTCATTCGATCCATCTGTCAAACATCCATCTATTCGACCTGCACGCCTTCAATGTCTTCTTGTTAGTTCGAAAGAAATGGTTGCCGAATGGTCATAATACGTCTTCCGTTTCTATGGCTTATCAATGAGATACCATTGAGCTTATACTAAGTATGTAAATGACAGCGGTGAAGGAGCTGACGTGTGTGCGGTGAGTGACATGTCACGGCTGTGTGTAAGGGACTGCGTGAACCTTGTCGAGGTGTGGTAGCTTGCATGTCTCCACTGATACGTACTACCACCAAGTGAGAGAAGAGCACTGTTTTGCGTCAAAACACAGCACCAATGTTATTGTGTCTGTACGTTCTGTCACAAGAAAGGGTATAAAGAAGAAAATTACCAAGAAGAAGGACTACCTCAAGTCATTGCAAACACTGTAACATAATCGAGAAGTGTGAGGATCAAACTTTGCACACAAAGTGCATCGTAGAATCGTATAGTAGACTAGAAACTTATTTGTTCTGTTGCAGGGATGAATTTATTTGTTTCGTTTTTTGTTCTGCTGCTTACCCTCGTTGAGGTGACTCCTCAGAACACTAATGGTGATGCCAGCATACCCGTACTAGGTAATCTCGATATCGCCCCACGTTGCTTCTCTGCAGTCTTCCAAACCTCTGTCTCTCCTCTCTGTCTCTTGCTACTTCGCTAGTCATTGGATTGGTCACCATCAAAACATGGGCGCGTGGTTTTCTCACAGTGGACTCTCATATCTAAATAGGAAACTGGAATCCAAAAAAAATATAATCTCAGAGAGTTAGGAAAGAAGGTCATCTGCACCATTGTTTGAATCAAGCAGCTTTTTCCATTCCCACGCATACAAATATAGGATTATCTGTCAAAGAGAATATCTATATACATGTAGGTATAGCAATTTCTCATATGAACACCAAAGTTCAAAACCAAACCTGGGCCTTGAACTTAACTACCATAGAGCCAAGCAGTGACATGTCACTGTCACTGAACCAAGAGATGAACTATTCTTACTAACGGGCGTGGAACGAAGAATTGTCTGTGTTAATCCTTGAATCAAGATTCTTTTCGAATTAGAAATCAAACATTCCTATACACTCATCAACCTATAAATAATACCTCCTGACAAAAATGTCAGAATATTCATGTGTATAGGTAATTAGAAGCATGATCTCTTCTCCATATCATCTAATCTTTCACAGCAGATTATCACAGCTTTGTTGCGCGCTGCAGCTTTCAGTGTTCGACCATTTCTTTTCGCTGTTTTTAATATCTCTCGTCATTATGGTAGACTAATTTTATCATCATATTTTAGGAGCATACTACTGCCTAAATATGATCATGATAACCCTGTCAACCTTTCTGGCAGTTATTGTGATCCATCTGTACTTCAGAGGTGACAGAACTAATCGTGTCCCCAACTGGCTCAGAAAAGTAAGCAATCTTCAGCTTCGCAAACCAAGAAAAAAAACTGCTAGCAGAATATCGCTTGGCCCAAAATCGGAAATCAAGTCCTAACATTCTAAGCTCTCTCTGTGTAAAAATTAACCCCTTACATAATTCCCAGCTCCTACTGCTTCAACAACCCTCGGGGTTAGGAGGCTGTTACATAGAACAATCAAGTGCACGAGGACAACAATGAACAATCTTTGCCCCATGCGGTGTCTATTAAAGGGGCTGTATTGTATCGTAGAGCTGTGAATAAAATGATGTTCTTTTTGCAGACTGTCTTGGTTGGATTAGCGCGGGTGATGTGTATGTTAAACTACTTACCTAAGGAGAAAGCGAAACCGGCTTACGAACCAATGAAGTTGGAAGATCCAAAGCTTCAAAAAGAGTTCAAAAGAATGAGAATTCGAGAGCTTAAATATAACAAGTTCCAGATTAAAGACATACCCAATTCAAATAATCATCACATTTGCAACTGCCAGCTCAACGGTAACTCAAACTCGGTGCCACTCATCGCGCAGAGCAATGTGACCAGTGAAGTTTCTCCAGATATGTCTCCTCTACATCTACACCAAGGTCTCGAGTCGGATATACGGGAAATCAAGAGGTATATAAAGACAATTATCTATAAAGGAAAACACGAAGAGAATCTAGAAAGAATGAGAGCGGAATGGCGAGCCGTGGCTCTTGTTCTCGATCGACTGTTCTTCTTCCTATATGTCCTCTCTATAATCGTCTCCCTGGCCACAATATTCCCTCGTTCAGCGTGAGGCGGCTCATAACTCTGATCTTCATACATGTATTTGTCTAATCATTTCGTTGCGATACATGTATGCGGGTTAGATAGATACTCAGCATCATCTACATTTTGTCCGTGTTATGCTGTAAAGTCTGCACGATATGCGTATACTAACCACCTGGTTTTGCATATTGTGTTCTTCCAAACCAAGCGTGTATACACCTAGATGTAGGTTACCCTCTTTATAGATACCACTAACATTGTATAACCTCATTTGTATCTTTGCATCCTGATTGTTAATGATATAACTTGTAAACCTGTCTTGTTTCAAATATAACTAGTGTTGTAATATTATTTGTGTACAGGTACCCTCTCTGCACGGTAGTCACAACCCATGGTCAGTCACAAGGTCATAATCCAACCTGCTCAACCCATTGTGTGTTGTGTGTAGTACACTGTGTGTTGTGTGTAGTAGTATGTTGTGTGCTGTGTAAATAGTATGTTGTATGACTGGTTTTGCGAGTGTATGCACCGTGTGTTGCATGTCGTGTGGTCGTTATATAATACCAGATGTTGATGATGGTGAGTAGGTTTATCTTGGCAGAGCGCAGGGAACATTTGACTCAGGGACTTCTATAACATATATAAGCACAGCTTTTATAGAGAGAACATACTGGATTTACATAGTAACCACCTTGGGTAAGTTGCTCACAAACTGACAGACCAGAGCACAAGGTGGAAGCTATGACCAATTAGATTGTAACTGCACAGTAGTCATTGGAGCATTTATTTTACCAGTGACAAAATTATTGCAGTCACATATGTATCATACACATACTATACAGGGCGTGCACTGAATGCCAGAAACACATTGCACCAAAACTAAATTGTGGATAAAATATACTTTAAATCCCATGGTTTTCAGCAGCGCTTTTCCAATCACTGTGTAGTTTTGATTTTTAAATGCCGTGTATCCTTGTATTTTGCTGGTGAATAATTAAAATCAAATGAAATCATCAAAAGCGCGCATGTAGCCACTGCCGTGCGTTGTTGTTCTTATAAAAATGAGGTTTGGGTGATATGGTGATATAAAACTTACATGACAACATATGCAATCCCTGTCTGAAGCCTCTCTCATTGGGTAAAATTTTCAGACCTATCTATCTGCGATCATATTATTTGTCGTTCCGAGCTCGCAAGAAGCTGGGAGATCACCCTCCGTCCCTCGCAGCTAACACTCAAGGCCAGTTCTTGGAACTAGCATGAATAAACAAATACATGCATTTCCAGTGGTATAATAATCCACTGCCTATACCCAATCTCCAAATCTTAGCAGTCTCTGACAAGGAATCTACTTACGCAATACGCTGCACTTGGGTGTTGTCACTCCACCTGTACCGGTGAGAATAGTGCGTATATAACAGGTCTCCAGAAAAAGACCAGTATATAAGGACATGTTACGTTCGGTTACCGCCCCACCGGCGTAATTGGACGAGTTCTTCCAACTTTTCTTGACTGAAGTTGTTCGCCCTTGATAATGGCCTAATTCATTGGCCCCTAGTAGTTAGTAGGAAGTCCCGCATTAGCGAGGATGTGAATGTTTGGAGGGATGAGACCATCTTTGAGCAAAACATGATATACAGTACGCATTACGAATACAGGCACAAACCCATGCGCTGTATGAAATACTTGAGTTCAACTGTATGAATCAGAAATAATCCGAGGACCGGTTATGCGTTTCCGGTTAACAAAAACTACCTATCTAGGCCAATCACCCTCCAAGCGAAATATCCAGAACGGGAACAATTCAATAAAACGAGACTAAATCAAGTCGAGGCGTAATAGTTTCCTACTTTACTGGCGAGAAAAGAGTCGGGCGACAGCAGGAGTTCGGTTTAGGTAGTTGGAATAGGATTGACAAGCGCGTGTCGATTCTTACAAACGAAGGAATAGTGGGCCCCAACGGAGAGATTTGTGTCACACTGCCCACTTTGGGCAGTATACTATAAAAGTCCCTTATAAGGAGGGAAATCTCGATCAAGGTAAGTGAGTGTCTTCTCCGAGCGCTTTCAGTTTCAATCAATTCAACACGCAGACAGAGACAGACACTCACTGAGACAGACTCACAGAGTTTCATGCGCGAAGCACAGACAGCACAATAGTGAATAGACAATCAAGGTCACTGAACACACGCTTGATAGAGAAACGCTCAGTAACACCGACAGCCACTCACTTGGTCACTGAATTTTCTCTGTCAGCGTCACCCTGTCCCAGCTTCAAAGTTCAAGTTCAACAACGAGACAAGTCTCGTTCTCCACGTCCAAGCCTAACGAGTAAGGTGTCCACACTTGCCCACTCACTGACTAGGAGTAGGGCTCGTTCTGTTACTGTTACTTAGTATCACTAGCAGTATTACGTATCAATGAGACTGAGAATGACTGAGTGAGTGACCCGCCCGGAGACCTGCCACCCTCACACAGTCACTTACTGACTGAGTGAGTGACTTACACTTAGTAATATAATATAATAATCATGTACTGATGTACTAATCGCTGTGTTGGTCTTGGAGTTGGTGGTCAGTCTCACACGGCATCATTCTCATTCAGAGACAAACAGCAAAATTCATGACTAAGTAAGTTCTAATTTCATCAGACTCAGTAAATTGCGATTAAAGATGGAGTGTCTTAGTCTTGTAGTTTTATTGTTGATCATACTGTTATTTTTATGAGTGGGTCAATTGGTTACTGAGTTACCCATTCGTGTAGCATTGAATGATATATTGGGTGGGGGTGAACCAATGATCCGGTGTGCTAGCCACCGGGTCATTGGAATCCCCAGTTCATTAGAGTGGTTATGATGATGGAACGGTGACTCATTCTTACTACTGGCAAACGAGATTCATTGATGATTTTAAGTGAGCTTAAAATTGATAGTCTTGGAAATCTCCAATTTTTGTGACGCTGGTTTAGTTTTACTGAATTGTTAGCTCTTGTCAGAATGCTTATAGTTACCATGATTCAGATTTTTTCTACGGACTTTTAGTCCATATCCCACCCTCCCCTCCCCCGCCAAGGATGAAATATCCTTTAGACCAGGCATTTCTGGAGGGGAAAAAACAGGAGTCAGCTGTGAAATGGTGATGATATTCTGTACATAGATGGCTCTGGTGATTTGAATAAAAATCTTTGGTTAGTACGACTTCACATGACATTCGGGTATCCAATCTCAGTCTGTATTTGAATCCTGCTGATTAATAATTAGAGGATTGGTACCGAATGCCTTGCGTCAAATTCTTAGGTGGACCACTGGTATTCTACTCTTTGAAACACCGACAAGTTCTCTCAGCAAGTTGTAGCAGGTCCTAGTATGGTCAGCCACAAGCTCTAATTGACCAGTATCCTGGATTTATCTACTGTTATCAATGTATTACAGGCTTCACCAAAGCCCTGAGCACCGATTCTCTTTAGTAGCCCGGTTTTATTCCTTCATAGGATGATCTGTTGACATCAACAACAGGATGCAAGAGACGAGGCAATCGAGCCGTGCAGCCACCGTCCTCATGGTTGGTCCCAACTTCAGGGTCGGCAAGAAGATTGGCAGTGGTAACTTTGGCGAGCTCCGTCTAGGTAAGATTCAGCGTCTGCATTAGCCAGCGGTCAAACTGGCTTTTGTCACTGCCCAATCAGTAAGCAACTCTAGTCTCCTACTGTTACCATCTGTGGTAGGCCGTGTTGTCATCATAAGTGGTATAGGTTTGAATCGAGTTCGCATCAAAGGGGTTTAGAAACGGTGATGGTCGTCCCCTATCCGGAGGCTGTGTGGGGAAAGTGGCTATTAGAGAGCCAGCAACAATGGCAACAGTGTAACTGAGATGGTGTGCCACTTCTTTTCCTCACCACCCTATCCCTCTCGTTAGCTGGCAACATCTAGCGTATCTAGGCTATATCCAGTTGGCAAGTAGGCTCTCATCATTGCTCTCTCAGTCAGCGTCTTTAGCCTTGACCTACCGCAATCTGGCAATTGTCGGGGACTATC
>Ga0224511_10001884_pt1 | contig 13415 bp, 8 predicted proteins | sample SF_May12_sed_USG_2_FD_169988 | JGI IMG/M metagenome (GOLD analysis project Ga0224511, IMG submission 169988) | Sediment microbial communities from San Francisco Bay, California, United States - SF_May12_sed_USGS_8_1 | ecosystem: Environmental > Aquatic > Marine > Sediment | place: USA...
ACATTGTTTGCCAAAAATTGAACATCTCTTCGATTTTAATTATTATATATATATATCCATTCCGTTAGCCACATATTTAATATTTAATGGACAGGTCAGAATCGATTTGATTAATACGTGGTAATAGGTGAAAGCCTGGGTCATATGCTTTTGCATGTGGCATGCACGAAACATATGTATTAAATTTAGGGAACTCCGTCTCGTTGCTGTAACATTGTATGTTGTTTGATTTAACACAGACGCATACTATTTATATGCTACTTAAACGTTACTTCCGCGCACCAATAGAAAACCTTGAATTGAATTGTTATTAGTTTTTGTTAATTTCTGCGGTTTTGGGAACGACTAAAATGTTATTCCGTTTATGACAAAAGGGGAAAACAACAAGAACAACAAGAACAACAACAACAACAATTGTTCCAAACACGCCTCTATTTTTCAAAGCAAAACTATGCAGAGAGATTGGGGTCTTGATCGATTAAATAATGATTATTTGTTACAGATGTATGTCAAACGTGTCAAACAAAAAAACAAACAAACGCAAACACATTACAAAACCAGAATGCATAAATAAATCATTGCTATAAAAGTTATAAAACTTTCATTCTGCAAAGTAAAGAGATACATGCAATAATAGAGGGATTTGTATATAAATGAAAGTAAAGGAACTGGTCATGCTGTCGTGAGAGAATAGTTGAATACAGTATGCTTATATAATGTGTTCCATACTGTCTCCTTTGACTGTGATATACTTTAAACACTTTAACCATCTGCAAGATTGAATAATTAATATAACACTGACAAAAACTTACATACACAATTAGAGCATATTTTAATGATGATATATCTAAATGTTGTTACCTTGGTAATTCGTCATATTCGTTAAAATGTGTTTCCTTTGAAAATTTAAACATTGTAAAAGAAATAACATTGTCTTTTGATAAAGTATTTAAGACCAAAATATTTTTTTAGAATGGTTATGCATACATCATTATATGGAATAAAGTACTTTAAACACATTTAATTCTTAATATATATAAATCTGTCAGACATCTCTACTTCCTTATTGTTCGTTACAAAATATAACAATCGTCATGCTAATTATGTAGATCTATGTCAACATAATGTTAAAGGGACTCCCTTGCGGTCTGGTTGTGCGACAAACACAAATAAGACACTTTACGAAAACCATTTTTTTCTTTTGCTAAACGTGTTTGTGCATTAAACCCTGTATTGTAGAATCTTAATTTGTCTTTTGATGAGGCTTTCTCTTTCATTAGTTTAATTTAATTTACTACAGCTGGTGTTAAGTGCCTGCGTGGCGGCTGTAAAATGTCGCCCCATACTTCACCATTTATAGTTATATTTTTATGGTCCTCAGGGATCATAGATTGTATGTTGTTACGTTTGTAAATAGAGTTCCGCTCATGCGCTATGGGGCGTCAGTGGTGTGGCATCTTTCAATACCACTGATGAACAGCTTCAATAAAACCGATGCTGCTGTTTTACCATGCAGGCTGTGCTTCCTAAGGGCTTTCCCAGGGATTAGTTTAACTATATCGTTTGGTAATTCGTTTTTACCTTGTACTTTATCTGTTGATTTGGAAGAAGCCGTTCTCCTTTGTGTGTGTCACACGTCAAGGCCGTAGAGGAATCACTTTAATTTACTAGATTGATTTAGTTGATACACTAAACACGACATATACAAGCACATACTCAAGTAACAATGTACAATGAGCTACTCACAAATTACAAGACAATACAAGCGCACACTCTAAACACCCATTTCTCTTTCAATTCACAAAAGGCGTTAAACAACCATGAACAAAGCGATTTCAATCAATGTATGACAATGTGCAATACAGCAAATATAATGTATTTACTTAACGATATTTCAAAGTGTTTTGCTTGAGATGTATTTCCGACAAAAATGGTTTTAAATATACCAAGTACAAACATAATTTAATATGCGTAAGACACTTAATACTAAAGCCTTGTCCAAGAATGGAGAGTTTGATTCTGCTCTATGTGTCTAAAGTGTGTGTTTATAGAATAAATTTATTCTTAAAAGAAATAATATGTTAAAATACTTCATTTCGACGTTGAAATTGTCCTGCTATGATGAAAAAATAAAGGTAGTCATTGGTTACTTCATTATGATTTTACAATTTCCAATTTCATAATATGTATTGTTGTATGCATAAGTAATGAAGTAATTTTGGAAATTAAATTACTCATTTTTATCTGCAGACTTTTTCTTCTTTAATGTTTCTTTTACTTTCCTTTTTAACGCCTTTCTTTCCAGTTGGCGGATCAAGTTTGGTCTGCCAGTCCAAGTTGCCCGGATGTGTAAAATCAAGTATGGCACATCTGACAGAAAGAGAAGTCCAAACATTACGCAAAGCAAGGCGGAGCCCACAATACCCAAATTTGTTGAAGACTGGCGGAGATCAGACCGACTTATTAGTTTATTCTTGGCTTGACCAGTCTCGTTTTGGGGAATACGGAGCTCCTTTGTTAAATATTCGAGAATTTGGGGTTGTGTTAAATTACCCCATGCTTTGTTTGCCACGCACGCGCATGGCATTATATATATTGGTTTAGGCCTTCCGTTCGAACCTTTGTCATCTGGAAAAAAAACAAAAAAATAAATAAAATCATAAACAATTAAAGCGATTTTTTACTTGCTGTTAAAATATGATAACTTATTATAATTTAGGGAAAATTACAAACGGATTTATAACAGTAAATACTAGATAAATTTTGGGTCTTATTGACTAAGTGACGTCATTAAAGTATACGACAAAATCGTGCATAAAGTAAATCGAGATATTGGAATCGTGTCACATATTTTTTTATTACTTACAACGTTAGTTTTAAGACATTTTTATCATATTAAATGAAATAAATCTTTACAAAATGAATGTGAAAATATTTTGACATTGAATAAGATATTGTAAGACCATACGAATTTCGGCCCTATATTAACAAAATACATCTAAAGAAAAAATACTGTGGGATTACTAACATTTTCAATGTAAGGTCGGTTTTCCTGATACGCAGGATTTATTCTGTTGATCTAACTAATGTCATCGTTTAAAACTGTTATCTTAAAACCATGCTCGTTAAAACATTGCCACGGTCAATATATTCTATGTATGTGTATTTTTTCAGATTGTCAGGCTAATTAGTTAATGCAAGAAAAATGACAGCCCTCCTGAAGTATGGTTTGAGTAGAGAAAGTAGAATCCTTGGTTACATTTAAGCTATTCATCAATAATAATGAAATAATGATGCCACACCACTTATACCACATTCCGACTAGCGCATGACCCAACACTCTATTTTCTCTACTTTCCAATGTAAACAACATAATTCCATTATTTAAGAGGACCAGCAAATATATGATAGAAATATTTATACATGCCTTGTACACAGACGGGTGCAACACCGCTCCATGTCGAGGTTTCAGTGCAAACGCGGATCATTGACGTCGACGAACGGTAACCCGGATTGCACGAGTATCTCGCAACAGATCCAAAGCTGGTAGTGCCGTTCACAAGATGAACGTTTCCATGCAACGGGGGTGGAACGAAACCACAATCTGCAAATGTATGAAAGTAATTGACGTTTCAAATGTTATGATATCCCGTAACTATATGGCGATTTATTTGAAACAAGATGAGAAAACAATAAACTGAAGAAGCAATGCAAATCACGTTCTTAATCGGCATATATTCGTAGTTTCAACCAAAACAATTTTGAGAAAAAAAACAACTAAATTGCAATCTTTTGTCAAATTGGATTTCTAAACGCCATTGCTGCTACAAAAGTTTAAAGAAAAGTGTTGCAATAATGTGACTCAACGTTCTTAAAATCACTCAACATTCCATAGTGTAAACATAGCTAAAAGGTAATCCACGTTATAAGCTATTATCACCTGTAAGTTGACTTTGTGGGGTTCCCGGTTCCCATTGTCCAGACGGTTGACATACGTTGCTAGAATTTCCTTGTATCGTGAAACCAACGTTGCACTCAAAGTACACTTCTGCATTATATATTGTGCCGTTTGGTACTGATACTGTGCCGTTTGTTGGTATCATAGGATGTCCACAGTCAACTTAAACAATGCCGATTAGGTTAACTTTTACACAATGTCAATGTTTGATTATCAGAAACAAGGTCAGTCGATTGTAATGCAGTATGTGCCATATTTTACATCAGTACTTGAAACAGGGATTGTAGGATGTATAAACGTTAATTACTGTTAAGTGTAAATGTACATACTTAAAGTACAGTTTGGAGCTCCAGGATGCCATTCGGATGACTCGGTACACGTGCGTCGTCCGAAGCCTGATAGATTAAACCCAAGGTCACATGCGTATAAAGCTGTTGCATTTAAAGTGTTGTTTCCAAGCAAGCCAGCAGTAAAATATATTACTCCATTTTCAGGTGGCACAAGGTGACCGCAGTCTATTCAAACAAAAACGTAAGTTTATAGCGTTTTTTTGTTGTTGTAAATAAGTTGTATGGCGATAAACAAACATAACCACTTTATTACAAGAGCGTTCAAAATTCGATGGTTTACACTTTATTTTTAAAGAAGCAAATCATTTTACCACAGATGGGTTTTAAAATTTAACAGTATAGTACCATACATTATTTATTTTTGTAACGATATTGTAACAACAACGTAATTAGACATTATAACAGGACCCTACCAGAAGCTACTATTACCTATGAGTTGACATGTCGGCGTTCCCGGTTCCCATTTTCCAGACAGTTGGCAGACGTTGCTAGCATTTCCTTGTATCGTGAAACCAACGTTGCACGCAAAGTTAACTTCTGCATTATATTGTGTGCCATTCGTTGCTGACACTGTGCCGTTTAATGGTGCCAGAGGTTGTCCACAATCAGCTTTAAAAGGTAGCGTATTTAAAATATATACTACATAATTTCTTTGCTTGATGATGAGACAATCCAAATCGATTGTAATAAAGAGAACGCGCCATTTATAACCATACTGAACAGGACAATAAAAAATTGCATTATGTATTAATTTTAAACACCTGTCGTTTATGGTGAAGATGACCAATCGGCAAAACTATTTTAAGGACAACATTGTTTGTGTATATTCATTTAAGCCATACATATTTTGTATACTTTTAAAACTTATATTACACTGTTATATTACTTTACTAATTTGACCAACAAATAACGTGAACCTGTGAAACAATGTCTTCTGTATGTTGTTACATCAATGGCTGTTTGGCTGAAGCAGCTGGTACCACATGCCGTGTACACTTTACAGTTGTCTGTAGTATTCTCAAAGGTGAAGGTCAAACAATCAGGTCGATCGAAACAGCTAAGGAAGCATTCTCCGATGTGGTTTGCAATAAATGTTTTGTTGACAGGAACGTTGTCAGCTACTTTCAAACCAACGTACTTCTCCAACGTAAACCTTGGGCATTCTTAAAAAATCATATTACATATACATACCGTTAACAGAAAGAACGTGTGGTCACAATGAAAACAAATAGCGTAACACAAAAGGGAATAAAATGTAGTCTGCCACGTAAAATGAGCGCACACAATCAATATAATTCGTCTGTTGTTATAAAATAGTTTTGCAATTATGTTTACCCTGGTGACAAGAGGAAAATAAAGCAACGCTTCCATTGGTGTACGTAATAAGTGGAATTGGACATGAAAATATTGTGCAAATGTTGGCTTCGTGCTCCACGAACATGAAGTTATTGCTGATTGCAGCAGTCCAGCATTCGTCTAATGATGCATATGTGCGGACAAAAGGACAACCATCATCTTCCACAATGTCACAGTTGTAACAGATTTGGTGATAGCTGAGCGGACATGCGACTTTTCTACATGTCGGCTCGGTTCCGTCCCAATCCAAAGATGCAAGACATGTTCTTTGTGACGTGCCGCTTACTAGTCGATAGCCGACTTCACATGAGTACTTTGCTACGGACCCCGCAGGTCTTGGAGATGGTACGGTAACATCAAATGTCATTGAACTATGCAGCTCCGCGCATTCAGTTACAATACTTGTTGCTATGAACAAATGCACTATGCGTTACTTATAACTCACACAGTCGATTTGAAAAACCGTATTATGTGTATACATTGAAAACTATTCAATTAATACATTACGGCATAAAAGACAGACGCGATACCATAAGAAACTGTAATGAAAGATGTTAAGGTCGATGTGACATATTCAATAACTTAAAAAGAACTATTCCAGAAATAATTCTTCTTGTACCTCCACTGAGTGTTGGTGCGCACTCTCTAACATAAGTTGTAAACGCATTATCTTCGATTAGGTTGCATGATGCTCCACAACCAGTGTATAAACGGCAATTGTGATTACCAGCGTCATAGGAAAAGGTGTAACAACCAGTCGAATTAAAGCATGCAAAAAAGCATTCTCCAGATGATACATTTGAAATTTGATAAAACGCTGCAATACCATCTACTTTTGTTGCGACATACTGAATAAGTGTGAAATCTGAGCAATCTGAAATAATAATGTTTGTCTTTGTATGGCTGATCATTGAACGGTTATTGGATTGCATACATTGTTAAGTATACACAGATTTTCGTGATTATCGTTATATGCACGCATATATTATGTTAACAATATTGTTTAAACAAACAATGCTATATTTTTTCCAATGCAATTGCAATACTGCTTATTCGTAATTACCACCTTTCTATGCACAATATGTGTTTAATTTGAGCATAGCTTTTACATGTAATAAAACAAATGAACTTTAATAAAACTGCATTTTAAATACACGAGAAGATTATATTTAATAATTTGTGTGCGCACAACATAGTAGGTACCTGTTGAACAAGTCATCATCGTAATTACAGTGTTTGAGGTGGTGTAGACAATATTTGTATGAAAACAATATGCATAATAGCATACAGACATGTCAATTTTGTATTCTGCTAGAACATTAGTAACACCATCAACACCATTGTAACAATCGTACTGGGTAGACGAGAAAAATCCTGACGATCCACAAGGAGATGCTGACATGTCACAGTGAGTGCAGTCTGTTTTTGTCAACTCGCAAGTTGAAAAACCTAATAACATAAAACATTTGAAGTGTTGTTTACATGAAAAATACATGTTCTCAATAAGATAAATAATAATATACTTTCAATATAACAATAGGGCCCTGAGGCCCTAGGTCTCTAATCTGAGGATTGGGCGTATGCCTAAATTTAGATTCTATAAAGACAAAAAAGTCATACATACATTGGAACTGGGTAAAAGATGATCTCAGTTTTACGTAGATGTTCCAAGTGACCTGACTCGGTGACATAGTTGAAGACCTCAATGTAATGTTACAACCTAAATACAAAAACTCTAGGCTATGTGGTTTTTGTAATAAGGATTGTTTGAAGAAGTTTAAATAACTCTATATAAAACTGACAAACCCCTCGCGGGGCCCCTTTTGACCCTTAAGTCATCTTTTAAACAATATTTGTAGAGTACCACTAGATGTTATATACCAAATACACGTATCAATGCTCCAGACCTAGTGGTTTTAGACAAGAATTTTTTAAGTTTTTTTCATTGATGACCCCTGACCCCAGGGGCATAGTTTGAACAATCTATGTTAAGGAAAACTAAATAATGTACATACTAAATGATAAAACTAATAGGTCCCCTGATCAGGCCCCTTTTAATTCTAGGGGTATATTTTGAAATATCTTTTTACAAAATCAATAGATAATGTTATATTCCAAATATCAAAGCTCTAGGCCCTGTTGTGTTTGACAATAAGATATTTTATTAATTGATGATCAACTTTTGACCATATAGGGCAAAATTTGAACAATCTTTGCAGAGAACCACTATATGATGAAACATAGCAAATATCAAAGATCTAAGCCTTGTGGTTTTGACAATATTTTAAAGATATTTTCTTGTTAAACTCTATGTAAAAACGATAAGCACCCTAATGGGGGTCCTTTTGATGCTATGGGCATACTTTGAACAATCTCTGTAGACGACTCATAGACGATGTTACCTACTAAGTATGAAAGCTCTAGGCCTTCTGGTTTTCGACAAGAATATTTTTTTAGATTTTCATATATAACGCTATGTTAAACTGATGAGACCCCTAATGGACCCCTTTTTACCCTAGGGACATTATATGAACAATCTTTGTAGAGAGCCACTTGATGATGTTATATACACGCAATATAGCAGCTTTATGTCATGTGGTTGTTGACAAGAAGGTTTTTAAAGATTTTTTTATATAACACGATGTAAAATTGATGAGCCCCCTAATGGGTAAGTATACTTTTTTTTCTCGACAGCTTTGACAAAATAAAAACATTTTTTAATAACTTGACAACTGTTTTGCACTGGGCTATAAAGTTTTTTTTTACCAAATCACGCATTAAAAAACTATCGCTCTAAACGATATATTTTCGGCGAAATGTCATGGTTTATAAATTTTTAAATTTTTGTCTAATATAAATTGAAGAGATGCTCATAGAAAGTATGTTGTAAACAATGTAGATATGTCAAGTTTAAGGACACCATGACAAAAAGCCCATACAAAAAAAACAAGACACTGAACGACCCTAAAAACACGTAGAACACCACGACGCAACAGACATTTATAAAAAAAATTTTGTTCTTTTTTTATAATTTCTTTAATGAATTCTCCAAGAAATGTTGAGTTACCGTCTTGGTATGGTCAATGAGTTTAATTGGGAGTTTAAACCAGTTTTAAGCTAAAATGGTTTACACAATATATTAATATCCATCATTGCAGTAAAAGAGTGTTCTGAACAATTTGCCAGCTTGTACCTGATAATCTCTTTACAATAAATTTGGAGTTCGATAATTCTATTTATCTGCTGTATTAGTTCGGTTCCTTTAAAAAAGAAGCAAGCAATCAGACATTTTGGTTTGGATGTACTCAAGAAAGTTCAATATATTTTTATTGTATTATGTAAACATTAATTATATTAGTATAATGTTTAGCTATTTGAAAAAGAAAATAAATGTTTCTTTACTGATCATATAATATTTTTTTTGTAACAGAAAACATATAAGACAGTTTACATTTACTGGGCTAAACTAGCAATTTGTTGGAGTTATATATGAATTAAATAATACTCGTCTGGCATTTATTGAGCATGTTAAGATAATGCGTATTCAACAATTTGTAACATGAAATTGTATTGACATACTAGTAGAATTCAAAATGAATTGTTGATTTTTCATTCGTGTGTTGGAATAAAATAATACTAATCTAGTTTAATTAAGTCTTACTAGTATAACAAATATTTTTAAATTGCTAAAACATGGAGTTGTTGTAATTGTATATTTTTTACAAGACAATATTCTTCAATTCTTAATATTGTATCGATCAATATTTATAACTTACCACAACCCATTACTAATACCTACTAATAGATGAATGCTTTATTAAAAAATAGTCATTTTCTTCGATCGCCTGTTGTTTAAGTTGTTTTAAATTATGCAACAAAGTGATATATTCCCCCGAAATATATCTACTAAATAAGCAAATAAGCCATTATAAAATGTCATAAAAGTATACAAATTTTACCTTTCAACCTTGTCAAAAACGCTATCACTATGACCATTACACGTAGTAAACACATTGTAATTGTTGGTATCAATGACCCATTTAGAATCTAAATGAACATCCAATTATGGGTAGTTTATAGCTACGACTCACATGCCAACCGTTCAGTAGTCCATAACTCTTACAAGCTGTGTCTTTAAGAGGCGTATCAAGGCATTGGTTGATTCCCGGATTTAAGTCTTTACATTTGCGTTTCTATTCGTATTGCAAAAAGGGCTTAAATAAAAGCAATCAAACCATATCCGAATATGTTTGATTATCTGTCTGAAAACAAACACATGCACACACGTTGACATCTAGTGCTTCCGGTAAAAAACTAAACTTTTGTTTACATTTATAGTCTTCAACAAATAAGCTTGTAACAGAAGAATATTGTCTCTTATAAATGTGCCTTGTCTGGTTCCCAGTATTCAGAATCATGAGGCGACTTACAATGCTCGATAATCTATAAAGCCTGAACCAAATGTTGTATTTGTATGCATTGTTACAATGTATTTGTGCCGTCTGTCAATAACAGTGTACGGTTGTTAGTATCATAGGTTGTCTACAATCAATTTAAACAAAACGGTTGTTGACAATATTTCAACATTAGAATTGATAACTTATCATAAGTGTTTCAATTTGATTGATACATTTAAAAAAGACTCGACCTAAATAAATGGTACAAGACTGTACCATATGAACATTTCAGCACTAGACCGGTTCAAGGCAGCTAGCGATTTATTACATGTTACACACAATAGATTGTTGTCTAAGTGGTAGCCATGGATAGATCAGTACTCGTTTACAGTTCTAACATCTCGTACATGGTCAGCATGTACACATAAAGTATCACTTGCAGTGATGCATCACATTCAGTAAAAGTAATCAAGAGCTTTGTCACAGAATGTGACTAATATTCCCACAACCGCTCTGTTACAGAAATGGCAGCCAAGTTGTAATTATGAAAATAAATGTATGTCATTAATAAAATAAATGTAACGGCTGTCTCTATGTAAGGAAATCAATTTCTGTCTTTTAATGTATATTTTACTGGGTATGTTCAAGGTGATGGAAGTATAAAATGCACGAATGACCCGATATCGAACTTGACCTGTATTTTATTATTGTATACCTGTGTCTATTGTATCATTCCGAAACATTTGTACTATATTTGGTCGTGGTGACCTTTACCTTTAACCCACCAGCCCCACTATCAAACTGGAACTGTATTTTATAATGTTACACATGTGTACTAAAGTTGTGTTCAAATATGTGAAGCTTTTAATGAGTTATTATATTAAATCTTTGTATTTGTAGTCGTGTTGACCTTGACCTTGACACCAATATCCTAAATATCTAACATGGCTCATATCTTACGATGTTACACATGTGCACACTTTGATTAAATACATTAAGCTGTTCATGAGTTACTGTCCAGCAACCGTTTTTCTAGTTTTGATCTTGGTGATCTTGACCTTGACCCCACAATCATAAATATCATATTTGACCTGTATCTGTTGATGTTACACATGTGTACCAAAAATTGCTTAAACATGTGACTTAGTCTAAGAAAGACGGAAAGGGAAATCAGGATGTGGCTGATTGGTTACAACAAATCACATAATTATAGAAATAATTATGTCGTTTAGAAGCATGCTTTTTATTCAAACATCTCTTCAATTTATATTATCCTATACCTCCTTCCGTATGTTTAATCCAGTGCTACATGTATTTCTGTTGTTATTAATATTATTTTGCAATGCCAAAAGAAAATAAGGATATTGCCATAACTTTCGATTTTTAAGAAGGCGTCCATTTGTTTACGTACATGTATTTGTTGATACAACACTTATTGAATTTTCCACTCGGCAGTTAACATATTAAATGTATTGATTATAAAGTGCTTTCTCTTTAGTTTTTAAAATGCTTATAATATATAAAATTATGTTTATGTTAATTTTTTAGATTTACTTGATATTTTTTCTCGTAAATTTCGTTGAGAACTACCAAGCAACTCTTAATGTTATGGGCTTATAGCTAGCAGTTCTTTTATATCAATATTTAAAGAAAAGGTTTTAAACATGTTCCATAGACATTGCCATAAATAGGACAGTGCAAACAAACCGCGTCTAAGTCTTTGCTAAGTCAGGATAAAATCCCACAATTATTCTATGTCTCTGTATTTGCGTAGTGAGAATACAATATCACAAATAATTTTCTTTGCAAGTAGTTAAATCTTTCAAAAGCAAATAATATAGCCCATGGGTGAGATTCTGGGTTTAAAACTTGGTCTTAATAGCTATGGATTTTTAAATCGCTAAACACAATAACGTATTTTGCTTTTTGTAATAAAACAAACAAGTAAAACTTATAACCAACAAGTAAGTGCGTGCATCTGGATTTATGTTTATTTGGTACTGATACAATCATAAAGTGGATTCATTTAAAACCCAGTTTCGGCTTTGGATTTGACTTTATACTTGTACATAGATTACGTCCCAATTGTGTTTAAGTGTACATATGAACACAAATCATTTACATAATCACACAAAATGTAGCACTACCAACAATCGAAAGGATGACTGATTAAACAGTATCTATTTCCAATGTAACACATATACAACATGACAACATATACATATGCCAAATCGGCATATAAAACAAAAAGTACAGAATATATACAAACATTGGCGAAAAACACGATTAGAAAAGATATAACTGATATCAATGAAAATGTAATAATTATGCAAATTGAATGCATGCTAAAACAAAAGCATCGAAATTGGAAAGAAAACTCAGAAGCTGATACACAGTCTTTATTATGTCTATATAGTATCTCTTCTGAGACAAGGGTGACTGATTGATTGAACTTAATTATAAAACACATCATTAGACAAACGATTAGACATTCATTTACATATTTGTTTCATTTTCCTATATTGTATATTTATATGTTCCTACTATAATAAGATAAGAGAACATTTACATTTACTAAGATAAATAATCGAATTTGCGGTTGCAATGTCGTTTTACAAATTAACAAGTACACGAACACAACATATGATTCTATAGGGCTTTAGGTATTCCAATTGTTACCAATTCCATTATAGAGTAATTTGCATTTACTTTGTTCGAACACTCGTTCGGACATACGCATAACAGATTGATTGATCGCCCTAACAATACATATTTAAACACAACGACATGTCGTTATCTAATTCATTTGAACGTCCTAAAAAGGAGAAACTCACAATACTGCTAATACGAATGCATTTGACTTAAAAGGTCTTACAAAAAGTATCGCGACTGAATACTACTACTTTTATTAGGTACAAAATATACATAATTTGGGATAAATGCAATTACCTTTATATATATTTGTTGACTTTGGAAACATAAAATTAAATTTGTTTTTTATTAAAATGTCATTCACAGTAATCCAAATCTATAATGAGTGACGGATATTTTGATTATATGCGTTTATCGGCTATGGTTATTGACACGTTTTCCCCGGAACAATAAGCCGAGCCTCATGGGTTAGTGCTCAGCATTAAAAACACATACATATTCAGTACCAATGAAAAACATAGCTAATGCAATGTGCATTATCGTATATATTACTTAACCCCTTTAGTATCGGTAGCTTGTTTCGGCTTATTCCTTTTTATCTGCTTCTTTGCATTCTTTTTCAGCGCTTTTCTTTCCAATTGGCGAATCAAGTCTGGTCTGCCAGTGAACGTTGCCCGGATGTGTAGAATTAAAGGTGGAATA
>Ga0224511_10001885_pt1 | contig 13414 bp, 4 predicted proteins | sample SF_May12_sed_USG_2_FD_169988 | JGI IMG/M metagenome (GOLD analysis project Ga0224511, IMG submission 169988) | Sediment microbial communities from San Francisco Bay, California, United States - SF_May12_sed_USGS_8_1 | ecosystem: Environmental > Aquatic > Marine > Sediment | place: USA...
CAATGTTATGTAATGCATTATATAATTATAAAAGGATTGCTAATTATGTGTAATAAAGGCCAAATATTAATGCCACATAATATGCTTTACATTTAATAATACTATTAATTAAAGTAGTGTGTAATGCAACCACACTACAGGCATAATTTGAATGCTTCGATGATGTTATACACTTGAAACTCAAAACCTCGAAGTCCCAGGGACTTGCAAAAATAACTCGAAGCATCCGAAAATCGACTCATCCGAAAGTGTTTTTCTCCATGTTATTGACATATAATATGCCGTAAGAAACGCGGTACGTGTATGCGGTCACATTTGTTAATATTGAATTAAAGAAATAAAAAATAATGTTTTATTTATTTATTGTTATATATATCATATTTTAATAAATATAAATGTACATAAAATCATTAACATAAATAGCACATAACATACGATATACATGTACTTTCTCGGAGACCACATATGTTTATAAACAGATACTTATCAATGGCCACAAATACTCGATAATCTATAATTAGCCGTTGACAAGTTTGCACACGCCTTACACAAGCCGTTATTGTTGAGTGACACACGCTACTCAGACTGCTTTTCGCACCACCGCGAAGGAGAGCCACGAAATTGACTTCGAGCCATGTATCAATCTTAACGTGCGAAAAGTGGTATTGGGACCGGGAATTGACATCGAGTGACTGAAAATATCCAAAGACTGAATATCGAGGCAAGCAATTTTATTTACATTAAATATATAACAAAATAATTTGGGACTTTAAAATTACATCGAAGCAACCGGAATATCGAACCATGCGACTTCAAGTTTCAACTGTATTGTAATTTATTCCATCACTTTATTGCTAAATGCAATGTCCCTATTCTCACCTGTATGCAATAACAACACATCTGTAAACAATTTAAAACATTTGAATAAAACAGATGAAAGGGAAATACACTATTAAACTGTAAACAAGCAATCTGACGATACACTTAAAAGACTCACAGTGCATCAACTAGTAAGATATGCAGTTACGTGGCACGCTTTACACGCACAATTTGGCAATAATTCAAGTGTCCTATTTACAATATATCACGTTTGCACACACCATCATTCGAAGCACAAATAATATGTAAAAAGAGTGTAATGCTTGCCAAGTATGTGTGCTTTTACGTTTTTTAAGTAATACAAATACATTGTTTTACTTGACTATACAACATTGCCTGCATTAAAGTGTTATTGCTTATGTCACATTCGATTACCTTCAAGAAGCGCATGGTATGTTTGTTAATATTCTCAAATGACTTCATTACACCTTTTACGGGCCTTTTAAAACGATTATTGCTAATATTTTAATTTGAGGCACTCTCTGTCTGATTCAATGTGTATCTAACGAAGATTAAATCCAGTTTCAATCTTCAAACTGTTTACTAACCAGGCGAGGAAACGCTGTTTAAATGGTCCTGTTTAACCTTTGAAATAATATAGAACAGTAACATACCCCTCGAGCTGACAATAATATGTAGCTGTTGTAGAGGACCTTTAAATAGAATATACCATGCATGAACGTTATGTGCCTGGTGGGATTGGACATTCTGTTTTATTTTGTTTTTAAAAGCTCTTTTTTCTGCCTCGTAATGTACTCAATCAACGAAGCGGAACCGTTTGAACAACTTTGGTGGATGACCACTCAAGCATCTTTCCTGTGAAATTTGGTCCAAATTTAGTGAACAGTTTCAAATGAGATGATTTTGTGAACCTGTTTACCGACAATGCATTGGGAAAAACATTTTTAAATGTTTATATTCTGTCCGACATCTTAAATGTTCTATATTGTCTCTTTAAAATCAAATACACATTTTAAAACACTTAAACTGCCTATAGTGCTGTTTACTCTCTAAATTTATATACACTTAGCATGTTTCTTGCGGTGTTTTGCTTGTTAATAGCTTTACGAAAAACTATTTTTTCAGCTCCTAGATGGATAGTGAACGCGTATTTACCTGAGGTGCTAGAGGTTCCAGGTTCGAACCCCACAACAGTTAAATGATATATATATATTTGCTCTTGTGTTTTGTAAACGTTGTTTTAGTAAGTTCTATAAAGTATTTGTTCATATTATAATGACATTCCATTGACCATGCCACTTCCGTTTATGTCCTAAATTGTTAAGTTTGCGACCAGTTATAGCACGTATCAAGGTATCGGCTTGGTATCTTTACACAACTAGACTAAAAAACTTAGTGTTTGTTGTGTACTCTAATTGATGTTTATAACAAATATGGATTACAAACGACAATGTTTGAAACAATTGGAAATATTTCAAGCTGGTTAGTTGTTGTTCTTTTGTTGTTGGTTGCTTGTTGTGTCGGTCGGGCAGTTGGTTGGTTTAACGCTTTTAATAATGTTTAGGTTATATTTCAGTTGTATGTGTACTAACCAACGCCCCCCATGTTCACCAGTATTGGAAACTACATGTACACCGCAAGAGACTTGGCTACACCCTAAAAGGATCAAATCAAAGAAAGTGTGTCTCTCCCGGTTCAAACCCCTGGGCTTCGGATTACGAGTCCGGTGCTTCAAGCTAAGTAAATAAGTAAATTACTGTTTTTGATTTTTGGAAACGAAGCATTAAGTTGAGAACTCAATTTTGTGTACACTAAAACTCGAGTGTAGTGTCTTTAAACATCTTAGACAATTTAACTTCACTTGACAAACGTAAGTCCTTTTTAAATATCTAGTGGAATATATCACAGACAAATTTTTCATGTTCTTCATACCATAATTACATTTAATTGAACTTCTTGTCATAAATTCAATTTATTTTTAATTTCTCTAGAAAGACAATTCCGTGCGTAACAGCTGTTAAAGATATGACTGCACATTTAAACTGAGGTTCACCCAGTATTATTGCATTTATAGCTTATTAAATATGGTGAAATGTAAAAGGAAGACATAAAAACCACTTCTTTGTTATATGCGAACCCTATAAGATATCTTAAATCTAGAACATCAAAATTTTAATGTGGGATTTTTTTGCGTAAGTTCTGCATAAAGTCACGCACAAACTCTAATATCTAGGGCAAAAATGCATCACTGAATAAATATAAGGGCTTGAAGTAAAAACAGCAAATATTTATAGTGTATCTGGTACGTGCACAATATTTATCAGATGAGATACATTTAATCTTTATGCAATATTTACGACAGTTTTTGTTGTTTTTGGGGGGGGGGGGGGGGGGGTGTTCTAAGTGTTTCATTCGTGCTGTTCTATGTTTTTGTTTTTGTGCGGGCCATGTGGTCATGGTGCCCGTGTTTGACCTGTCAACATTGTTAACAACATATTTTCGTTGAACATCTCTTTATTTTATATTCTAAGAAGTCTGGTCCAGTTGTCATTGAAAGTTGACCTCTGTAAGGAAGCAACCGAATGCGGATTTCAAAGGCTAGTACTGATAAAGCCAGGATTGCTGGAAATAAACATTTAACCGCCACAATATAGCCTAATCGGTTTTTCATACAAAGAACACGACAGAGATCATCGTATCATGCTTAAGATTGGTCGGTACCCTACTTTGTATATTCATATATATTCGACAATAGCTATATTAGGCAAAAGCTATATTAGGTGGGTGTTTCATATGGTAATAAGTTGAACCGGATTTGGTCAGCATAACCTCATGGTTGCTTTTTTAGTATTTCTATTACATTCATATGGTATTACAATGTACATATACACAGGTATACTCCTTTTGTCGCTAGTTATTGATGTGATTTAAAAATTCACTAAATTAGTATGATGAAATAAAAATACAAATGCGTTTGTTTGAATATTACCTGTTAGAAAATACGTTCACCAGGATATTTATCTTGATTAAACAGAAAGTTAGTTTGTGTAAAATCGTCTGTAATAATAAGTCCCTAAAATATTACTTAGGATTGGTATATTTACTACTATATTTATCTATATTCCGGATTTATAATAAATATCAACAACTAATCACAATCTGCTATAATTAACAATTAAATAACATTTTTTCCCGTGCTTATGTTGTAAAAATAAATCTAAAATGTGTGCTCTTTCAAAGTATAATTTGTGTTTCCTCTATAAGTGTTGTCATGTTTTAATTATTTCGTTCGTTCATTATTTCGTTGTTTCGTCCATTTAATTGGCAAACAACCATACATACCTTAAGCCAATATAAATATGTATTCAAACAACATAATATGACCGAAAAAAACGTAAAAGATATTATTCAATGTAGAAACAAAAACAAATGACATTTGTCTAATTAGTTATTATTTTGGTGAACAAAGCTTCTGTTGTTGTTAATGCGGTTGTTGTCGTTCGCCTACGTGCGGTTATATGGATTTGAATTTCGTAAATGTTGTATACAACCACAGTGTGTGTTCCTTTATAGGTCAATGTTTCAATATAAAGTGTTTGTGTTGTTTAACATAACACACTTAGCGTGAAATATAATATGAAGGTGCAATGTAAAGTGCATCATATATGTATGCAGTGTTTTTAAGTTAGACGTTTATAAACGTGTGTAGCTCTCCAGAAAACATTTGGCTAAACATAGAAAGCAATGAAGAGTCTCATCTTTGCCTTGATCTGTTTGCGGGTTGTTTTCCGTCGTAGTTGGTGAGATTTTATTTATTGACATGAAAAACAACTTAAAATAGTATCAGAAAAGTATTTTTAAATTAACATAGTAATAAATTAAAGATAAGAAAGATTTATTATTATTATTATTATTATTATTATTATTATTATTATTATTATTATTATTATTTTTAATATTTTTATCATTATTATTATTATTGTTATTATTATTATTATTATTATTATTATTATTATTATTATTATTATTATTATTATTATTATTCAACCCCGGTATACAATATATTTTGCAGTTTGAGAACGAAGACCCTTGGTTACAGTTACATCTTTCCACCACCTTCAGTTTGTATATGTATGCTTTAGTGTGTAATTTCAAACTGTTTTATTATATATATCCGAACGAGTAAATGATTTATGGACTCCAAAAAAGTACTTACATGCACATGCAATAACGTTTTAATAGTATCACTCAATAGGACCGAAGTCAGCAAAGATATCAATTTGTTTTACTAAAGTGTATTAAACTAAGAAAAAGGAAATACCACTTTAAACATACTGCAAATTAAACATTGAAGGGAATACAGTTCATGCCAACACATCACAGTTGTAGTTTCATGCATTTTGGCATACGGTGTTATAGTCTACAAAGCCAAAAACGTTTTGTTTATTATTTCTATTAAATGATCTAGCTAATATTTTAATACTAGTTTTCTAAGTGGCGTGTTTTTTTGTATAAATTTAGGTGTTCGGTGTAACATATATTTCTGTAATTTAGTTATGGTATGATTTAAAGAAAATCATCTGTGTCTTTTATATAATTTTCCACATAATTTATTAGTTTCTTCGAAACAATATCGGAAATTTCGAAAATACGGACATTTTTGTCTCTCAGAAATAAGGGTCATAACACTTTTTGTGTTAAAACAGAACAGTGTTTTTACTTACACTACACACAGTACTGTTCAAGACATGTAAAATATAATTACTACTGGAATGTATGCTTATGTTTGGTTAAAATATTCACCATTATTAACCGACACACAGAAATGCATGTTTCCTATATTGCGCACGTAACAATCCACTGAGTAGTTGAAAGTTGTTGTGTTGTCATATGATACACATATTACATTACCAATTTACGCACTTGTTTTCGTTTCTTTATTTCTTTGTTTCGTTCTTTCGTTTGTTCGTTCGTTCGATCGTTCGTTCGTTTGTTCGTTCGTTCCTTCATTAATTAATCATTAATTTCATTCATTTATTCATTTATTCATTCATTCATTCATTCATTCATTCATTCATTCATTCATTTTTTCATTCATTTATGCATCTTGGTTCATGCAGGATATATGTATCGGCATCGTTACCATGACACCAGTTGGGTCCACAAGACAACAACAGTTGTTCCTAATGTGAGCCATTTTGTCTCAAGACAACAATTACATCATCGTTATATCCATTTCCCTCTGAGACATTACGAATTGACAAATGAGAACCTTTTCCCGTGCTAACAATTCCTAACATGTAAACCCGTGACAATTCGCTGATCTAAGGCAAATTAATTGCTTTTTTGGAAATCCCAAAATTAGACAGTTTTCACTTATAAGGAAACAAAGGACCACGAATATGGTTTCGTAAATTGATTAATGACCTCAATAAAATTTATCGTTAGTGGCTTTCATATGACACAAAGGTCAAATTCATGTATTGTCACTTCGAGAAATGAATTTGGAGTTCTTTTGACATGTTGTAACTGCCTTGCACTTATTTCATCTGATTATTATGTTTATTTAGAAAATTAAAGTAGAATTTTCGGTGTTCGCTTCAAAGTCATATAATGCTTTACATTATTGAAAAGGGGTTGGCGATTTTGTGTGATAAAGGTAAAACATTCATGCCACGGAATGTGCATTACATTAAACCTTACTATTTATTTAAGTAATGCCTAATGCAATTCAACTACAGTCATTATTTTAATGTTTCGATGACGTGTTAATGTAATTTTATCCCATCACTTAATTGCTAAATACAATGGCTGCAAACAATACCAACACATCTGTACAACAATTGAAACCATTTGAAAACAATATTAAAATGCATATAAACAATCTGACGATACACTTGAAAGACGTCAATGCATTTACTAGATATTTAGTTACGTGGCGCGCGTTACACGCATAGTTTGGCAATAAATCAAGTGTCCTTTTTACAATATATCACGTTTACAACCTATTCGAAGCACAAATAGTATATAAATAGAGTGTAAGGCTTGCCAAGTATGTGTGTAATTGAGTTTGTTTAGTGTTATTGCTATTGCCGCATTCGATAACCATCAAATGACTTAAAGAAGCGCATTGTATGTTTGTTAATATTCTCAAAGGACTTCATTACACCTTTTACGGTAGTAATATGAGGCAATTTAAAACGACATTTTGATGCTTGAGACGAAATATTTCTCGACATTATTGCTAAGATTTTAATGTGAGGCACTCTCTGTCTGATTCAATGTGTATCTAACGAAGATTAAATTCTGTTTCAAACTTCAAGCTGTTTACTAACCAGGCGAGGAAACGCTGTTTAAATGGTCCTGTTTAACCTTTGAAATAATATAGAACAGTAACATACCCCTCGAGCTGACAATAATATGTAGCTGTTGTAGAGGACCTTAAAATGCGAGGGTTATGTTTTAATTACAAATGAAGTGTCTTGAAATCAATTAGCATATTTTTTAATTAGCGGAATGCACATGCCATGTGCAATATTGGTATTGTTGTACATGTTTATCATGAAGTATAGCTTTGGTAAGCCATTCTTTTAGTTTGATAATATAACAATATTACAAGAACAATCATACAATCAATTAGTTTGTTACAGTAGTAAAACTTGAATGCAAATGTAAGGATTCGTGGCGTTTTCTAGATTTATAAACAATTAATAACAACAAAAACAAGTGCAAGACTGTGATGTAATTATGTTTTAGTATAGAACAAGTCAAATAAATTGATTGCATATAAACATGACCAATTAACAAAATATAAAAGCTCTATGTGCAATATAAAGCATACATGGGTTCAATAAAATATTAACTGATCAGATAATTATTAGCAGTTCATCTAGTTGCAAAATATACATTTTTAATGATGTATTTGTGATGTTATTAAATTTAATCCAATCACTTTTTATTCTTAAACTTCAAAAAGAATCTTATTTTATCAAACTGAATGCTCTTGTCACGAGAGTGATTGTAATTGTTTACAGTTGTGAATGTTTATCATAAGGTACAGCTTTATTCGATAAAATGGGAAGTAAAAAATGAATGTTCTGAAAAAATCTTCAAGTTGGCATTTTTGCACCAAGCATCATTAATTCATTATCATGGAGCTAACGGTATGGGCGCTAACATGCATAACAAAAACCTTTTGATTTGTCTTGTAAATTGCATAGAGAGGACAAATACAGTCGTATAATATGTTAAAATGATGCTGTTTATCCTTTGAAATAATATAGAGCCCAAACATACCCATAGACCTAACAATAATATGTTGCTGTTGTAGAGGACCTTAAACAGAATATACCATGCATGAACGTTATGTGCCTGGTGGGCTTGGGCGTTTTATTTTGTTTTTAAAAACTCTTTTCCTGCCTTGTGATCTACTCATTTAACGAACGGGATCCGTTTGAACAACGTTGTCCACTTAAGCATCTTTTCTGTTATAGTTGGTCAAGATCCAGTGAACAGTTTTAAAGCAGATGTTTTAGTGAACCTGTTTACCGAGAACGCACTGGGAAAATATTTTTATGTTTATAATTATATTGCACAACATCTCAAATGTTATATGAGGCTATATTGCCTCTTTAAATAAAATACACAGTTTTCGCCGTCAGGTTTTACACACCTAAACTGCCTATAATGTTGTTCACTCTCTAAATTTATATACACTTAGCATGTTTGTTGCGGTGTTTTGCTCTCTTTTCTCAATTTAAGAATGAGCGTTGTGTGCATCTGTTAAAATCTCGTACAAAACAGTACATGCTTAACAGTCCACATTTCTTGGTAGCTAAAACATTTTAGTTTTGTAGGCTGGTCTTAAAGATGCATTATCTATATATTGCCTGGATTTAATTTCGTGCTACATGTATCTGGTAACTACAATAAATCAGTCAGTTGCGGAACCAGGATTTGACTTTGGGAGGGAGGCGTGGACTTTGCCAACATGGGGGGAGTCATTGAAAGTGCTGAAGGTTGAAGTAAAAGTCATTTTTAAGCGTGCGTTGGCCGTATTTATATTAAATCATGCTTACATTTCATGGCGCGCGAAGCGAGCGAAAAAACATTGAGAAAAACTAGCGTGTTTTACATAAAAACATCACAGGTCCATCGCCGTTAGGGGAGGGGGCGCACCCGGCACCCAGCCTGCACGAGAAAACAGCAACCTCGGTTTTATTGAAGCCGTTCATCAGTAGTAATGAATAATGCCACACCACTGACGCCCCCTAGCGCATGAGCGGAAATCCATTCTCAAGTGTAAACAACATACATGTACACTCCATGATCCCTGAGGACCAGAAAAATATGACTACACAATTATGTTGTACATGTGTATTAATGCTAAAGTTAATAGCTTAACGACAAACTATTTTATCAGCTCCTAGATAGATAGTGAACGCGTATTATATAACACAGCGACAATTATTCATATATGTAAAATCAGCCAGGATAACTGTGGCACAGTGTTTGTGTTTAATTCTTTTCCAAATAAAAATATAGTCATTTAATAAATCTCCTCTAAAACCAATTAAATCAGTCACTTGTTTTTGTCTTCGCAGAACAGCAACAATAATTCATATTTATTAATGTGAAGCATCTCGTGTTTTTGCTCTTCGAAATGAAAATATTACCATTAATTAATCTCCCTTCAAACCAATTACATCAAATACTAGTTTTTGTCTTCAATGAGGATACGATAGCTTAATGATTATACAGTATATTTGTTCTTCTTTTGTTTTAAGGTTGTTTAAGTAGTACTGTTGATTTGATGTGGACATGATGATTTTTTGAAGATTCTTGTTGTATGGCGTTGCTACAAGTAATTGCCGAAGTCATTTTATTTTTTTAATATTAAGGAATCGTTTATCAATACATATAGTTCTGTATTTTCTTAAATTAATATTTAATTCGAAGTCCCTTACAGTTGCCCTACCATGTGTGCTGAAAGTTGTTTAAACCAACACTTATTGCGTTCATACGTTTTCCATTGATTAACACTAGCATTTTTTAAATCCTATGGCAACTTTTTGTATCCGTGTCTAGCGATATTTTTAAACGGAATGTACATCATGCAGCAATAAAATATCCATGGTTGTAACACTATTGGTAATATTGTTTTAATTTAAAAAAATGTGGAGTATATAAAAGTGTAGATAGCACATTCAATCTCTCAGTGAAGGTGTCTTACAAGATAGTTCTATACTGTAATAATTTTTATCTTCTTTATTTACCGAACAAACACATTAGTTGTTGCTATGGAAGAAGTGAAAAGTTATTGCACAAAACAATCATTAACTGTATATTGACTAGTCATGTATTTAAATTAAAATGACGTATTGCAAACATTTAATTACTCTTATATAAATACTAAATATCCCAGTAGTACAATAAATAAAGTGTCTAATTAATAAATTATTTGTCGATGTGTATTTAAACAGACTAGTTCCTATCGATTAATAAAAATTCGTTTGCTATGTAAATAAGATTTTTAAGATGTTTTTATCATCACTATATTTAAAGCCGTTTCCATGAAATAAGCACGTTTATTTTAATTCTGCCTCATTCGTATTGCATTTTGCATTTAAATGGCATGTTGTCGCCGAAAGAAATAGGTGTTGTACAATTTGAATAGTTAAAATGTAAGACGCAGTGCAGATAATTTTTGAATTATCAAATCCCATGGGCGGTATAACGAGAGCTTTAATCTGTGCGAAGATATGTTTAACAGACATAAATAAAACATTACACACGTTGAAATGTCGGCAACGTTGATTTAATAACATTTAAAATATGCCAAATAACTGTATGGGCATTTGAAGTAAACGTAATTTCCGTCAAATACATTTATGTTTGCATAGAATCTCTACTTTTTTAGCGAATTGCATACAAAAATACACACTAAAAACAATCAGACAGTGTATAGGTATTTGGGTGACCTTGTGTTCAGTCGTAGTACTTTAAATACAAGTCTCGCTGGAAAACAAATACAGAAGAAGGAGTATTGCTGAATTATAGGCATTCTTTTGTTTCCTTTTTGAGTGTTTAATAGAATCTTCACGTAAAAATGTGAAACATCAAGATCAAATGTAATACATTATACAAGTACAAGTAAATGTAATATGGAATTTTTTTTACTTAACCTGGTAATCGTAATATGTCAAATGTCCTTTCTAACTTTATATTTCCCAAGTGCAACATTTAGACAATGTAGTATCTTTGACAGCCATTTATGACCAATATGTTTTAGAAACAGGACAGAATGTCTATAGTTGGACACAGGTAAGGGTGGTTTTTAACTATGCCAGATCATACAAAGTGCGCCATATCATTAAATCTCTCATTTAAATATTGTTAATGTGTTTTTGCGCTGGAAAGTTATATGGAAAATTAATAAAGGGTCTTAACACCAAAAACTTCCATTAAAGTGGTATATGTATGCCCTACTTTAAACGTGGCTTATGTTCTTCTTTATCGTTGTTTGTCATATTTGTACACAATTCAGTTCAACAGACGACAAACGATTTTTATGGAAACATTTCTCAAAACATCTCTTACATTTTGTAATATTACCCGTCACTTTCCTATAGTGATAAATGCTTTTTCTATCCAAGCAATACCAATTATACGTAGGATTTACATGTTCTTCATTTCAATTTTGTTTTGAGGGAATATAAAACAGATTACCCATTTGATTACGTTTTCTCCGGGATAAAAATACACATCAACTATCTGCAACTTAAACAGTGCATTACATCAGGCTTTATATTATCAACATTGTAAAACACCTCATGAATAAATAAACAATAACTGGAGTGTTTATTAAACCCATACAAAAGAAACATATAGACGTCGAGCGTTGATGATTCGATACATAGTTTACTAGATAAATGATGATGTTTGTTAACCTATACCGTTATACCGCTTCAAACTGAGACAATATACTTTCTAGTGCCAGAGAATGCGGTCCTGGGGAAGACAGCACCATCGGTTTAATTGAAGCTGTTCATACTTGGTAATGAAATATGGCACACCACTGACGCCCCTTGCGCTTAACTGGCACTCTATTATCAACCGTAAACAACATATAACCTATGATCCCAGAGGACCGGATACATTTAACTTCACCACAAAAGCCAACACTACCGTTTATGTTATGTTCCCATACACTTTTCAATGTTATTTCAGCAAAAATAAGATAAATATGCGACAAAGTTGACCGATTTTAAGGGTATAAAGATAAAGACATAACGTCAAAAGCGTTATTAAAATTGAAGTGCAAACACTGTCCAGCAAATGAAAACACGCAGGCAATTATTTATGCCACGAACGAATAACATTATTTTGAGAAGCAAATAATAACTTCCTTGATTTTTGTCTCTCCTAAATAAGGGACATAACACTGTTTGTGTTAAAAAAGAACAGTTTTTTACTTACACTACACATAGTACGGGTCAAGAGATGTAACAGATATTTACTACTAATTTGTTTGTTTATGTTTGGTTAAAATATTCAGCATTTTCAACCGACACACAGAATACGTGTTTCTGATATTGAACACGTAGCAATCCACTGACGAATTTGCTCCCGTGATGAGAAAGAACGAGGCATCAAAGTGTCAGCAGTAGCTGAAAGTTGTTGTAGGATCATATGATACACATATTACATTACCAAATTACGCACGGGTTTTTGTTTCTTTTTTTCTGTGTTTCGTTCGTTCGTTCTTTCGTTCGTTCGGTCGTTCATTCATTCACTCATTCATCCATTCATACATTAATTCATTCATGCATGCATTTATTTTTATACATGATATACACATATCCATTTTACAAACAATGATATATTTTTAATTGCAAAATGCACAAAGTCATGGAATTTTGATTTCTTGGTTCATGCAGAATATATGTATCGGCATCGTTACCGTGACACCAGTTGAGTCCACGAGACAACAAAGTTGTTCCTAATGGGAGCCATTTTGTCTCATGACAACAATTACATCATCGCAATATCCAATTTCCCTCTGAGACATTACGAATTGACAAATGAGAACCTTTTCCCGTGCTAAACATTCCTAACATGTAAACCTCTGACAATTTGCTGATCTAAGGCAAATTAATTGCTTTCTTGGGGATCTCAAAATTAGACAGTTTGCACTAATAAGGAAACTAAGGACCACGAATAGGGTTTCGTAAACTGATTAATGACCTCAATAAAATTTATCGATAGTGGCATTCATATGACACATATGTCAAATTGATGTATTGTCGCCTAGAGGATTGAACTTGGAGTTCCTTTTACATGTTGTAACTGCCTTACATTTATTTCATCGGATTATTATGTTTATTGAGGAAATTACATTACAAATTTTGGATATTTGCTTCAAGGTCATACAATGCATTTTATTATTGAAAAGGGGTCGGCGATTTTGTATAATATCGGTAAAGCGTTCATACCACGGAATGTGCATTACATCAAACATTACTATTTATTTATGTAATGTATAATGCAACCCAACTACAGACATTATTTGAAT
>Ga0224511_10001886_pt1 | contig 13414 bp, 11 predicted proteins | sample SF_May12_sed_USG_2_FD_169988 | JGI IMG/M metagenome (GOLD analysis project Ga0224511, IMG submission 169988) | Sediment microbial communities from San Francisco Bay, California, United States - SF_May12_sed_USGS_8_1 | ecosystem: Environmental > Aquatic > Marine > Sediment | place: USA...
TCATTTTTTCGTGTGTAAACATTGTTTTGTAAAGCTGAAATTTTTATTTAAAACATGTCGAAATTTGTGCTCAATGTTTTCATACGTAAGCATTGTTTTGTAAAGCTGAAATTCTTGTCAGTCCATTTATACACTGCTACCAGCTCCCGATTTCAAATTTCCATAGGTTCATGCTCATTGTTCCAGCATAATAGACTATTTATCGCTATATTTGTAATTATTTTATAAATGTGGCATATATTAATCATCAGTTATAACTTTCCAATACTCAAAAATGTCGGATTTCGTGTTTGTATGTGTAGCCCGATGATCGCCTTTATAATCGCGTAATGACCGACAGCCTGCATGGTGCATCTGAAACCTGTTTTTTGGGGTTTATATTTGCTAAACACGCTTTCTTATTTGCCTCGAAGGGGTAACAATACTAGATTTCACACTAGGGTCAGCATGCTGTAACTCGTTGAAGCTCCATCTGAAATGATGGCATTTCAAAGGTGGACCATATTTTTTGACTGGTCAGCGAGTTTGCTACCAGTATCCTGTTATCCATCGCAACCGGTTTCATGGGTCGAGCTGTGTTGACCCAATCAAACCATACAGGGGGCATATACAAATTTACATCATACATTTATTTCATTCCTCATTTCGTTAGAAAAATATAACTCATTAAAACCTAAGAAAGACCAATCCAACAAAGAATGAGCAGAGGCATGTATGCATGTATGCACGATATTCTCTTAACAGAGGTTGAGTGAGCGCACACAAAAATGAGAATATTTTTCACAGAATTGTTTGATACAGGTAGGAGTGTCAATGTCCGTGGGGTAAATAATACAACAGATATGTCCCAGCTTGCTTTGGTTGTGGACTCACATAAAATCATGTCTAAATAAAATAGATTCAAGGGTAAAAATCTAAAACCAGTAGAATCACAAGACTTATAATTCTGGTCCCTAAAGCTGTATGCGATTGTGGGGTCAGTGCCAGAAAACCGTTTGATTGGCTGATTAGTTTGGGCTCAAGTCTGGTTGGGTGGTTTTTAAAAAAAGCTTTCATTTAATTGGCCAACCAATCAACAGATCAACATACAATTATGATAGCATGCCGTGATGGCGATTCGGCTTCAACTTTATGGAATCAACCGCGTTGGATGGCATGGAATGGCTGAAAAGCACTACCTAGTTTTGACCCACAGCCTCCGATTTGGCGTCAGCCCGCAGCCGGTTGCTCATATTCACCACAATGACGCTGACATTATCAAGTGAGCCACGAGCATGTGCCTCTATCGCCAAACTCTTGGCGCCGTAATCCGTCTCTCCCATATGTGAGTGAATAAACCTCACCGCCTCTGCATTGGTAAACACGTCCCATAGTCCATCTGTGGCCAGGATTATAAATAGAGGTTTGTGTTCTCGAAGATCAAAGGCTCGGACATCCGGTTCTGGTGATACAATGTGGTTCGTTTTCAGTCCAAGATCTCCAAGCGCGCGAGAAGTCGCGAGAATTCCATTAACTCTCCACACTCCAAAGTAGGTGACAAATCCGCCGGCTTTTTCGATCCGAGCGCGTTCGTCAGGCTAAAAACAAGTCCAAACAATACGCGTTATAGAGATTAACGAATACTCCGTGGGTATATTCTAATCTACTAACGATAAAACGAGAACTTAAAACTGCTGCCCGAAACGATTATGGATATTATGTATAGCCTCATATCATCATAACCATTGATGTGAATATATGGGTAGGTAATCGCCAATCTCAAGGTCAAGCAAGGTGATTAGCTTGTGAGGACACAATTAGATGTACACTACGCAGGCATTGCTACAGTCACATCGCGGGTCATTTCTTTAAGAGCAAACAACTCCAAATTAAAGCCCATCCAATTTATGGAGTTGTCCACCCATTCCAAAAACTACAGCGAGTCCAGTGAAACTGTTTCGTTTTGACAATGTCAACTCAAGGAGAATGCCATGGGCTCAGCCTCGTACTGTGGACTGATTGCTGATCCGTATATTCATATGAATGATTTCACAACGGTACAGCGTTTTGCTTTTTGTGTAAGTAATGGATGGGTCTCATTTTCACTCATGATATCGATCGTATAAACTTAGACATTGAAATGAGGGATGAATTGACATCCTTGGGTTCTGGTAAATGGTTAATTTGTCAATAATAACACAATCCACTAAAACAATCAGCAGCATTGCTGCCTTTTTTGTTCGACATAGACCAGATTTTAATCCATAGGCATCTCATGATCATCATGAGAAGGCATTTTCTAAGGGGGCGCCGCTCCACTCTTTACCACTGTGTCAGCTGTCCTAGGCCTATCCAGAGCTGCGCACAAGGCAGCACATGTGATCAGCCAGGGAAACTCCCTTAAAATACTCCACCACGGTCGGGAATTAGACCCGGGCAAAGGAGAGAACAGACATCAAGATACATTTATTCTCCTCCCACTGAGCTATCATGACCTATCTGATGCTAAAAAAGGGTCGCTGGCAGATACGGGCTAAGGTTCAATGCCCGAGAAGCCATGAGTAATGGAGCTCTATAATGCCCTCTGCTAACAACAATCCAGTCTTATCTTTACAGTGGGCAGTTCATACACTACAGACCAACAACCAGCATCAGAATCTAGTTCTGTTGAAAAACCGCCAACATGTGATACCAATGGTTGGTTGGCAGCAACAGGAAACTAGCCTTTCCCCTAACTAGCTGAGGCTGTAAAGGATAATATTTCACTCAACGGCAATTCAGGAAACGCATCTCTGACGCTGCGTACATTGATAGTTCAAAACAAAAAACAATTTCCCCATGCGCATTAATAAAATCAGTTTGTACAATAGTGATGGACGGTATCAGTAACTATTGAGAGTGGGTGTACAATTGTAATACTACTACACAGACTTTACAGAGCCATCCAGTTGAATATTCTAGTGACCCATTCCGCTATAGACTTAAATAGGATAAGATAATCCTGTTTACATGGATGGCATCACCAAGCTAGTGGCTTGTTTTCAGGATGGTTCATGGTGGATGGATGGTGGGCTTCCTTTATTTAACGCTGTGATCCGAATCGGACGAGGAAGTGACGCATAAATTTGGAAAAGAACGTAGGTCACCTAGTCCAAAGCGGAATGCTTACTTGCTAAGCCACTGCTTCTCCACTCTCTCCATAATGCTCATTTCATTAATCACAATAGGCAAACTTAGTATCCTTTCTAATGTGACACCAGAACCTTTTTCATTTACAACCATTATTGATTGGACTCAATCGACCTTAGCCTCAAAGATGTAAATAGGCCAGTAGAACAGTTATACCAGGTAACGGAGACAGGAGACAGCTGTGGCAAACACACTGCTGTGGGGCTAGTACTAAATTTACATGAGGTAATGCCCTGCCTCCAATCAATTGAACTGTGGGTTATTGTACCACTGTGGATTGTGACTCAAACTTGGACTCACAGTAACTGACCCTAAGCACAACGCTGAACTGTAGACATGGTTTTTCTTCTAGTTTTTCTACTCAGGCACTTGGCAATTCTATTAAAGGAACCTCCTAAGCCTGAGGCTTGTTCGAGATGTAGGAGCTAGGAATCTAGTGAGGAGCTAGCTCAGCATGACTAGGACTTGAACCAAGAGTCTTTCAATATTGAGCCATGCTATCCCGCTAACCTAATATTCCGCCATTCTGTCATACCACCAGGTTCACCGAGTAGGGGAGGTGCCATCATAACAATCCATCCATGTAACCAACCGAGTTCGCCTATCCTAACATGAGGCAACTTTCCAACGTGTTGAAGTGAAACAGCACATTATTATGCAATACACCTAATTAGTGATGTAATGTAAACCTGAATCACAGTTGCTGCGAATAAAGAAACTGGTAGTAGGGAAACAGCAGTGGGGTTTTTTGTTATGACGGACAAACTGAGAACATTAGGTGCATTCGCGTGCTCGCGACCGAAATGTTGCGAAAAATTTCGGTCGCGAGGACGCGAACACTCGGTCACGGCGAGGTACCGCTGTTGAGTTCGGAATGGACTTTGATCGGATCAGAGTTGTCCTCTCCCAACTTTAACTCATCGGTTAGAGCCATACGATCGTTCGAGATTCGTTATCTCACCGTAGTAATCAAACCACTTTGCGGTAACCTTGATATTTGCCTAACTACTAGGCCAATGCCTACTTTCGGTCACGGAATTCCGAAAGTGAAAGATGCTTTTTTGGATCACGCTTTTCGGTCGCGCTCTTGCACAATTTAGCAGATTTCGCGAACGAAATCCATCTCGGCCACGAAAAACCCGAGCATGCGAATGCACCTAATGTAAGCGTAGCGAAAAGGACCACAGAGTGTCGCAGTGCAACTCTTAATTCAAAGGACTATGTAATCAAAGCGCAAGCGGTGAATTGCGATGCCATCTCAAGGCAAGGGAATTATGTCCTTGGTTAGGTCTCAGAGCATCTCAATGAGCACAACAACTGGCGAACCCGCAGTATGAAATAATTCATATTCAGAAAGTATTGTTTGAAGTAATATGTTTTTGTTTCTTCTCCATTAACAACAATGCTGTGGGGACTCAAGTATTTCCTAGAGTAGTGCTTTTTAGAGCCCTATTTTCTGCAGATGAGACTGACCCTTTAAGTCTTATAATGCTATATAGGCCTACTGATACTGACATATCAGTGTGATTGTATTCAGATACAATTTGTCTCCTAAAATTCTGAGGGTCGCTACACCTAAGGGTCACTGTAGTTGGACTCAACAACCTTCACTATAAGTACATACGTACCGAATCAGGTTTGTGATCGTAACTGAGTGGTATCGCTTCCAATTGATAATCACACATGACCGCTCGGCTATCGCCTACATTAGCCACATATAACATCTCTCCATCCAACACCGCCACAATAGAAGTCGTACCTGCAACAGTAATACAGAAGGTTCTACGCTAGACAGTCGATTACCATGATTGGCAGTTGCAGACTGGATGTCGCATTTGTCATGAAGCCCAAAACAAGCTTGAAAGTGGCCATGTTGCAGCCAATTAACACAGAGATGGTCAATACTAGACTAGTTAGGAATCTGATATTCATACCCACCAAAGAATTGTCCACCCATCTGAGGGTAACTCATGATACACACAGCATAAATACAAACGTTCAAAATTCTGTGGAGGTTACATCCTTATTGTTCCAATAGTCAACACTTAACCAAGCCCTGCATTTAGATACATCACCACTTAGATACATTTGGACACCCACTCGTCAATGCTGTTACGACGGAGCGGAGTGTGTGCAGTAAACACTATAATGGACATGTTTTTACCAAGACAGACTTCAGGGTGAATCAATTGCTATCCAGTCAGTATGGCTGGGCACATAACCACAGGATGTGTTACATAGCTGAGTAACCATGGCGGGAATGGAGACTGGTCAATTGGAAGACGATTAGTCAGCTATACATGGGGGTTGATAAGTTCGAATTTGGGTGTGATCACTTTTTTCTTGTATGGCATTTCCACCGTTGTGGTAAAAACTGTCGGGTTAGAAAAAAATTTTCCATTAGTTTTATGGCTAAGAAGAGAGCGCAGCAGCAGCAGCAGCGGCGGATGGGTCAACACTCCACCTCATAGTGAGACATGCTTCTGTTTGAGCTAGGATTAAAGTGAGGAGCTCAAACTCACAATGGTTACTGAGATGAGGGCCTGATAGATTGGCGGAGGGCAGAGCCCTGAAGCGCTGGGGTGGGGCGGATGGTGACTGCGACTCTGTGAAAGGTCACCTTCCAGGGGTCACATTTATGATTTTCAAGTTATCAACTTCTAGTAGGCTAGGTCTTGCCTTGCCATTGCAAAGATCATTAGACCTGAAATTAAGTAGAGAAAATGAGATCATGGTTTAATAAAATAATGGCCGGCTGTAATAATCATCATTATTCACTGTAATAGTGTAATCGCCAACTGTAAAGGACTGTGCGTAAGGGCGTAACGTTGTGCGCCCGCTTCTATTTATTGGTTCTACCCGGCACTCGGGTGAAAAGGTTGTTCCCATAGCCGATGATGGCCGCCGGGAAAGCGGCTGCTAGAGAGCCAGCTTGTACCAGAAATGGTGTAACTAAGGGGGTGGGGCTCTATTCTTCTTCACCGCCTTCACTTTTTTCAGGTCTGAAGAGAGCCGGGTACCCATTTACTGCTGGGTGAACAGAGAGTTGTTGAAAAAAAGACCCATGCAAATGCTGTGTTTTGAACCCAGGACCTTCGGTACATTTGTCTGTTAAGACTGTCTAACCTGAGTTATCAAAAGCTGCCTTCAGTAGCTTGAGAAGAGCTTCGTCAACTTGTATGTGAGCGGATTTGAGAATTTCTGTGATGGCCGCCCCGCGATCGCCAGCGTCTTTTAGAGACCCATCAAGAAGACGAGTCATTATTTTTTTGAATATAGCTTTTTCTGCATACTCTGCAGCAAACTACAAAAGAGGTCTCAATACACTGATTACGTCATTACAAATGCGTGCTGGTGCAATCTATATACAATTTGCAAAGTTACTAGATTCCACTTCAAGATCAAGAGATATTGCAGGCTGAGTGAGTAAATCAGTAATCTTGGTAGAATTGGTATTTTCTGTGCAGTTCCAGTCATGCTGCTGAGGTACGCAAATGGTGGGCGCTATATTAGAATCAAAATAAATGACTTACCTCTCCCCCATGACCATCAAAAACGCCATACAGTGATGTGTTTGTGTGTTCCAACTTGTTTACAAAAGTGAACCTGTCCTCCATTGTGGCTCTTCTGCCTTGAAGAGCATATACGCCCACATTGTCTTTCACTAACTCCCAAGTGGCTTTTCTGTAGCTAACTGTTAGTGCATCGTCAAACTGATTAGCGATCTGTTCTACTTTAGTAGCAATAGTAGTTTCCAAACCATGTCTAGCTTTTCTAGCAATCTGGAACAGGTACCCCTTGACGAAGAACCACGTCAACAGAATCACTAGTGTAGTCGCCGCAACCCCTTGCACCAGAAGCCAGTTCGCTCGGTACCACCTTATCAGAGAGATATGGTATTTCATATCGTGAAGCTCCTTCACAGAGGCGAGGATCCACTGGGAAAGATTTTCGCCAAGGTTGACCAACTCGTCTACATACTCCGAATACGCCATGTAGGAAAGCTCGTTAGGCCATGTTGTGTTATTGGCTACAGTGCGCTTTTATATATGTCAAGATAGATAACGCTGATAACGTTGAGGTCAATAATTTGGCCTACAGGGCCGTCGTTCATATCGCCTTCAGCGCTGAAGATTATGGGAGAGAGAACAACTCTCGAGCAAATAGGTGCCGAGTTAGCATCTGGTGAAAGACTTTTCCACATAGAGTTAGAGAGGATCACTCTATGCTTTTGCACAACGGACAGCACTCACTGCATGTCAAAGAGCCATGCCATCTGGATATGCCCTGCACTGGGCAATGTACTACAGAACCTACCTGTGTATAATTTATATACACCAACAAGTTCAGTCTTCAGTGTAGACAATATAGTTAGTGCAGTATAAACAAACATTGTTTACATGTTGGTACAATTTGCCCTAGACCATCAGCAATACCATAGTTCTAACTGCTGTCGCTCAAAACATTTCAAACATCAGATCGATCCAGATAAATGAATGTCCATTCTCCTCAAATAGATACGGATCGATAGGTGTGAAAGCGGATCTGAATTCATGCTTTGCTAAGAAGTGATGACAGGGGACCATCTCAATATTGTTTGGCAATCAGCAGTAAGAATGGGATAGCGGGATAGTTCAGAAGTGGAGCGCTGGGTTCGCAACTAAGACAACCTGCATTTGCATTCCGGACATGGCGATCTCTCGCTGTGAGCTCCTGACACCAATCCTAGTTCAAAACAAGCCTCATACGTTACGAGATGGACCATTAATATTGACCCCCTTGTGTGTTCAATGCTAGCCCTAGGTGGTGAAAAGACCAGTATCTATCCCGGCAGCTTCACCATAATGATGAAGAGATCATATGACTGTAGCCCTGGCTAAATGTCACTCCAATGAGAGAAAACTTTGAACTCGGCGATATCCATAGCAGCCATCACAGACAAAAGTTTGTAAATTTAAGACGCATTTATTACGCTATGCCATAAATTCTATTATATAAGTCGAAAAATTGTTATCAAAGGTATATCCATTGCCAAAAATAAAGTTAAGACTTTTCGCTATAGCCTGGAATATTTAGCTACAAACTATACAATAGCTTCTACACCAGAAGCGCACTTTGCATATGAACAAAATATGAAGTCAAACTTCCATCTACATAAATGTACAGGTAACTACATACTCATTGATAAACTGACGAGTTCTCATAGACACCAGCCAGCTAACCAGGTAATAATAAGACCAGCTGAGTATATATACACTACTAGCATTACACAAATAAAGTGACCGAGTGTTTATCGCTACTTGCGCACCTTCACTCTGACATTAGGAGACGGTGCGGAGCGAACACGTTTTCGCAGAGAGTAGGCATTATCCCCGTATCGAATCATATTCAGACGATATTGATGCTCACGGTTATACAACTCCTGTAACTTCCTGGCGTAGAGCTCATCTGTCATCGCCTCGTCTGCAAAGGAATTTAAACTAGTAAAATATCAGCTGCAGATAGTGGAGGATAAGAGCAAAGACTCGATTTGTTGTGGTTTTACGTCTTCAGCCAAACCTGCCGGGTTAGGCAGACATTCTTTTACCATCACCGGCTCAGCATGGAGTACCACGAGCGGGTTGGTATCAACGCTCCACCTCATGATAGTGAGACTTGCTGTTATTTTAAGCTAGGATTATAAAGTGAGAAGCGCAAGTGCACTTCGGGAGCCCGCCATGTTCAGGATTTGAACCCAGATTCTTACAATTGTGAGCCCAGTGCTCTACCACTGAGCTAGATCCCGTTGTCCCAAAGGCTTGATAAACTACATCGAATGATATAAACCTATATAAAAAAAACTTTATTTTTTCTGTTATACCATAAGCTGGCATTGTGAATAATTTATTGATTAACTTTACCTTGAGTGGAGCATCCCGCGCCCATGCCATTAACCCCGTGTCCATTCAGGATCTCAGGTGATATCCCCAACTCCGATTTACATTCCAATAAGCTGCAACGAAATGAAAAAGATACTGTTAATCTTAACTGAAGAATCAGAGTAAAGGGTATGGTTTGTGACTAAAGAACAAGTAGCTGCAGCAGCTAGGTGCTTCCAAGGAAAGAAGAGACCGGAGAGCAGTTATATTAGTAATCCGTAGACTTTCTAGCTCCATCCGTTCAGTCTTGCTGCTCGTGCCCCACAATGAATTAACGGGTGCTCTGGTAGAGTGAATCTGGCCCTGAGCATAGTCAGCTTCTACCATGCCAACCCCTCCCGGGCAGCAAACTCATTAGTTGCGGTCTTCTTCACACTGCGACAGACAGTGCATTATACTTCCCATGGATTTCCATATACTTCCGCCATTTAAGGAGTTGCCAAGATTTGTCTTCACATGTTGATTTATGTGTAAAAGAAGACAACTTCAACTTTAGTCAAACCACTTTAGCAGTAGGGGGAGGTTGCCATCAGGTTAGAGAATACAAGGTTAGAGGTGATCGAGACCCAGGCAGCAGGGGACCCAGTGACAACACTGAACCATTGTACCTGGGAATTTTGGATAATAATCGAGTAGAGCTTACCTGGATGACCTAGAGGCTCGAGAAGACGATTGACTCTTGCTCGCTCGTGACCTTGTGTTAGGTCGATGACGAGCTGCTGCTTTTGACTCTTCAGTCACCGTACCCCTGCAGAGTAAAGGAAGGAGTCAGATTTACCCACAGCATGGTAGCCACATTCCAGAGTGTACCCTCCAGTCACAGCCATCAACTCACTTAGATTTTGAGGATGATGACAGGTCATTGTGGGCCCCCAATAGAAGTGTCCTGTAGCAGCGGACAGTTTACAGAAGGAAAACTCTGTTTGGACAGACAGCGGTGGTACACGGTGACAGCAGTTTGTCCTGCTTCCAAAGTTCAGTCACCTTTACAACAGAAAACAATGGGAGAGGGGACAGTTACAGGAAAATTTATCCTGTACTTTCTCACTAGTCGAATTCGGATTGCGGCAATGAACAAAAAGTATGCTCACTCATAGAGTACTGGCTCCATGGGATAAACCATGGACATCATGAAAACAAGCCATTGGCTTAGTGATGTCATACATATAAAGCATGATGATCTAACATGAAGCCTTAGGTGTGGCTTACCTGTCCGTTTCCGAGTTATTATTAAACCCTGATGTGGTAGCTAATAGCTGATTGAGTGTCATGGTGCAGCCGGTGAGCCCGTTGAATGAGCAGCTAGGAACGCTCAGCGTGTCTGATGTGTCAGCGCGACTCAGCGGTAATGTGTCGTCAGTCTCCTGACTCGACAAGCTATAAATAATTCACAATAACAGTCAGTCACGGTAAGACAAGATAAGACCTCTATGTTTTACATGGATGGCACCACTAAGCCTCCGACTTGTTGTCAGGATGGTCTATGGTTTGCCCCCACAGAGCTGGCACTCTATGGGTGAGCCTTTATTTATTGCTGCGACCCACTCTGAACCAACAATGGAGAAAACACAAAATGACAAGCAAACCCGAGTCAGCTGGTGCAAAGCAGAATTCGCTACCCACTATACCACGTCTCCTACCTAAGGTATGACAGGGGATATATGCAATTTTGTGACCAATCACTGGTTCAAGACAGTCTCAAACATTTGTTCCAATGGCCATGTTGAAATGTGTGCTAAGTATTTGTCTTGCCTTTATTTACAGGTGGGAGAGCACAACCCACCCCGTTCTTACGCCATATGAAGTTATCCCCCAATAGACATGACAGGCGATAAAACAAAGATTACACAAAAGGTTATTCTATCTCGTGTGCCGTCTTCACCCTTACGGTGAAGCCACCAGGTTAGATACCAGTTATTTCACCAATTATTACTTAGCACCGAGCATGATGAGAACCCATTGCTATTCCAAACACGTTCCATCCCACGAGGCTTGTTTTAGTTTTGATCTAGGAAATATGAGATAAGCTCACACTGAAAGCGAGTGTCCACCATGACCCATGACCGGAATTTGAGCCCAGGTTCTTCCGGGTCGGGGACCTAGTGGTCTCTCACTGAGCTATCCCGCTACCCTGTTGAAGGTAGAAGAAAATCCATTGAAAATAAATCATTTCTTCACTGTCAGGATGATGTCATAAAGAAAACGCTGGATTGCTGAAACTTAACTAATGTCAAGAAGCCAATTTCTCTTCCACAATTTTAAGTATACAAAATTTAAATTTATAATTTTTGCATCCCAGAACCGATAAAAGTCAAGGCTCCCCCCTAGAAAAAATATAAATGAATCAATCAACAGTGATCAGGGGCAATCAAAGGCTGGACCAGTTTCGATAGTCAGTTGTTTTTTTATGTATTGAAAGGCTGTGACTGTTTCTCCCCTTTCGCTCTCTAGGATTATGCTGACTTACCGCGAATTTGAGTTTGGTGTTGACTCGGTCAGACGACTGGTCCCTTTTTCGCTGCAAGAGAAACAGACCTGGCTTTAGTAACCATCATGGTGTGAGACCTTTCCCCGATAGACCAGGTGAGGGAGGGGTTTTCAGTCAGGGTCCCAGCAATACATTGCAGTACAGCCCGTGAAGCCATTAGGTGCATTCGCTTGCTCATGAGCAAAAGTTTTGAAAAAAATTCGGTCACGAGCGCGTGAACACACGGTCGCGGTGAGAAAGCGCTGTTGAGGTCAGGATGGATTTTGATCGGATCAGAGTTGTCCTCTCCCAACTCCAACCCGACCGATCGTTCGCGATTCGTTATCCCAACGTAGTAATCAAGCCTCTTCGCGGTAACTTTGACATTTGCCTAAACTACTAGGCTAACGCCTACTTTCGGTCGTAGAATTCTGTTCGCATGCTTCCGGTCGCAGATAGCGACCGAAAGTGAAAGATACTTTGATAGATTGCGCTTTTCGGTTGCGCTCTTGAGCAGTTTAGCAGATTTCGCGACCGAAATCCATTTCGGTTCGGTTTCACTTCAAAGAGCCGAGCACGCGAACGCACCTATTATCAATCAACACAGTTAACTTCTCTACGAGGCGCGTGGGTGTAAGCAAAAAGTCTCCATTATTGTGCCCATAGTTTTCACTGAACCCAAAAATATTTCAGTGGGATGCTTGGAATCGCTTACAGGCATCAGTTAAGTTTATAAATTTATGTAGCAGGTAGTTAGTTACCTGTCCATGCTGACCAATGACAGCTCATCTTGCACTCCTATATCAGGCCTGAGTGGAATGACGAACCCTGACGGGCCTGCTGCGTTACTCAATGCTGCAACATAAAATCAGTCCGATACAAATGAGGGTATGTATGATCTCTCCACCGGTATGCTGAAGCTGGTGGGGTAGATAGCTTACTTACTTTCTCACCAGTTAAGGTTTAGCATGGAGCATCATGAGTGGGTCAGTACTGATGCTCCACCTAATAGTGAGCGTAAAGGGTAAAGGGCAATGCGACATCGACTGACAGTTGCTCATTCGCGCAACACGTGTGAATATCGGGAGCTCTGTCCATATAGCAATGAGCCCCGGATGCAAACAGCATGCGTATGATTCAAGAAAATAGCTTCACAACGCCGGAAGCTCAAAGGCGTTTAATAACCAACAGGCTGAGGAAGAGGGAAGTTGTGGGCTCAAGGGTTAAAGTCATTTTTGACTTTACGTCGCATATGTAGTTTAAAGGTGGTTGGGCGGGCAGATAAATTAATCAGAATGACACAAGCATGGGGCAATTGCATTTGCCTGTCGCGCTTCAGAGGTAGTATGATGGACAGAGGAATTTCTGGCTGCGGCGGGTTCCTGGAATTGTATATTCTACTCACTGCGAGCCAGCCTTGACGACCCCGATGATCCGGAGGAACTCTGCGATGTTGGACTCATAAAGTCGAGTTTCTTAGCGGTACCACGACCAGGCATTACTTTGATAGCTTCAGGATGGCCACGACACCGATCTACCGGGCCGGGTGGTGTACGGGGGTATCGCATGATTGGCTTAAAGTGCTGACTGTACTCGGCGGTGATGGAGTCCACGCTGTCGCTGCGTGTTGGTGGCACCGGCTTCCTCAGTGGACGGTAATTATTTTCCTGTAACAGCAGACCAGAAACTACTGATAAATAATCAACTCTTCATAGTGCAGTGGCAAATTCAATAGCTGAAACATTGTTTAGAGGCATGAGAACGAACAGACTGAGTTATGCATTACATCCCTTAAATCTAGGCAAACCTGTGTCACTGACCATCATTGTGATGATAAGTGACCATTTTATTTCTTTACTGT
>Ga0224511_10001888_pt1 | contig 13411 bp, 4 predicted proteins | sample SF_May12_sed_USG_2_FD_169988 | JGI IMG/M metagenome (GOLD analysis project Ga0224511, IMG submission 169988) | Sediment microbial communities from San Francisco Bay, California, United States - SF_May12_sed_USGS_8_1 | ecosystem: Environmental > Aquatic > Marine > Sediment | place: USA...
TACGTCTATTGCGTTCTTATTGCGTCCTTACTACGATGCTGCTGCGACTATGGCGACTCCACTGCGATCCCACGGCGACCTAACCAGGACTCAGCAAGAATACAGAGTTTCTGCGACTGTTTTGTGCATGTTCAAAATATTCGCCGACGGTCTGCGACCTTGTGCGTCTTTGGGTTCCTCGCTACGACCTCGCTGCGCCTCTGCTGCGTCCATGGCGACTGTGCTGCGTCCTGGGTCGTAGCAAGGTCGCAGTAAGGACGCAGTAAGGTCGCGAGGTATGTGTGAGGGCAGTTTAAGATCTAGCAAACAATCGACATGTCGAAATAGACGACGGTTCCATTACGCTTTTTATTAAACGATGACTGCATCTATATCAACTTCGTTTTGAAAAGGAACATTTTTTTACGGTTGTGGAACGCACGCTTGCAGCAACGTGTGTGAATAAACGGACTATGTTCAACAGTCGTAAAATGCTTAAGGAGTCCGGGACGCTCACGCCACCTACCCGACTGACAAAACATTGGCATGACATTTCTGACGGCAGGCATCAAATATCCCGGTAGCAAGTGCTATTATTTTAAAGCAGAGGGAGACAATTACCAAAACCGAAAGTGCTAGTTGAGAGATCGGCCGTCGTCGCCCAGCAGTTCGCGTTTTTTGAGAAACGATAGAAACTTATATAGGAAGGACGTACCGTTGTATATATATAAACGAAATGGGTAAACAAAAACGAAAACTGTAGCCAAATGCTGGCATCACAAGAACGTTGATAGTCATGCAACCTTACATCCAAGATCAGAGGCTGACAGTTTCCCCTAATACATCAAAACAGATTCTTTGAAGGTGCCCAGCTAATGTTATTTATACTTGCAGGCTAGGTGACACTGTGCATTTGACGGTTCAAGCGTTTTCAATTATTTATTAAGGACCAATGGAGAAGCACGTGCGATGAAGTGGAGATCATCGTTGTCATGCAGACAGTAGATATTGCCGCATACATCGCTGGCGTAATTTAGTCATTGACGTGAAATAAGTATTGCAAGCGAGGCAGAATGACTGGGGTTTTCTGATTGTGTTTTGAGTTCTGCAATATTTTGTTCTATTTATTCGTTTTTAAATGGATAAATTACATTAAAATTATTTTTTACGTATACATGAATGCATGATATGTGTGAAATGTTGCGTACTTGTAATAGTTAACTAAAGGTTGAGCCACATGACACTAAACTCGACTAAAATGTACCGTCCAGAGGGCGTCAGTGGTGTGGCATCATTCATTACTACTGATGAACGGCTTCAATAAAGCCGGGGCTGCTGTTTTCTCGTGCAGGCTATACTTCCTGAGGGCTTTCCCTTTCATCAGTTTATTATCATCAGAAATATGTATGTTGCGGGTCTTATCTTCGCAATGAATGTTAACTGCGTGTTGTCTTACAATATTAGACATCGGTGTCAAAGCATCTACGTGGTGCCACACAATATTAAAACCAAAACGTTGTGAACTTTAATCAAAACATGAACAAAGCAGTAGGTTTCTGTTTTAGAGCTAGATATTGGTTTTTGGTCCAAGATCTGATTGGTAATTGCTTGTACATATGTACACCTGTGGTCTGTTTTAAAAAAGTTTAAAAATTAATATTTAAATTTCCAAATATGTATCCTATTTCTTTCTAAACTTATAAAATAGGTGTGTTATATCCAAATTTAATATTTAATTATGTTTAGTAAACCGTTATGAATTAAAAAAATCATTTTAAGATCGTTCATAACATTTGATTAACCCCCAAAACTCGTCTCAGGAAAGAAACATTATTCAATTTTATACTACACGCGCGACATTTATTTTTGATTATTACTATTACCCCCAGCAATATAAGTACCACAGAATCATGTAGACAATGTGAAGCATAATTTGTCTTCTTGTTTTCGCGAGGTGACAACCTTTGGCGTAGTAACATCCGCATTTGCTCTTTCATGTGTTTCACTCCGGAAAGGGCTTAGACCAATGCCTTATTGAAAATGTGTTTGCACAATTATTTAAAAACTATTAACAGCACTAGGAGAAACAGGGTACCGGCATGAGTTTTTTAATAATTGCATGTAAACGATACTTTTTGTTTTGAGGCGTTCATCTAACCAATGTGTTCGAGTATTAATCAGTAGTTTAAAGGTTTAAAATTTATTTGCAAACAGGTTGCACTTACCAGTATTTATCCTTTTAATTTAACAGCAGTTGGGCAATAATGTGTTTATTTGAACAGTTTATCGCAACCAATGTCACATTGTGTCTGCTATTAAACGATTTAACTGTGTAAATAATTTTCTATAGCTTCTTTAATACACAAAACCTTTTTTACAATAATTTTGTATTACTGTAATTGAACATAAAAGTCGCCATTGGCATTGTGACACCATGGCATCTGATGTTCATTCAATGCATTGTTGAATCAACGATGGGTGTAGAGACCATACGTCAGGGGCTTTCGAAACTCCATTAGACTTAACTCAATATACAAAGCTCCAGACGAGTGTCAATTTCTGTTCTTTTTATGTATTAGGGCAGTACGGTTGTCGATTTAAAAAAAGAACATTGTATACGAATGGCTCATATAAAAATACTTGTCCATATATGATTGATATATTTTTTGTCATGTTCACAGAACACACAATATATTTTTTATATTGGTAACTATATTTACCTCGGCTCAATTAGTCAAAGTATAACATATTTAACACATTGTTTGCATAAAACTATAACAACATCAATGAACACACTTTAAAACAATCCATGTTGGGCGTTCGTCATGATCATACAACTTCAGCATAATCATGATCTTCGCATTATCATTAAAACTACAACAGGTTTCTGAAGTGTTAAAACATTTAAAGTTTGGTTTGACATCTTTTGGTATGAGGAGGAAATAAAATTTAGTTTTCCAAAACATCATGTCTTGGGTGCAGTTCAATTATTGACATTTCAAAAATAGCTATTGCACTTAAAAATACGCTCATTCTGTTTTACGTTCAATGTTTGCTACCACTTATAAACTAATGCATACAAGTACTGAATTGATCATTCTGGTTTGATATCATTGCCGCCTTTCCTGGTTCGTATAACTGCTGTTGGTTTTCCGTTATACTGATCAATGTTCTTTACAAATACTTGTATCACATGACGTGTTACTCGAACATTATATTCTATTTCAGACTATGGATTGTTATGCAAGCGTTTCATTCCGTTAGGTCGTTTTACGTTTTATTTTGATTTTAAAGTAAGTTTATTTGATTCAATAGAATTTATTTATTTTCTATACGTATTAAAATGTTCATGATAGTTTTTCAATCATTTAAAGACATTTATATATGTTATGTGATAGATTGTCCCGCCAGTTATACTGACTTACATATTTCACAGTTGTCCCCATTATTTGTAATACAATCCATTTCGCCTCACTAGAAGATGTGTAGATAGATAATAATCGTCTTTTTCCACGACATCAAATCGGGAAGCATATGAGACTTACTGCTTTTTACCTAAATTAGATGGGTCTATGGAAATGTAGTTAATTACAAGAAATTGAAATGTTCTGTATCAAAACAAAGACTGATATCTTTCTGTAATATCCTAAAAATACATCTATTGTATTCGTTAGTTTATGTAAAGCATTATTTTTACATGTCTTTTGAGGACCTACCATGAAATCAACTCTTGAAAAAGAAAAACAAGTTGCATTCCTTTGATCATAGGGTAAAAAAATCTTCTTAACTAGAAATTCTAATTCTTATAACATTTCCGTTTGCTATGTTAAGAAGTGCATAAAGGGCATATGAGACTAATTTTTTGTCACTAGCAGATACAGGGATGGGGGCGCACCTGGCGTCACATCCATAGTTTGTCCAAAAAAGAAAAGGTTTCAAAGTAGAGCGTAAACAAGTTTTTGAACAAAAATGTATTTGTCTCTTTTTTGACAAACTATTGATGTTTTACTTATGAAACTGTAAATGTCCTCCGTTAATGCAATCAGTTAAATACGGCTAAGTGTGAAAGGTCTGTTCTTATTATATTAAGAGTTCTGCTTCACCGCGTGAACTTCATTGTGATTCCTAATCAGTGGTTAATACTTCAATTTATATTATTACTAAAGAATGGTTCGTAGTGGTAACATAACAATATTTTACTTATTGTCTTTTAGTATGATTTTTGAAGATGAAATTAATAGGCTGCTTTTGGCCATTAAGCCTTGCCTCTTTCCCTTAAAGTTAATCTGCATAAATGTGTGAAAAATATACTGCTAATCCTGGTGGCATGTGTTTCCACAGAACCTATACATTTCCTTGGTTATCAGTTTGAGCAGGCTATCATCTTTGAAATGTGGACTTGTGTACTTGATGTCAGGGAATCATTTCCGTTCGTACAATGATATCGTATAAAGAAACGACACCGGCAGACTTCCCCGACTCTACTTTAACAGAACATCTTTGTATTGTAATTGACCGTATTTATTGGGTAGGATTGTATGACAGTGGCAGTAACAAATGGCCCCGGCTCACGTAATATCTCTCGTTCGTTGAACTGAGAGTCATGTTCCGTTACTCTAAAAGCTGCCACTTTACAGTAAACGACATTTGAATTGGCTGACGTTATCATTACTAATGAACAGTTTTCAGACAATCCTCTATGACTTTTACATGTTTTAAATTGCAATTGTATTCCATGTTGTAAAACTGTTCAACCTTTATTAATTATTAAGGAATTTAGAAATACTCAAATATTGACCCAAAAACGAAAGTCAGTTACAGTAACGTCCTTCGTTACTCGGCATATGAGTTTGTTTGTTTATTTTAAATTTTTATAGACATAAATATCTGCTTTGTTCGCTATGCAAACGTAAATGTCCATATTGATAAATAAATGCAAGTGTATATGACAGTACAGTAACTATGACAATTGCCCGGCCGTCTGCATGCTATCTAATAACCGGAATCATATCATTCGTCTCTGCTACGCAATATCGTATTTCTAATAATTATTGTATACAATGTACCTGTAAATGATCTGGTTGCAATACAAGCTAACAAATTCAAGAACTTGGATTGGAAGTTCTGTATTATGCTCCCACTGCGTGTTACAGATTAAAATTATGTATATCACTCCCCACATGCGTAATCAATATCAGGCACGTTGTGACGTCAAACCGATTCTAGTATAAGAACGGCGACCTCTCCGTTTTTGGAATGTACACTTGATGCAACGGGAGTGAGTTAAAGTTTTGTTTTCAACATTCGTAAAATACTCCTGGGGACCGGGACGCTCACACAACCTACATGGCTAACAAAAAGAGAAACCAAACGACACATTTGATGATATATGTACCGACGTTCGGCTGATACTGACAAACTGCACACGCTATTAAAGGCGGGCATCAGCTATCCCGGTAGCAAGATATATTGCTTTTACGTGGAGGAAGACAGTTAACAACCGAGAAGTGATAGTTGAGGAACCGGCCGTCGTCGCCCAGCAGTCCGTGGTCTTTTGAGAAGCGACATAAATTTATACAGGAAGAATAGAGTATATAGATCTAAAAACCAGAAATGGGTGGACACTTCGTCAACTTTTAATTTGTTCATTGATTTGGTGTCACATATGGACAGGGAAAAGGACATCGCAAGCAAGGCAGACTGAATGCTTGTTTTCTGGTTGTCTTTTGAGTCCTGCTATTTTCTAGTTATGCATTTTATATGGTGTAGGTTGAACGTGTATTGTCGTGATTGTGTAAAACATATAATTATTATATGCAAAAATGATAAAAATATTGATATGACATGAGAACAAAAAGTAATTATTTAAAAAATCCTGTTTCAGCAGGATTCGAACCCGTGTTATTATGATTCACTCCACAAAATGTTTACCATCCACCCAGTTTCCAGACATTAACAAGGTGAACAAAAAGTTAAATAAATGTGCCCCTATTGCATGAAACATACTCGTATATAAATCAGTATTTAAAGATAACTAATACTACCGCAGATAAATGACTACAAGGTCAGTAGAAGATCCAAGTAATCATACAATACGTCAAAATGTTGATAATAACTTATTTATCTAAACCAAAAATGGAGATTACTGCTAAATCCAATTTCGTCATTTAATCAGATCATTATTGGCAACGCCATTTGCTCTATCCTATTTCAAACAAATAGTTTATGTGATACAATTCTATAAAAGTACGTTGTATGCCATAAAAAATATTATTTAATTAATTACGACGAAATTTACGGCGATTGACAAATCAGGTGTGACATCAACCAACATGTGTTCTATTATTGCAATAATAACCAGTGGTTTCGCTCAAAATAACCACACGGACTTGTATAACAACACGAGCACAATGAAATTCACAATTCATGTTTAAGTGCGATACAATAAAATGAAAACATGAGGTTCGAAATTCGTAGGCGAAGTGGAAGTGATTAATTTAGCAAAACGAATGACATACATAATACCCACACACATCTCCACACACATGTGTGATAAAAAAGTGTTACTGTTAAACCCTCACAATTGACAGTCTAGTATATGCAATGATTTGTGTTGATGGTTGTGTCTTTATCACTTAATGTTATCGTTCTACTTAAGTTTCCAACAAGATTACAATGTTATCAAAGAGAAAAGTGTTTTGCGCCCTTGAGGTGCCAATATGTTTAATGTATCGCCCGTCTGTTTAAGAGCAAGAAAACCAAAGAGGTTGCACAAAATATCGAAATAAAGGCAATTTTTAAGTACTGTTTGGTTGATCAAGCAATCTCGGTGAACATATTATTGCCGACATGTCTCTCTAACAACCGTTATGCATGATTTCAAATGTTTTGTACTTGTAACAGTAAATAAAAGAAAGCAATGTAACACTAAACTCTACTGAGATTTACCGCACAGTGTCTTGAATTATTCAAATTTTATCAGTAACGTGTATGCTTCGGGTCTTTTTTACACTGAATGTTCACTGGCGACAACGCTTACAGTATTAGATATCGGTGTCAAAGAGTCTACGTGGTGCCAATATGTTTGTTTTATGGCCTTGATCGAGGAAAGAAACCACACAAGTTAAATACCAGAGCTTCGTGGATTTAAAAGACATAAACGAAGCAGTATGTTCCTATTTTGGACCTAGGTTTTAGTTTTGATTCAAGAACTGATTAGTCATTGTTTGTACAGATGTATAGTTATGGTGTGTTTTAAAGCAGTCTTAAAATGCAATAATTAAATGTTTAAATTTGTATTCATTTTTCTCAAAACTCAAAAAATATTTTTAAATTTTATACTACAAGCGCGATTTTTATATTTGATTAGTACCATAATACCCCAGCAATTTAATTACCACAGAATCATGTAGACAAGGTGAGGCATAATTTGTCTTATCTTCTTGTTTCCCGAGGGACGCTGGTTTGCGTGAAGTGACAACCTTTGGCTAGATACATCCGCAGTTACATGTAGTTTTTTTATTTGTTTTAATACGGAAACGACTTAGACCAATGCCGTTATTGAAAATGTGATTGCACAAATGTTTAAGAACTATAAACAGCAATAAGAGAAACAGAGCACCGGTTTGAGTTTTTAAAGAAGTGCATGTCAACGATACTAATTGTTTTCATGGGTTCATCTAATCAATGTATTTACATATTTATCAGCATATGAAATGTTTGGATATTATTTGCAAACAGGCTGCAATTACCAGTGTTTATCCTTTTTGTTTAACAGCAGTTCGTCAATGATGTGTTTATTTGAACAGATCATCACAACCAATGTCAAGTAGTGACTACAATTAAACGATTTCACTGTGTAAATAATTCGCTATAGCTCCGTTAATACACAAATCCTTTTTACAATAATTATAAAAATGATGAAAAGGGAAGCCCTCAGAAAGCATAGCCTGCACGAGAAAACAGCAGCCTCGGTTTTATTGAAGCCGTTCATCAGTTGTAATGAATGATGCCACACCACTGACGCCCCCTAGCGCAAAAGCGGAACTCTATTTTCAAATGTAAACAACATACATATATACACCATGATCCTTGAGGACCAGAAAAATATGACTACACAATGATGTAGTACGGGGCGACTTTTTACAGCCGCCACACAGGCACTAAACACCAGCTGTAGTAAGTAATATTAGACTGATGAAAGGGAAAGCCCCCAGGAAGCATAGTCTGCACGAGAAAACAGCAGCCTCGGTTTTAATGAAGCCGTTCATCAGTTGTAATGAATGATGCCACACCACTGACGCCCCTAGCGCATGAGCGGAACTCTATTTTCAAATGTTAACAACATACATGTACACACCATGATCCTTGAGGACCAGAAAATCTGACTACACAATGATGTAGTACGGGGCGTTGTACTACTGTAATTGAGGATAAGAGTCGCCATAGTCATATTGACGTCATGGCATAAATGGGATCAATTGGAAGAGTTTGTTGACGTGTTTAATGTTCCTTCAATGCATTGTTGTAACAAGGACAGATGTAGCGACCTTACGTCAGAGGCTCTCTAAAATCCATTAGCCTTCACTTAATATAAAAAATGCAGGGTCAATGTCTGTACTTTTGTATGAATTAGGGCAGTACGGTTTTCGTGTATAAAAAGAACGTTGTTTTAGGCTTCTGGCCACATAAAATACTTCACCGTCTTTGATTTAAATATTTATTGTCATGTTCACAGAACACACTTGACATGTTTTTATATTAGTAAATAACTAAATATACTTACCTTGACTCAATAAGTCGAAGTATTACATATTTAACACCTGTTTGCATAAAACTATTACAACATCAATTCGGCGTTCGTCATGATAATACAACTTCAACATTACTATGCTCTTTCTAATATTGTTTAAAGTACAATGGGTGTTTAAAGAGTTAGATAAACAAATTAACCACCACAGTACGTCCCTGGATGATGACACAACAGCTGGGCCATTCCAATGAAATGTAGACCTTGGGTAGTATTTTTAGCATAAAAGTAAGGAAAAGATAAATCACCACATTTTGCATATTTGAGTGAAGGATTCATCAAAGAATGTTGTTGAAATAGCTGCAGCGCTTAAGTCTCAGTGGTTTATAAAAAATTACACGATTTGTATGGCAACCAAGGCAAATGTCATTCCCCTAACAAGAATATTATCTTGTCATATGCATCCATGAATACATTTACCTCAAATGAAACATCAGATATGTAAAGTTTTAGATTATTTCTTTTCAAAAAGTGTTTTTTCAATAATTTTGTTTGTGCTATTAAGCTGCAGGTCCAGAAAATGTATGTTAGGGGAATGACAAAACTGTTAGGTGAATGACACGGTCTGTCAGACCGTTAGGGGAATGACAAAAAGTTTGTAGATAACAAACATTCTTCTTCAAACAGTAAACTTTAGTATACAGTAATATCAAATATTGCAAAAATAATGACTTTTTACGAAGAAGTTCAGCGTAAAACCTATTTTAAATAAGAATGTCATTCCCCTAACAAAAATTGACCGTTAGGGGAATGACAACTTTAACAATTATCCCCCGTTATGTTCACCTACTATCAATAAACACTGATAGTTTCTATATATATTAGTTGTAAACAAACATTACACATCATATGGGTAAAATGTGTACATACGTACTGTTGTTTTCATAAGAAAAGTGCGTTAGGGGAATGACAGGAGAAAGTATACTATAAAAATTATGTACATTCACCCCTTGTATTTTCAGTGTTTATTCAAATCATCTTTGTGTTCCAAAGTATAACTTAAAATGACAAAATACACCTTTTTAACAACAAAAGAATTTTATTTAAGGAAAACGACCGACTCACTTTATGGTATATTTTGCAACTTGTTAGGGGAATGACACAAAATACAGGGACAAACAAAAATGTTTATTTTTTGACATTTTAAACCTTTATGGACATACAAAACTAATTCTTATAGTTACTTTTGGATGTTTATATTCAACTGGTTGGCATTTGTAAGTGGTTGATTTTTTCAAAAATAATTTTTTTGGCTACCAATATAGGCCACCCCTGCACAAGGACACTTGTTTTTAGTAGGGTAGTATATTTCAAACAACATAAAATTGGGAATATAAACAAAAACGCACTTTTAAAGATAATTGTGAACTTTAAACATATTCTAGATTAATAATAACATGGTTTTTCTTAAGAAAATATTATTTTAGTTACTTAACTAAGAATCAAAATATAAATGGAGGAGATGTCCAGGGACAGGGGGGTCTAAGTTTTATTGGAATGACCCAGGTATGTTATGAATACACACATATGCTATATAATACGCCTGTAAAATAAACATATATCTATCTGAGACATGAACGTTTGTATACAATTATATTAAAATTTAGAACACAACTCTGTACAGTGTTAATAGACGCCCAAAATCGGGAGCAACAGCTGTAGTTCTCTCCATACGTGACCCCACCTTCGCACTGGAAGTCGAAGATGCACGGGAAGTAGAGACGCGAGTTGCCGCAGCGCGGCTCGGCGCCCGTGTGCAGCTCCTCGCAGCGGCCACTGCAACACTCGTCGTCCACCGCGCAGTGCTCTTTCGCCCACTTGCACAGGCCGCACACTGAAAACACATATGAAAAAATAATGACATTTTATAGTTTTATACAACGCTTGCCCAAATACTATCTATTTCCAATACTAAACGAGACGTTCTGATTCGTAACACTGCGAATTTATTGCAGTGTAGCAATATTCTTTAATAATGAAGAAAAGGGTATTTATAAACACAATAGCACAATAGAGGGGTTTAATTTCAAAAACAATAGAGGCATTTTTCTTAGTTTTTATGTGAATCTGTTGGTATGAGAAGGAAATGAAATTAAGTTTTCCAAAACATAATGTATTGGGTGCATTTCCATTAGCTATTTCGCTTTAAACAAAATAGTTACGCTTATTCTCATTTACGTTCAAATTGTGCAACCAATTTTGAACATGAACCAAATGCATAAAAGTACTCCTTTGATCGTTTTGATTGCATATAATTGCCGCATATCCTGGTTCATATTACCGCTGTTGGTATTCAGCTGTATTGATAAATGCTCTGAACAAGTACTCGTATCACATGAAGTGTGAGTCTAACATCATTTTCTGTCTCAGGTTTTATGATTCGTTTTTCGAATTTTTTCGTTTTCATATTATATATATATAAATAAGTGTTTTTTGCATTTGTGAACCTCCATGGCATTCATTTATATACATATATGTTTTGTGATATATTCCCCACCATTTCAACTGGCTTCCCCATTATCCGTAATATTATCCATTTCGCGTCACTAGAAGATTTTTAGAAAGAAAATAATCGTCTTTTTCCAGGACATCAACTCTGGAAGCATTTGAGACATACTGCTATTTACCTAAATTAGATGGATCTATTGTAATGTAGTTAATTACAAGAAATTGCAATTTTCTTTATCAACACAAAGATTGTTATCTGTCTGTCATATCCATCCTAAAAATACGTATATTGTATTTGTTAGTTTATGAAAATCATTATATATATCAGGAATTTAGGAGGACCTAACATAAAAACAACTCGTAAGGTAACAAAATTTCCTATTGCTAGATGTGTATGTTAAGGTAGAAAAGGTGGAAAAGGCACATGGGATTAATTTTGTCTGATTTGAGGATTTGACTACTATAAAATACATACACATATCATATTTTATTCAACACAGGAAAAAAACAAGCTACTTTTATGAGCGATCAAGGAGGAAACCCATACTTTAACTATTATGAGTTTTAATATGTTTATGATAGTTACGCCTCCGGTTAGATTCAATTGCATACCTACCCCGTTTATGACAAGACCGTTAACATTTATTTCAATTTCAATCTTCTTTTCAGAACATTGTTCAAACTTTCATCTAATTTCTGATGACATATCTCAAAATATTAAACTTTGTGTGTGTGAATTATATCTGTATGAAGGTTGAATTAATACCGCTAAACCTGGTGGTATGGCGTTTCACGGAACCTATACATTTACTTGGTTATCATCTTCGAAATGTAGAATTTTCTATTTGCTTCCAGGGAATCATTTCCGTTCTTACATTCTTGATATCGTTTAAGAAATGACACCGACAGCCTATCTAGACTTCCTCGATTGTACTTTAGCCAGAACATCTCTGTTCTGTAATTGGCCGTACTTATAAGAAGGGATTCCATGACAGTGGCAGTAACAAATGGCCCCGGCTCACGCAATATCTCTTGTACGTTGAACCTGAGAGACATGTTCCGTTACTTTAAGCTGCCACTTTACAGTAAACGACATCTGAATTGGCCAACATTATCATTACTATTGTTCAGTTTTCAGACAATCCTCTATGACTTTTTGTGTTAAATTGACATTGTTTTCCATTTTGTTTAAACATGTTCAACCTTTATTAATTATTAAAGAAATTTAGAAATATCCAGATATAACTCAAAACGAAATTCAGTTACAGTAACGTCCTTCGTCACTTGGCATGTGTTTTTTTTAATTGTATCTATAGACATTTAATATCTGTTTTGTTTGTTATGCAAACGTTAACGTCCATATTGATAGTGCAAGTGTATATGACAATAACTATGACAACTGCCCGGCCGTTCGCATGCTATCTAATAACTGAAATCATATCATTCGTCTTTGTTACGCCAGATCATTATTGTATACAAATAAATGATCTGTATGCAATACAAGCTAACAAATTCAAGAACTCGGATTGGAAGTTCCGTATCATGCTCCCGACGCGTGTTACATATTAAAATTCTGTATCTCACTCCCGACATGCATATTCAATATTAGGCACATTGTAAAGTCAAACCAATTCTAGTTTTAGAAAGGCGACTTCTACGTTTTTGGAACATACGCTTAATGCAACGGGAGTGAGTTAAAGTTTTGTATAAAATTCGTAAAATACTCCGGGAGACTCTCATGCAACATACATGACTGACACAAAGAGAGTCCAATCGGCAACTTTGATGAGACTGCTATCGTAAATACGATTAGAGAATGTAATGACGTTCGACGTCAATTACTGATACTGACAAACTGCACACACTACTTAAAGCGAGCTTCAGCTATCCCGGTAACAAGATATATTGCTTTTACATGGAGGAAGATAGTTAACAACCGGGAAGTGATAGTTGAGGGACCGGTCGTCGTCGCCCAGCGGTCCGTGGTCTTTTGAGAAGCGACATAAATTTATACAGGAAGTATAGAGTATTTACAAACAAGAAATGGTCGGACACCTCGTCAAACTGTAGCCAAGTACTGGCAGCACAAGAACGTTGATATAGTCATGCAACCTTACGGTCGCGATCAAAGGCTGATAGTCAATACAGGTTCGTCAAAGGTGCACAGCTAATGCT
>Ga0224511_10001889_pt1 | contig 13410 bp, 6 predicted proteins | sample SF_May12_sed_USG_2_FD_169988 | JGI IMG/M metagenome (GOLD analysis project Ga0224511, IMG submission 169988) | Sediment microbial communities from San Francisco Bay, California, United States - SF_May12_sed_USGS_8_1 | ecosystem: Environmental > Aquatic > Marine > Sediment | place: USA...
TCTATGTTATGTAACTCAAAATAATTACCTTTGAATAGACGCACTAGATTTTGAACCTCGAAAAACCCGCCAGCTTTGTTTACGTACATGTACAAAGGTAATCATACGCTACGAACTATGTGATTAGCCAAGAAGTGCCAAAATGGGTTTTATGTTAAAGCAAACATATTTTACCTTGAAATTAATACTAAAACAGTCCATTTAAGACACTTTGGAAGAAGCATTAGCACATTTTACTGACCTGTAAGTGCTTATTATCAAACCCTCAGCATGCAACCTCGCGTAGGAACTTCCTATTTGGGGTAATTAGGCCTTTAGACAAGCATATGTGTGAAAATTACATTCTTGTAAACTGGTTTGACCCTTTAACCTATAAATTCAAACGACTGGACCAGTTTAACAATTTTGATAGTGGACCACCGTAAGTCATTTACACTAAATTTTATTAAATTAACCCAAGCAGTTTAGGAGGAAAGGTCATTTGAAGATTTACCAATACACTACATGTAAAGGGAAGGCGCCATTTTACACGACAGTGCCATGGTTTGAACAACTTTTAAGGGGACCTCTAGAGCATGTTATATAGCAATAATTAAGCTATGGACCTTGTAGTTTCAGACAAGATGATGTTTAAAAATTACTTTTAAGTTATTTCTGACCCGTGACCTATTTGTGAAACCAACTGGAATTATTTTAACAGTTTTGCCGTTTGAACAACTTTGATAGGCGACCCCTTCGAATATTTTTTGTGATTTTAGTCGAAATTTAATGACATCATTTAATTTTGTGAGCCGCCCAATCGCCATTGTGTGTTCTATATTTTGTATTTTATGTACTAGTTGTGCTAATACTGCCCCTATCAAGGCCTTATACTTCAGTAAATAATAGTTGAACGTTGAAAGTTTAACTTAAAAACTTCTAAAGTAAAACAAACTGTTCTATAATTAACAGCGCGCAGCCTTTGGTCAATATCATTAGTACCTAATGTGTAAAAATCACTCTTTGACAACTTTAACACTATTACACAAGCTGTCATATTTGACAAGTATGCCGAATAGTGCAACTTTAGCACCCTTTAAGTGATACCCATTTTCGGCACTTCGGCCCACAAAAGTCGGCCGAAAAGGGTCGACCGAAACCAGTACAGGGCCGAAAAGTGACCAAACCTTCGGGCGTATAACAAACGGTCCCAAACGAGGGCATAAGAGTGGTAACGAAAAACAGAGCTAGAGCAGAAGAAATGGCAACCTTTGTTTTTTGTGTGTTTTTTTTCTTTCATTTTTCTTGCATATTTTAATTGTAAGAATGAAAGCATTGTTTTAATTTCCACTAAAACCTCCAAATTATCAACAGTTTAATTTTATACGCCCGTATGAACCTTCGGTCGTACTCTGTTATGGCGCGTGTCGCCCGCTGGCCGTCTGTCCGGCGTTAGCAAAGCCTTCGCTCATTCAATTTTCTTGGTAACATGGATGACCATGGCCCATAGATGATTCCAATTGATTTTGTCAGTGGGTCAAAGGTTAAAGTCACAGCCACCTTGAGCACTAAATCATTGTTCGCTCAACAACTTGAAACATATTAAGCTTAGGGACACCATAAGTGGTGTCTTAGTTGGGCATGGCCGACAGATGATCACTGATGATTTTGGGATCATAGGTCACAGGTCAAGAGCATGGATATTTGAAGCATAAAATCATTGTCCGCTCAATAACACCATAATTGGTGTCATACATGTAGTTGACCATGATCCATAGATGAACCCTATTGATTTTGGGGTCATTAGATTGAAGGTTAAGGTCACATTACCTGAAGCATAAAAACCGTGTCTGCTCAATAACCTGTTACACTTAGGAAAATCATAATTGGTTTCAGAGTTGGCTAGGCTCATAGATGATCCCCTAAGTTTGGGTCAGTATGTCAAAGGTCAAGGTCACAGTGACCTGGAGCATAAAATCCTTGTCCGCTCAATACCTTGAAACATATTGAGTTTATGGATACCATAATTGGTGTCGAATTGCTATATGTGATAGATGATCCCTTTTGATAGCTTATCCTTCGGGCGTATAATGATCCGACACGCGGAGCTATAGATATGCTTTGTTAGAAACTTGAAAATGTGATTCTTGTGTGAACTTGCCTGAAGAAACATCGCTGGTGAAACCGCATCTATTTCAGCTTGTGTCGCCAACCAGACCCCGGGTCTGCTCAGACGAGCCTCGTGAGCTGGAAAACCAGTATTGTATTCACTTGAAGCCGTGAAGTAGTCGTCTGGTACAGGGTTGGTGCCGTCTAGTAGTGGCTCATCAGCAGCACACACTAAAATGGACTCTCTGTGTATTATATATTATTTTATAGTTTGTGTATGTTTGTGTCTTACAGTTAAAAGCTGCATACTAATTACTGAGGAATTTAAACAAAATACGAGTACAGCTGCGTTGCAGTAATGATGCTTTTTTACTTTGTTGTAAGTCCCTGTTTGTGTTGCCATTGCGGTTATGACCTGAAATAATGAGACATGTTGAACAAAATAAAACAATAAAATAGTTAATTATTGAAATAATATATATTTGGCTTGCCGACATGATATACATAGATCGTTTATACCAAATAAAACCAGTAAGAATATTGGTCCAGTTTCAATAAATGATAATTTGTTTAATTCATAAATTATCACAGAAACATGTGACAAAGAGACCCTCTCCCATCCCCGCCTAAATAAAACACGATCTCTTCCTTGCTGATGTTGAAATAACACAATCTAACATGTTCAATATACACACATGGGTTGGTCTTTACAATAAAAAACAGAACAAACAAGGAAACTTCGAAAAACACTATGTTTAATTAAAAAATGCAGTGAAAGTTCTAAATCTGGGGACAATGGTTTAGAAATTAAAATAGACTCACACTATAAAACAATATACATACGCAACAGAGGGCTTTGTACTTAGATTGGTGCACGTTTGTTTTGAGTAAATTGCATTTATCCCAACAATGCTGTGAAATCGCCTTGGTATGGTGATTAAAGATCGTGTTGAATATGGCCTACTTTTCGGGGATAAATTAGCAATTGCAATATTGGCCAGGTACACATTGATTTAAATTGTTTAGCGGTATTTTTTAGCGAAAGTAGTCCTCTTTCAAGCGTCTACATGTGCTTTATAGTCGACCGTTTACGGACAATATACAATCATTGTACAAAAAAGAAAGACCTAGGCCACTATTCCACGTCTCCATATCAGTATTAGTATTCGCACATCCGTATCTGGATAAAAATTGAACAAGTTGAATAACGTTGGGGCTATTCCTTTCGTCCGTATCAGTATCCGGATAGTCTCATCCGTAAACATCGTGGATGCGGACGACATACGAACATTATCTGGCAAAATCAGGGGATAAAATGTATTTGCAGGAAGACTTTCTCCGCTATTACCAAACTCGTTTTGCATCTCCATTTAATTATAAATGATTTACAATATTGAAGATGTTTTGTTTTTTTTATTTACGAAATCGCAATTATTTTCTTTTAAACAAATACGCGCATCCTCTGGATCTAGAAGGATTTCCCGGTTTATAAATATAACCAAATTCCCTTCGCCGCGCACCTTGCTAGAGTCAAAATACCGCTGAACGTTTATGGGTCATTCTTAGATCAATGTTTACACAATAAAGAGATGAAACGGTTTAAATGTATAGCAAATGTGCTATTACATCTCTAGATTGACATTAATCTAGTTTAATGTATATTGATATACCTGTTTTTTATCCTTTGATGACATTTTGTTTTAAAATGTTCATATCAACATGCGGGTAGGACCTTTAACTTATCACATCTATATTCGGTATCTTATACATCGTACCCTTGCAATGGGATAGGTATATAAGACAAGAAAGTTTACTGTTTACCACAGGTTGGGTGAAAAATGTTGCATTTTCCTGTAAATGAAAACAATATAATTATGAAGGCACAGTTAAAAGTAAGGTAAAAATAGGAAGATACGTTTGAATCGTTGAATATGGCGTCCGCATTAAAATCTTCCGGACACGGATCCTGATACGGATCCTGACCAGGATCCTGGAACGTGGAATAGCGGCCTAATGAGATATCGCTTACGTTGAATTTGAGGTTTTAATTGTGAGATACTTCGTCAATTATATATCATACAAGAGTAATCAACACGATACTTTACCAATTGGGTCCGATTCATAGAAGATGATACTCGCCATTTCATCCGGTGTATCCAACGCGTCTTGTGGGTCATCGATGATTAGATAACACGTCTTCGTAGCCTTGTTATATCCCGCCAGAGTGCACATGCCTTTCTGTCTTTCTTGGTTGCATCGTTCCACGCATTTTATTTTCGAAATCTTTTGCAGTGTTGTATGGCTTGTTGCCACATATTTGTTTTCAGTAAACCTTGCCGTCGCACTTTCAATCGTTGCAGTACACAAAGTAATTGCCATGATGAAAATTATGAAAGTTGTTACAAGATGTTCAATAAAGAATGGCTATTTTCCTTTGTTGGGATACTTGTGCGAAATAATTGTGTCTACCTTTCTTCTCCTCTTCTCAAATTTAAATGCGCAGGTAATTTCCTGGATCACTAAAATATTTGAGAGCTATTCTTTTTCATAATGTTTTTACAAAAGTGTAAAATCACACAAAATGCCTATGTCATCCGTTCCAACGATATGCTCATCGATATTCTAAGGGAAATTGTTAGTAAATCGGTCAATATAATAATGTTATGAATGCTTCAATTGAATGCATACATACATGAACAATGCGCAAGTGGTACAATGCCAGTTTAATTATGTATATGATAAATTTGTAAAAAGTCTTCCATTTACCAATCTTGAAACATCAGCCAACATATTGAATTGCTGGTGAATAATGAATAATGTCCCTTGGAGCTTATTTCAATAAAACAATAAAATGCATCCACTATATTATTCGTTCGACAGATGACTGGCTTTAACAGTTGTTAAACCCATCATGTCGAGAGATCATGCTTATGAATTAACAAACCAGTGAAGAGTTGTAAATATAAGGGAAACGTGCATATAGTGGGGAAATGCTCAAAGTGTAAGCATGCGTAGAGATGTAGAGGGTGGTTATTTTTTCTTTTCTCTTATAAGAACTTATGTTCTAAAAATTATCATATTATAATATTGAGTAACACACTTGATCCCTCCAATGGTCCGAGGTCATGTATTCTGTATAAGTACACACAGACAAATGCTGTTGAAAGGAAAGGAACAAATATATCACCAGCTGACTTCTAAACCTCATGCGCAGAAATAGTTTAAACTGAAAAGAAAACAAAAATGACATAATCACTCGCTTTCTAAACAATTGTTTTTCCAAGCAAATTAGAAGAGCGCCGTCCTCACACGCACCTAATGCCAAAATACAAAATTATTAACATTTAGGCAGGTTTCACCTCAATCGTCGGCCATTGACAAAATAAATATAGTTAGAATAGGCTACACTCAATTATCATCTTATTGTACAAATTGTCCACTAAAAACATATATTTAATCTAGACCATTCTACGGAGTAGAACCGCGTATGCTCGACTTGTTCAAATTAGAGAAAGAAACAATAACAATCAAATACTAACGAACTTATGAACAGAATATTCATTCTGACGACTCGATAGTGTTGCCCTTTCCGCAACAGACTTTTAGTTTCTTGAACTGTTAGTAACAATAATTAAGAATTTTAGCAAACCAATGGACAGTTCCACAACTTTCAATCATAATCATTTATAACAGTACATAGTCATTTTTAATCTAATGGATGATTATATTGTCAGGTGACAACCTGACATAGTAAATACAAAAAAGGGTACTTCATGTTTGTGATAAACCTTATCACACAAACAAGGAAAAACTACAGAAAGGGGAGAATATTGATGTTTTGCGGAACTATGCATTTACGTGTAAACTGTGACAATCGTTTACGACCAGCCTCTTAATCCGGTATTTGTCGTTATCCGTTGTATAAGTTCGCCAACTGTACATCTTAACCCGTTTACGCAACACAGTAGAAAAGGGTTTGTTGAAACGAGATTAATTTTGCAATCATGTTAGAAAATTGTTGAGTATTTGACGTCTAACAAATTGACAGGTTTAAAATGTGTTAGAAATACCATAAAAACTATCACGCACTACGAAGATAGTATGTGTGTGAAACGACATGATTATTGTTTTGGATTAATTATTACGTTTTACGTAAGCAGGCAGTATTGTACGTGGATCTGTGTGAGAAAATATGTTTATATTCATAATAGTGTAATTATTTATTTGTTTAACTTTTCACAACGTGCGCGCTGCTGTTAACTAGATTACTAAGCGATATGTTAAAGACATCACATACATTTATGTAACGTATGATTTGCATGAATACTGTTTTCATGTTATTAGTTTTGTCAATATAATATTTAAGATATTCTATTCATGAATTCTACCAACGGCAAAGCAAATGATGTGCGCCCCCCTGACAGTTAATTCAGTGCGTTTGCAAAGCAATTGTTTTAAATGCCAAATGTAATAAATGTTATCTGACGTTCTATGTATAGTACAATTGCTTCCATTCTCAATATATCGACAGATGGACTTGCCTTTGTAACGCAAGTACATTCAATGCTAAACAGAAGTATTTTGTGTTCATTTTAATAATTAAAATACTTTATAAACGAAACCACATCCTCGACTTTTAGCAAATCTACTGTGCATTTACCGGTATACATTATTCATTTATGTAATGAAATGAAATACCAAAAATTGATTTAAAACAATTTGCAGTTCATGATTATTCTATACAAATGCAATTAATTCCAAAGAGATGTTAGTTAATGTCGGAGTAGTGAAACGTGGTAAGATTCCTTAGATAGTATTGCTGCACGAGTGTTTAACGTATCAATAATACAGCATAAGATGATCATGAGGAAAAACTGCCTCATTATAAAAAACGAGCATTTTAAAGACGTAATAGTTTTACTCAAAAGTCAAGTTTTAAGGCACAATATGAACCACACAAAAACGCATTAAGAAACATACTGATAATAAAGAAAACTTAAACTGAGAAAAGGAAAAGCCCTCAGGAAGCATAGCCTGTATGGGAAAACAGCAGCCTCGGTTTTATTGAAACTGTTCACTGTTGACAGTGGTAATAAAAGTATAGTAAAAGTTCGGTAATTTTAAACCATACTTTATGAGTTTATATTCGCATGCATTCCCAGTCATTTCTGTCAATCAGTAATAATACACGATATAAATGTCACTTAAGCTATTGACATTAAGGAACACCTGTTTATGCTCAACAGAAAAAAAACCCGTTTAAGTGCACAATTTCATGTCAATCTGTCGTGACGTTTTATAATTGATAAAGTATTGCCACTCCAAACTAGACATAATTAAGGTTATCATTTAGAACGTATCATCATTCTAACGTGTGTTGATTGTACAACTAATAGTAAGTGTTATCTGGGCCTTCAATATTTATTCAGCCAGATTATCAATATAACGACGGTTGAAGTTTTCGACTGTTTGTCCCCCCGGAATGCTATGTAATGTAAAATCCAAGTACTGATATGTTCTAAAGCACCGCCTCTTATCGACCGTACATGTTTACCGTCATTATATCACGAATAACATAATAAGCCCCTATCATTTCACACCATTGCACATCCTTATTTTATATTATGAATATGATCAATGAAAATGACTTGGTTCTAGCTCGAAAACATTTGTAATTGGTGTTTTATTTGTCAAAATATTATTAAGTTTGAAAAGTACATTTTTCTTGTCATAAAACATAACAACAATTTAACATTAGTCAATTAGTAACCAAAACCATAGATTTTACGTGGTCCAGCAGAATACCTTAGCAATATTTTACTTAAGTAATTTCATCATGATTGCTTGTTTATTAAAATTCAAAAATTGATTATAAGTGTACATAATTGATATTCATAAATAAGAAAAAGTAATAAACATAATCGTCTAGTATAGAAACGGGGTAAAGTCACTGGAGGGTTTATAACGATTGGCGTTAAGCTATATTTTTATAAATAAAATGTGGTAATTGAAGAGAACGTGTGTGTATCACAGCGTTTTGATCGGCCGTTGTTACTACGACGTTCATTAGGTAGACGTCATTAGTTTACAATATTATGTTCTTATAAAATAAAGTACGTACTGTCATGATTAACTGCCAATTGGCATATAGTCAATCCAATAAGTGTTTGTTTTTTTTATTTAATGTTTTTGAAAACCAAAGGAAAATGAATATGGCCACTATCCTGTCCTTCCTTTTCTCATAGAAGTTATTTCTTAACTTTAAGAAATGTACAGTACTGGTCGTAAGATACATTTTTGTCAGAATGTTTACGCTATTGCATTTAATTTGAAATGATAGATCTGGGAATCTCCCCCTATTTCAATTGTTTTGAATAATGAGTAGACATGTGTTGCTTTTTTCACTAGGACATTTTACAAGCAAATAAAATTGTAATACGGGGAAAACACTATATCTGTGTAATTTTTCATATACTACTAGGCAAATCCTGCAAACAAATCGAGCGATATCACCTAATACTTACATCCACGCTTTTGTTCCGTTAGCACAAAACGCATACCAAGTTAGATAAAGCTCAAAAATCTTTGCTTAAGGTGCAACTATCGGGTTTTTTGACAATTTCTTTAATTTATATCATTATATAGTTTTGGTTTCTCCAACTCAAAAAATCATAAAGCACATATATCGAATAACTGACACATATTTATTCTATATTTATGAAGTAACGTTCTAAACTATGTGATAAAGAAAAGTGATGATTTGTATTTAACGATAAAACAAAAATCAAAAACGTTATTGACAAAAATACATTCAACATAATGTATCCCAAACTGTTTCGGTTTGATCCGCTTTATTATAATTGATTATAACTATGATATGTTGGGGGGGGGGGCAAATGTTCATTTATATATTATATAAAGAAAGACTGATACTGGGAAATAATCCTACAATTTGTAGTTGGGTTACTAAAGAGCATTTACCTCTTTGATTGTAAACTAATATATGTTATAAATTATGATAATATAACAAAGCCACGAAGACTTATTATCTGAGCGTCGATGACCCCCTTCGTGGTTTTGTTATATCATGCAAGTGTACACATGCCTGTCTGTCTTTCTTTGTTACATCTTACTTCGCACTTTATTGTTAAAATCGGCTGTAGCGATGTGTGGCTTATTGCAACGCATTTTGTCTCAGTAATGTTTTTCAACACACTTCGAAGCCGTGCAAAGTTTGATAATAACAAGTACAATAAGGGATTTCTAGGCATTAAAATCAAACATTTATTTACTACATAGTGCATAATGAAAAAAGCATTAACAAATATTTGCAAATACATAATTTATGATTATACAGGCTGTATCAGGTTTAGTAAACTGCATGACATAGTTCGCAGACAACGCCTTTCTAAATTTTGAAGGGCTTGTGTACGTTGTGTACATCAACTATTGTGTAAATATATCAATTAAAATAGTCGTTTATCGTCAAACAAAACAAAGTATTAACACAACACTGAAACATTTTGTACAAAACGCAAAAGGTATACACGAACAGTACCGTTCAAATATTGACTGCTATTAAACGTCTTTATTATTCAGATATGAATAGCTCCTCAAAGTCGTAATCCGGATTATTTTGCTGATAAACGAACTAATATTTCAGAAATAGAAATATCTCTTTATACGCCTTTTTCGACATGATGTTTTGTAAACGTTACAGTTCCTTTTATGACTTTTGAGTTTTATAATTATTTACATGCTAGTACATAATTATTGGCATGATCGTATACCATCCGTTAAAGCTAAAACAAATGACTATGTTTTGCAGAAACATGCTTCTATTTAATGTATTTATTTATATGGAATTGTGAAGAAAAAAATAATGCATCATAAAGCAAGAATTTGAACAATGAAAGGATTGAAAACGACAAACAAATATATGTGGTTTTAAGTAAAAACACATAACAATAGTTGAAGCTAGCGTTTCGTTCTGGAATTATTTTCAATCTCCTTCACCAACGGGCCCAGGTAATCTCATCGCGATTGTCAAGCGACATACTACAACCAAAGAGTTGATAGAGAAAGGTAAGAACAGACAGCAGCATAGCATTGGTTTGTAAATTATGGCATGCTGCTATCCACATGATCCAGCTATGGGTTTTATTCGAATATCGGCGTCTTTTATGAAAACGTAGCCGCCATCGTAATAGCCCATCCCAGTGGGTGGTTCTTGTATGCCATAAACGCCATTGAAATTTCCGAGTCTGAGGCAATTGTTGTACCACCAACCACCTCCGCCGTTAACCTCACTACAATCGGATGTTGAATGTCCATCGTTATCTCGATCGATTGTAGAAAAGTTCATATTATCTTGGAAACTTAGATATTCTCCAATGTTACCTGAGTACCCAAAGACGTCAACATTCATACGATAATTTGTTGCGGCAGAATGGACTGTAAATACTTTGTAATGGGCGTATTTTATTGTATTATTCCACGTTGTCGTGTTAAGATTTCGACTCCATTTTGTGTAAGACGATGGATCTTTTCCAAGCCCAACCAAAACTCGCCATTAAGGTCACCGAATCCTTCGACGTAGTCGCTCCAGGACCTGGTGAAACTAACACTTCTGTCTATTCGTCGCTGTTTAAGGAAACCAAACACAAATTCAAAAAGTCAAAACGTGAAATAAGGTCAAACGTAAATATTGGTCAAAATTGGGTTTGTCGTACGTTGTCAAATCTCTTTTTTGCCGGAAAAGGTACTACCCGACTTAGAGATCAAGGGTCAACTTTTGTCAACAGTATGTTTGTCCAAACTCTAACTTGGAATTTTAAAAGAACATATGTTTCTTGATGAGACCGAGTGTCGCGCGAAATATTCGAACTGAAACCATTAATAGTGTGGTCAAACAGGAAAGTCAAAGATCAAATTCGGTCATTTTTCAGGACTATTAATTGACCATTTATTTATATTAATACGATTTAATATAATGATTATATCTTTAAAAAAATGCAAAAATGTTAAGATCGATTAAACGGAATGTCAAACTAATTAATGACATTTATTAAATTATGTTAAGTCGGGAAACACGCAGAATCTGCATTCTGTGGGCTCGACAATGTTGCCATATTGGCAAAAGATATAAAGATGCTCTCACCTATTAAAATAGCTATATATTTTGTAAATTTAAAAGTTGTGGGAAACCTTTTCAAGTACAGGTATGATAATATTTAGCTCAACGGTGTCTAGTTGATAATTTGGTACGCTAGTTTGTTATTTGGTACGCTAGTTTGTTATTTGGTAAGCTAGTTTGTTATTTGGTAAGCTAGTTTGTTATTTGGTAAGTTGGTTAGCCTGTTTTATTTGTCCGATCTATTCACATTTTCAGACAGTGTATAGCGTACATGTACACGATTCAAATTCCATGTTAAATGTTATCATTGGATTGTAACATGTGTGTTTTTTTGTCCACAAAGGCACACGTCTACATAATAATAATAATAATAATAATAATAATAATAATAATAATAATAACAATAATAATAATAATAATAATAATAATAATAATAATAATGATAAAACAAATCTATAACAAAGGTTACATAATAAAAGTAAACAAACTTATTTACATTGTGGCCTTCAAAACAACACATTCACAACAAGCATATAATTATAACATGAACAAGTAAGAAATAATAAAATAAAATAAAACAATTTGTTAAGAAAAGCAAACAATAGTTTTGATAATAATTAGATTTCACAAACACTCAGTATTAAAACTAGATGCATTTTAACATAACAGATATGCAAATATTTGTTGAGTCTATTAGTTAAAATGTTAAACAAGATCATATGTACACCGTGAGTAAAGAATAATAAAAATGCGAATTCAAAATTGATGAAATAGTCATTTACTAAGCTGTGTCACATGATGATATTTGTTTCTGAAAAAGATACTTCTTTAAAAGAGTCTTAAAGTTGTATTAAGATTTAAAATGTCTTATTTCAATTGGTAAGCAATTCCAAAGTGTTTTACCCTTGTTTGAGAAAGAATTTAGAACATGTATGTACACGTATTTGACATGATGAGTCGGTGCATTAATCTGAAATCAATTTCGATGTCATGCTTGGTGGCCAAACATTTGTCTGAAGAATAACTATTGTTGTATATTGAGTATATAGACTTGTGCGCTATACATGCTAATCATATCTTGAACGGAATGTTTAAGTCATCAAGTTGAAGGACATTTTACATTCTTGGAGTTCAAATTATAAACAAAATAAAATGTGAATGTGTGTTATGATAATGTCTGTCCAGAACTAAGTATACTTGGCTAATTACATTATCCACATGATCCAGCAACGGGTTTTATTCGAATCTCGGCCTCTTTGATGTAAGTGTAGGTATTTTCATAATAGCTTATTTTAGTAGGTTCATGTATGCCGTATACGCCATTTAAATTCCCAAGTCTGTAGCAATTGTTGTACCACCAACCACCCCCGCCGTGAACCTCACTACAATCGGCTGTTGTATGTGCATCGTTATCTCGATCGATAGTAGAAAACATCATATTGTCATGGAAACTCAGCTTTTCTCCAATGTTACCCGAGTACCCAAAGGCGTCAACATTCATACGATACTTTGTTGCGGCAGTATGGACTGTAAATACTTTGTAATGAGCGTATTTAATTGTATTGTCCAACGCTGTCATGTTAAAGAAGATTTCAACTCCATTCTGTGTAAGACGATGGATCTTTTCCAAGCCCAACCAAAACTCGCCATTAAGGTCACCGAATCCTTCGACGTAGTCGCTCCAGGACCTGGCGAAATTAACACTTCCGTCTATTCGTCGCTGTTTAAGGAAACCAAACACAAATAAAAGCAAAAAAACCACTGTCGATTACTTTGTAATCATAGCGGTATGTCTTTAGAAAAGGTTATTTGCACCTAGGCCCGTTGTGTACTGATTTGACCCCGAATTTTTTCAAAGGCCCTTTATTTTGGTAAAAAGGGCAGTTGTGAGTTTCTAATTACGGGTACGCGGTACGTGAAATGGAGTTAAATGACATTACCAATATTTGAAACGGCGTTTAAACAAACCAATCTCAAACCTGAATGACTGTCCAGCCCCCGTGATTCATGTCACAATACACGCGCATAGGGCATCGTCCGTCAGGTGAAACGTGGAATAGATCATCGACGCGTATGCCGTTAGCATAGATATCACTACAGTCTGAAAAAAAGTGTCGTTGGAAAGCTTTAAACAAATTCACACACACACACACACACACGCACGCACACACACACACACACGCACA
>Ga0224511_10001890_pt1 | contig 13410 bp, 11 predicted proteins | sample SF_May12_sed_USG_2_FD_169988 | JGI IMG/M metagenome (GOLD analysis project Ga0224511, IMG submission 169988) | Sediment microbial communities from San Francisco Bay, California, United States - SF_May12_sed_USGS_8_1 | ecosystem: Environmental > Aquatic > Marine > Sediment | place: USA...
TAACTAGTCGCCGTTGTACAGTAAAATATAGTTGTACACTTCAAAATCAAATGTATGTCTAATATTAATTAATAACCGTCAGATAATACTATAGGTGCGTTTGGTCATCCAACCACCTGCGCGCACTTAACCACCAATGGTTCAACCGATTCATTTATGTCCCTGGTTCAACTTTCTCACAGAAACCTTACGCATACCATTCACCATCAAACACAAGATCCAATATAAAGATGAACTTTACTTTTCCTACCTCCACTCACTCTTCTCAATTGATAGCCAGTCAACAACCAACTAAAATTTGGTGCAGTCTCAATCTTTGAGACGTCCACCAGGCGTTTATCGGCTTGGAAAGTCCAGTGGTCCATCCAGAAGATATCACAAAGTCTTGGCCCAATGTTGCAATCCATAGTGATTTGTTTATCACAACGCCGTTCCCAAAAGTCTGTGAACCTCTTGTAATGTATGTGAGGAGCGCTGAGTCTAAGAAAGGGGTTCAGTCTGTATCTACATTCATTGACCTAGAAATATCCTGACTTATGTCTCGTATACTAAAACTACCAGCTTGGCTTTTTTGTTGCTTTTGTTTTACTGAATATTAGAACATTAGGAGGATATTGACCTATTGAGACTTCAATGACAAAAAGGCCTCATAGAGACATGTTTAATTCAAAGGATGAATTACTGCAGCAGTGGTGTCACCAGCCTAAAATGATTGAGACTTTGAACGTGCATTGCATAAACAGAATCACAGAAATCATCACGTTTACCAAGCTTCTTTTTTTAGTTCTCCAATAACTCACATGACTGAGCAGTAACCATGCCAACCTAACGACCACACAATGCAATACCAACAGAACAGAGCCTTTCCACTTACTTCGAGCCAATTCGTGCTAAATTGAGGCCCTCGCTATCATGCTTTCTATCACTGGATGGATGACACTTGGAACTCCTCGTTAAATGCACTATCTCCCAGAGTGGTCAAAATTCTAATAGTCATCATTGCCTTATCAAGGCTTCAGGGCAGCTCAGCGCCTTGAGTTTGTGATTTGCATATTTGACTCTTCAACTCATCGCTGAAAAACCCTGTCCTTTGAATCAAAAACTTCCTCTGAAATGTAACGAGTGTGACCTTAAACTAAGCTAAGGTTTCAGTTGAAAGGTTTATTGTCTTCAAAAGTCAGGATGTTCAGCGCCAGCGAGTGTCTTGACCATAGGGGAGGAGAACTCCATGGTCTTCACAGTTAGTAGGATTGAGTTGTGATATTCAGGTTACTTCCAGAGGTTTTTCCTAAAAGTGATTGACTTGGCATGGTACTGAATCAAAATAATACTCCAATTTCAAGACCAGGTGTTCGTTAAAAATAAAAGGGGAAAAACAGTTTCCAAATCATACTTTTTGAGTTTACATTCCATGACCAGGAGAGGAGGTGCAAGCCAGTCCAACTCAGTGCCAGTGACAAGCGTGGATGAAGGAGAAAGATTGATGACAAAATTGGCATACGGTCATAAAAATTATGCTAAACTCAAATAATGCGGCCTTCAGGATTTCACATCAGCGACCCTGCACAGGGAGGCAACCAGTTGTACGAGAAGATCTTAAGAGTACATGTACATGCAGTCCATGTGATGTGGTTAATTGTCAGCGATAAGGTCTGCATTTAGCATGAGTAATATTCATTTCTCTGATAAGATAAGAACCAATGGCAAAGGTACGCAGATAATCTCGTAAAATGCTTAGGCCTCTCCTGTTGTATAATCACTAGATGCCGTATACCAATGATATCATGGGTATATGTTTTCTATGGTATAATGTTATCCTAGGATAAATCTATATACATATATTATAGTGCATGCAGTCATAGGTTCTCTTCAGCTCTCTCTATGCTCGCAGAGCTAATAGGTATAGGGGAAAGATAACCCGGTGGTAGGTGAATATGGAGTCAGGGGGTGAACTGAACCATTCTCCTGAGCAACCATGGATCTAGTTGTAGTTCTGTCTGCGGAAGTTTTTTTATCCTAAAATGGCGGCACTGCCTGGACAAAATGATGTTTCTTGTGTCTTATCTAGGACACAGAAACTGGTCGAAACAATGGGTTAATTTTAACGATCACGTTGCTTGCGGTACGAATTCCTGGCAAAATGTATTATCAACACCTAGTATCAACCAGTCCCATTCCCCACTGCACCAGCTTATGCCAGGGTGTTATGCCGGCAGAGTAACGGCACAAATTTTGTCCTAAGTGAAATATTGTCTAAATTATCTTTCACTGAAGACAGACACCTGGTCATTCTCAGTCAGCATGGAATACTAGCTCTACCTACAGTTTATAGAGTCAATATCCTTCAGACCACTTGAAACTCTTCTCATTAATTATCTTCTCCATAGATAGCTGACTCAAGGTCAAGAATAGTAAATTTTACTTGAAAATGGATTATACTCCAGTATCACTATCTGCTCAATGTTGTAACTCGATGATTCACATGCATCAGGGAACACTCCGGTAGAGAGGAGTGTGCCCTGGGCATAACCAACTTCTACTAGTCAACCTTGCCTACTAGCCGCACCATCATCAATTGTCAGTGTATTTTAACTTCAGTAATAGTCTATTTCTCCAATGTTTTGTTGGATGTCCCTTGCATTTACTTTAGTGCATTATTCGGAATAGTGTCTTCACATCCCATCCCCCCCACCGTCCATCAGGGAACACTCCGGTAGAGAGGAGTCCAGTACAGCTTACTGCCTCCCACATCCAAGCTATTTTTTGCTCGCATTTATTGGGTTCACACTTTTGATAGCTGGTCTAATCTGGTGTTTCCACACAGCCATGGAAGTGCTGGTATTTGATTCGTTCATTCCAAGTCACGCTGAGCTCATTTGCCATGGGTCATTAATTATGTCAATGGCAGTACCATTCAGTGAGATCTCCGCGTAGTCGGGTAGCTCAGGCCTAAGCCTCTTACATTCTAACTAACAGCCAAGAGTGGGTAGGGTGTGTCATGTTTACCCGAGTTTACTAGTACAATATATAACTAAAGAAACATGGATTATAATGGTGGACACTGGCGTGCGGAAATACTGCCGGTAGCTAAATATCACGGAAGCAGCTCAGAATCGTCACATCAGCGGGGAAATAAATGTGAGTTCCATCACCAGCGTTATCTGTTCAGACATGCCACAGAGCTTGGTGATATGAATACTTTGTTAGGGCATAGAAAAATTTATATGTAATAACTATGAAGGTTTGAAAGGTATGGATGTAACTGCGGAGGTTATGCTATGAACTAGGGGAGTAACTCCAGCGAGCAATGTGGTGTCATAGTGGTGAGCGTGTAATTGCTGCTGCTGCCTTGTCTATGTAGAGCTCTCAGTGGTGAGAGTTCAAAGAAGTTTCTAGTTGGCAGCACTGCTTTTTAGTTCATTCCTTCATTAAACTAAGTCCCCAGCGTCGCTTTTTCCTTATCTTTCATCATTCCTCATCATTCACCTGTCAGAGTGAAGCGAAGCAATGAATATTGTATCGGCCACAGGACCAGAGGCCCAACTTTCTCTTTCACCGTCGTTAGATTCGGAACGAATTCTCCATTATCCACGGAGATACTATACATACAAATATAGTTAGCTTTTCTGTGGAGCGTGTAGAAACAAGCAGAAAGTCTTCTGACGTGCAGCCCTGTAAACGCTGAGTGAATGACTCAGTAGGCTAATTTCTGCACTACTTCTGATATACGTGAAGAGGCACAACAGAATAACTCGATTGCATCCGTATACCCATATCCATGCCCTCGAAGCGCTACAACTATACATAATGATAGAATATTCCTTTTTTAGACCGACCAGATTTGTCATATGATAATGAAGCTCTAGATGTACTAACAGAACTGTTTAATTCTGACAATGGTTTTCCCGATGAGCTGTTGAGTAAGGATTCTCCTCAACTCTCCAGAAATCCTGAGAAAGCTGTTCCTAACAATACACTGTACGTACTACATGAGTAAAGGTTAAATACTACACTGCCAGATTGTTGAGGGCCGAGTGTAACCTTTTGGCAGGAACTGTATCCATATTCAAGTCATTTTTATCTCGATAGTTTCATTATGTTTATGCAAAGACCTGAGAACATAGGTCCATTCAATTTTGCTGTGATAGATTGCAGTTTCAGCTTACCAGCTCAAAATTGTGACCGAAAAGTGTGATTTTAAAAAGCATATCCAAAGGCTGCGATCGAAATCACACGAACAGAATTTCTCAGCTGTATACAAGATAACTAGACAGATAAAAATGGTTACAGTTCCCCAGACTTGATAGTTCTCTTGTACATAGCCCTATTACTAACGAGAGACTGAGACAGAGGTATCACAAAAAAACCCAGACTAATGACTTTATTGGTAGTATTATTTCATCTAAAATGATTTTTGTACATACACCTGGAGCCGGGCACCTAGGTACAAGTCTTATCTATCCGGTCTTATCTTAGAGTAAACATTGACTTTTCTTTCGAAACAATTTGATAAGATGCCAACCACCAAGAAAGTTCCCTGTCAAATTCTCAGCAACAGGACTGTCCATCATAGAAAAACTGAAGAATTGTCTTTTCTGACATAAATCAGTGTCATATTTCAATGATGGATAATGGTTTGATATGGCCTATTATGTGACAAAATGATGGATGATAAATTCAGCTCGGGATACGTCCACTCCTTTAAATTATTCGGGGAGGATCTCTATGATTCAGTCCCATACCCAGCCAGTGATCCTTTTAAACGATGGACTCATTACATTCCAACTTGATCCTGCTGCTAATTTTCACTAGGTTTAAAACCCAAGTAGCAGCCTGGCCACATATAGAGAAGGACCCAAGGGCTCTAGGTCCTCAAGAATTGATAAAGCCTAAGATTTTTACCAAGATAGAACAGAGCTCTTTTGTTTGTCACCCCTTCGAAGGAAACGTAACATAGTTAGTTTCTGAGAAGGGGTCTAGTTCTACAGGGGTGCCAAAACCAGCCAATGCTAAGCCTTTCGCAGAAGGTACTTGGCTACAGCGGCGCGTGCCCCAATGTCCGATGTACGGATTGGCTAAGAAAACGGATTACGCTACACTAGGGGCGGCACGCGAGCGGATAGATCCAGTGCATCAGGGCATTAAGTAGGTGTGCCGCTGGTACCTGCTTGCTCGAAGTAGGACCAACACCGGTGTGAGCCAGTCAGCGGTTGTTGCGAAGCTCTCGTAAACCATTCTGCAAATTCAGCCAGCGGCCTTCTCCGCTAGAGGTCGTTGATAGCTGTAGGAACGCAGCGACATTGCTACTGACAGCCGGTAGTAACAACAGTCTGAGTGAGAGGTCAAGGACTAGAACCGATCGGCTAAAGCCCGCGGGCTCAAGCAAAGGCCGCGCGTGCGCCGTTTGCCATTTCCGACTGTTCGTTTTCATAGTTGCGATTTCCGTGTTAGCTTGTGCTGGCCCCGTAGTTTCCTTCGAAGGGGTGCTCTCTTGCCACACACTGCCAATGGTGCCCACTGTTCGTTGAGGGGGTAGTTGCTTGCGATAGGCGATGCCGGCATGGCTAGCATAGAAATGCCGTATTTTGGTGGGATTCTAGCGCTAATGGCCTTCTCTTTGCCGGTCATTGTTGCACGCAGACGATATCGGCGAATGTTTGGCATTGCATTGGAATTCCGGCTATTAATATCTACCACTATCATTTTGCCCATGACAATTCCACAAAGACTTTAATTCTCTGTATGACTTAACTACACTATGAATTGCATGCAATTCAATTGAGTTTCTCAAGATCCCTTTAACTTTACAACCCATTCAAAAATTATAGTTCTGACAGCCATTGGATATTTAGTAAAGGGCCCAGGTGTCCTATCTTGGTAACAACCGTTGATACAGCCCAAGGGCTCTGTCTTTTCTTCTGACTTGGTATAGCCCAAAGGCTCTGTATTTTCTTTTGGCTTAATATAGCCCCTGCCAGTTATTTTCTAACCTTTTGTTGCAGGCAGTTACCAGAGAGCCCTCCGTATTCCTCATCTGAGCCGTATTCGCCAGACAGTCATAAACTTATGTCTCCATCCAATTCAGGTAATGCCGTAACTGAAGGCTACACCATTGCTCGGTAGTTAGTCGTAATACCATTCCTGAATTGTCACAACTGGTTTCAAAATTACTTTGGACCGGCTCTTACTTTCACGCAAGCCATTGTTGAATATATAAACAGCGCTAATTTATAAACAGTATTAATATATAAACAGTATTAATATATAAACAGTATTAATATATAAACAGTATTATAATATAAACAGTATTATAATATAAACAGTATTATAATATAAACAGTATTAAAAAGTCGAATAGCAAAATGCTTTTTGTGTTACCCCAGTCAGTCATGATAGCTCAGTGTGTTAGCTCACTGTCTGTCCTCCCCGTGGCCCGGGTTCAATTCCCAGCCACGGCGGAGTATCTCAAGGGATTTTTCCCTGGCTGATCGCACTCTGCCAACCCGTCCTCAGCCAGCGTGGCAAAAAATGGCTCAATCTCCCCTCAAATACACCACACACAATCTGTGGACAGCGAGGAGGAAGGCCGAAGTTCAACCATGGACAGACGTTGGCTGATAGAAAAGAAAAAACAAGATTCTGACCTGCACTGTCTACTGGGGCTGCCTTCTGGGTTTGAGTGATGTTAATTCTGTTTTTCATAGACCCTTTAATGTAAAAAAAGACTTATCTATCCAAATTTTTATACATGTATAAAATTCTCAAATCACAAGTGAAAATCCGACCGAATGTCCTTCAACGGTGTCCATTTTTTTCCCTGGTGTAAACACAGTTAGCGAATTCTGTTAATTGTAGTCCCACAAATTGATAAGTGAGGGTAACTGCTTCTGACAGGTTATGGCACATCAGCCAGTTATGAGGTCAGTCCTATCATAATTCGCTATATGCTTTGTATTATAGATGTGTCAAGTCATTCTGGATATATCGCGAGACCATCTCCTCGGCCGATGCCCAATGATGTCTACCATCAGCAGCAACAGCAGCAGCAACAGCAGCAGTATAACTTAATGTTGCAACAGCAACATGATCAACAGATGCATCAGCAGCAACTTATCAGAGAGCAGCAGAGTACTAGGCTACACCAGCTGCCGTTACAACAGTTAGTGGCGAATGAGGAGCATATCAGAGCGGCGCTTCATCCTAATCTATATGTGTAAGCTCAACGGAGTCAGTCACGATAGTTCAGAGGGGGAATGAATGAATCTCACTGTCCGTCTTTTGCATGGGCCGGGTTCAATTCTCAGCCATGGTGGAGTATTTCAAGGGTTTTCCCTCGCGGATCGCACTCTGCCAACCCGTCCCCTCAATGACACCACACAACCTGTGGACATCGAGGAGGGAGGCTGAAGTCCAACCATGGACAGACGATGGCTGAAAGAAAAAAATTCACCTCAAGAGGGTAACTCTTTGAACCAACTTAGGTGACGGTATAATAGATATCTATATACCCCAAACTACTACCAGATCAGTCCTGTTCAACCCTGTCCATCCGGGAGCTGCATCATAGTCTCCCTAGGACAGGTGAATTCACCCTTGCTCTTAGCTCTAGAACATGTATGATGTGATCACGGCGTACTGTGGTAGGGCAAAGGACATTATAATTATATAATCAATGATCCGGTGAATCTTCATTGATCTGCCATATTCCATTGAGACCTGTTCTTGCCACCGCTTCGTATTCCGCAATAGCCAAGACTTTCATCAACTCAAAGCGGAAACAACTTCTAGCTTACCTTGAAAATGTATCTCACCAGTCTGAGGCCTATTTTGGAGTGAGACGAGGTGGGAATTATGTGAGGAGTAGACACTCATAGAGGGAGACTAACATAACTGGGATTTGGATTCAAGATTTAACGACGTCTCGCCAAACTGTGCTTTCCGGCTATCTGTAGCCACTATACCCACAATATATCCTGATGACTATAGTCCGCATATTCCGTACCTCAGTATCTCTGATTTATTTCAGTCCAGAGGCTCAGCCGCAGTACAGCCAACCTATCACTAAGAAGAGGAAATATGAGGCGCAGGATTCTCCTGGTGGCAGTCTGCTCAGTATCCCACACTCTATAAGTCAGGAAAACCTGGCGCCTCAACACGTCAAGCAAGAACCAGGTAACCTGGAAATCTACCAACACATAAACCCGCGTCATCAGTCATAAGTGCTGTGGTGCCCACTGGCACTAACAGTCATCGTATATGGTTGTGTTGTAAGTTATTTGACTACTGGTCTGTTGTCAGTAATGTTCAGTGAATTGTAACGAAGAGTTTCCTACTAATGTTGTAGGAGTTATTTCTGCCTGTAACTATGATCCAGCGGATAACAGTATGGATATGAGTCCTAGTATACTTAGCAATGGTTCGTACCAACCTATTAAATGGCAGCCATTCCAGCCAACCATCTCGTCACAGATCATCGGCGGCACAGGCCACTCAGTGTAAGTGTAACGTTCGCTTTGCACCAGCTTCCACACACCTCATAAAACCTCATTAAACCATCACAGTGAGGTGGCGACCTAAAACAGTGAAATACATGGTTTAATCCCTGACTCGGTAGTCATTTGGTTCTTTTACTCTTGTCGGGATTTAATAGAGGAGGTGCATTTATAGAGTTACCTTCTCTTTGAGGTACATGGGCCATCTCGGGTTCATTATTAGTGATGCTCTCTCTCTGTTACCAAAAAAAGACATCAATTGAAAGGGAACTCCTGCAGGCTCTTTATGGTCATATAAAGACTTCCCCTTGTGATTTGTTTGACCTTGATAACACTTGTTCATTTCATCTGAGCTGTTACAATACACTGGCCTCCAGCTTTAACTGCTATTTTAGATAGTGTTATCCTCCGCCATACATGTATAAAGTTTTTGGTCATACATTTTTGTATATAAAGTGGCAATTTGTCACTTGATGTTGTAAGTTACTACTCTATGGAGTTAATTGCTCTCAAACCTATGACGTAAATCATTAATCTACCTTAATCTCTTGTGACTAATTTCTAATGGACACATTTCCTAATTTCCTCATATCTTTTTATGCTGTCATTTACTTACAGCCAAGTACGTTCCTACCGACTGGATGGTGATAAAGGATTCAACTTCTCACAGACTGATAAAGCCTTCGTTTGCCAAAAGAAAAACCATTTCCAGATCACAGCCTGTTTGTCCTTGACCGATCCTCCGCAGTGTATCATAACACCGGAAGGTGTACGGCAGATCGATGGCCTATTCATGCATTTTTATGGAGTTAAGGTGGGTTTCCCCGAACTCGAGTGATTCTCCTGCTTGCAATTTGATGACGCTGGCCTCAATTCTAGTTGCTATGCAACTGTCACTAGTTTTCTGTTATCTATTCGTGTTGTGATTCATCCTATGGTATGGCACAAGATAGACCGGAGATTAACGGGATTTCGTAAATCCTTTTAACTCCTCAGATCACTCGTGCCTCATTTGGTATCTACTGGAATCATGAATAATCCATAGAACTGTTTCCTTATTGTCATCATCCCATCTCACAGACTACAACGTACTCCTATTCTCTCTCTGATATACTTCTGTTTGATAATTCATATATACTTCTGTTTGATAATTCATATATACTTCTGCTTGATAATTCATATATACTTCTGTTTGATAATTCATATATACTTCTGTTTGATAATTCATATATACTTCTGTTTGGTAGGGGCGATATGAAGTAAAAAAAACAACCTGACATGATTTTGCTAACTTGTTTTTAAACTCAAGACTCTGCCTGAAGGCGATTTGTTCAAATTATTGGTCACATTGGTATTTGTCACTCATCTTAAATAAAAACAGCAGTAAAACCTGTTTTATTTTGGCAGGAGGAAGCCCCTAATCAGGTGATTCAAGTGGACCAATCACAAGCTGATCGCTCAAAGAAGAAGTTTGCCCCTGTCCACCTACAGCCAAATGCTGAAAACTCATGGAAGGTGGGTTTCTGCTAATGGCCTGAAACTCTGCTATAAGGTCGCCTAGGCATGTCATGTCTTGCTGGGCGTCAAATACTTAATATATATGTATACTTTATATATAGTATACAAGTAGTAAAGGTATCACATAGTACCACATAATACCACTACCGTATACATGTACTATCACATCTGTAGTACCATATCATTTCACATATCACCGCATAGGAACACATAATATCGGCAAGTGCTACGATATGTGAGATTAAGCAAAGCGCTTTGACAGCTCATGTTGATGATAGAGTGAGTATTGGCATGGACTCATTTACACTCAATTTGTACTGAACAGTCCCATCTACTACTCAGTCAGACTGGTTAACACAGGTCGGTCCAGTTCATCCAGGTATCCTTTCCTGAAGGGATGTTTAAACTATCTACCGCTCTGGCTTTCAGGGGTTTTTTCTCTGATGAGGCAAAACGTGTGTGTGTATGGAAATCGCCTTGCCGTGTGGATACCGGTTTTTACCAAGAAATTTGTTTCACAATTTGTACTAAAGAAGAACAGGATAAGCATGGGTTGTTTGTGTCTTTGTAGGTGACTGTTGGAAGATTGCATTTCTCGGACACCACACTAAATAACATGAGAAAGCGTGGCAAACCCAATCCTGACCAGAGATATTTTCTATTGGTTGTTGGAATATTTGCTCATTGCCAAGGACAGGAATATCCGATCACCCAGCAGTGCTCAGAGAAACTTATAGTTCGGGTGAGTCAATAGTCACATGCTTCTCACTGCGATTCAATTAGCCAGTTATCTATGTTTGAGGGAATAAGCGAGCGAAAGCAAACAAATTGATGCTTCCACCTTGCCTAATATAAAGCAGTCCTCAAAGTGGGAAATGTACTCAGATCAAGTGAATTTTGCTATTAATTTTTGAGTCGGTCTGAGCCGGGTCGAACACACAGGCGACTGTCATTACAGCTACACTGTCTCCAGTCCGGAGAGAAATATACTGAAGCAACACTACGGATCGGATCATATGCACAAATGCCATCATTAGACCTCAGACTAGCTGATCTGATTTAGATATATTAGTTTCCGTGAAGCAGGGAACTCTTATTGGAATTCTAGACTAACCCCAATGACCCATCTCTTTGATTTGGCCGTAATATTTTTAATGATATCGCTTAAGCGGAACACGCATTACTGTCGTGTAACTTAATGGCCTATTGTAATAATTGTAGGCTTCCAATCCTGGCCAATTCCAAGATAATGAGTCGGAACCAGCTAAATGGCAGCCTGGTCAGACTCCCAACTCCGTATACCATAACGGGAAAGTGGGTATCAACACTGACACTCCAGACGAAGCTCTAACAGTCGCCGGTAATGTCAAGGTTATGGGCCATATAATGCAGCCGTCTGATAAACGCATCAAAGAGGACATTACTCAGGTATGAGATCTCTGCAAATATTGTGAACAAAATCAGATGTAAATCCTATAAGAAAATTGAATAAATTCATACGTAATACATCGCTGAATAAGTGGGCTCTATCCAGTGAATACTATCTCATTTTCACTTGCTGTGGTCCTCGGAAGAAATTTCCATATTTTGGTCCGTAAGATGAAATGTACGGAGGCTAATGGTGCTGTTCATACTAATCATGACTTGAGGAGTTGGCGTAATGGATAACACTCTCAGACTGGCATTCTATGGGGCATACCAAAGAGTTCTAGATGGGCGGTAACAATTCATTGGCTTAGTGGCGCCATCCATATGAAAAAAATAACTTGAATCTCGTCGGGTTCTCAAAAAAATTCCCATCTCTGGCTTAGTATATAGGACTAATCAAACTTTGTTGTATTGCGCTGTCCTTCGTGCGTGTCGTGTTTATGGTGTTTATTGAATATTGCTAGGTTGATACGAAAGAGCAGCTAATGAATGTGAAGGCAATAAACCTGTATAACTATCGGTACACGGAAGAGTTTGCTGACGTTGCCGGCCTCGAAGACCCGGATCACATAGAGACCGGAGTACTCGCCCAGGAGCTCGAGATTATCATCCCTGAGGCAGTGAAGACGACAGAAGATGTTCGACTCTCGGACGGCGAAGTCATAGAGAAACTAAAGGTCATTAACAAGGTAAGACAAGAATACTTCATTTATTTATGTCGTCAAGAGCTTACACTAACAGCGGGAGCTCGGCGTGACTAGGAGTTTATCTCAAGGCTATAATCTCGAGTCAGTGATCTAAACACTGAGCTATCCCACTATCCCGCTGGCTTTGCGAAGAGAAGATAACTCAATAATCTGCAAGCGATTATCGATAACTGGCTCCGCTCTCGTCAGCTGAAATGATTGTAATAAAGCTGCGGTTTTCTTAACAGGAGTCTGTTTTAATACCATCTAGCGTTAGAGCCATGCAGCCCAGGTAAAGGGAGTGTTAGCTTAGTTTTGTGCGTTTTAGCTCAGCATGTGTGAAACCATTTAGCCTCAGTGAGTTTGTGCCAGCTCTTCAGCCTCGTTGTGTGTCCATCCATGTGTATCAGTTACTGTCTAATGAGTAGTAAAATGCACCATTCATACCATGCCTTCAATTTATGACTTCCATCTTCTCTTCACTCTCAAGGATCGACTGTTTATGGAGAGCCTTGGTGCTGTGAAAGAACTCTGCAATGTAACAGACACACTCGAAGATAAAATTAACTATCTGGAGAGATTCAATAAGAAGCTGGCTAAACTTAAACGATTCGGTAGCATCAAGTCGACCGCTTCCACCGACACAGATCTCAGCCGGTTCACGAGTATCAGTACCATCAGGTAAAACTGAATAGCCGTGGTCACTGAGTGCGCGGTTATCTTTCATTCGACTACAGGTGCTACGTGTGAGTTCCTCACATAAATCCTAGCTAAAAGAACCATTTAGAGAGGAACCGGGGCACTGCAAAGCCATGTGTAATAAGAATAATATATGGCTTCCTCCCCCCTTGGTTGGCCTGACACCCCTCACCACACGAATCCACCTCCCCGTCTACCACCTCCCTCCCCAACACCTCTCACCTACAACCCACCCCTCCTCCCCTGCCGCCTAGATCAAGAGGCTAATAAAAACTGTAAATATGTCAAATGATCGGGATACAAAGAACCACTTTTTTTGCACTGTTCTGTCCATCTGTTCGATAAAATATCAGTGTTTTCTTTCCAGCCGTGTGACAGTAACAAAGAAATCTAAGCATGGAGATAAGCGTCATAAACCAGCACCGAGGGATCAAGGCGTCTGCTCTAATCGATTCCTACAGATCCTGATCATTTTGCTGGTTGTTGTGATGGTTGCGTGGTGAGTTATTTTTTTTATCTTCTGTGCCCCTTGTTCACCGCTTCATGTACCAAAGCTTAGGAGCTCCATTGCCAAGCGCCCAAGTAGA
>Ga0224511_10001891_pt1 | contig 13409 bp, 2 predicted proteins | sample SF_May12_sed_USG_2_FD_169988 | JGI IMG/M metagenome (GOLD analysis project Ga0224511, IMG submission 169988) | Sediment microbial communities from San Francisco Bay, California, United States - SF_May12_sed_USGS_8_1 | ecosystem: Environmental > Aquatic > Marine > Sediment | place: USA...
TGACAGACAGAGGCAGGAAAAACTTGCAAGTCTTATCTTGTACACAAAGCACATGCTCAAGTCAATAACATTAAATGACATTTTCAACTCAAAAGTTGTTGCGTTATATAATCTAGACAAATGAACTACTAGTCACATGGGCAACAATAAATATAATTTATTCATAAACTAAAATGTTTTATTGTTCTAGGTTTTAATTTAATTCATTACTTATAATAGTGGAATTTAACCTCTTAGATTCAAATTAATTCCAGAGTTACATCTAATCTTCTTGCAAATTTTACAGCACAAACATATTGCATGACTCTCAAAGTGTAAACCCCGGAATCTGGACGTAGTGAGGCTAACGTAATTATTATTGGGTAATATGTCAAACTTTTTAGTATAAACCAGTTCACATCTGAAGACGTAATTCATTTTATCCATAAAATATTTTGTTTGACACGTAACTGTTTATTGTTTCAATATCAAAAATCACTTAGAAAGCAATACCCCAAAAATTCAATCTACGAACGAAGCAAACGTTCGAAAAACACATGCATTACATGAGTGTGGCCTTTATGTTTTCGCGCGTATCAGGTTCATCCAATCAAAAATAAAATTTTCTCTTGTTTCCCCACACGTCATTTTCAGTGCTTATGAAATCATCCAATAGAACGGCGGATTGCTGAAATCCCAGACAGACGTCCTTATACAGGAATCTAGGCCAAAAAGGATATTAGACAGCTACGCCGAAAAATGAGATTACATGTACCTTTCCTCTGAAAATCGCTCACGATGTAATCTCCATTGATCGTATTAAGCGATAAGAAGTACGTATTGGTGTAACATAATTACTAGGCTTATCTTGTAAATGCGACGTGAAACAAATTTTTTTTCTTAAAGATGCTTTGCCTGTGATCATAATTGTTTACATTTGCTTTTAAACCATATTTAAGCAGTGAATCATACTCGAGTAAACATGAGACACCGTGAATATAGTTATCCATGAATGTTCAGTCATTAGAAAAAACGTTCAGTTGTCTAGGTGGTAAAGAGGTAACACTCCCAACAGGGCTGCGAGTGCTCTCGCTTTAATTCCCGGCTCTGGCAAGCGTTGTTTTGTTTACCTCTTTTGTTGTTATTTTACCCGTTTGTCCTAAATCACATATTTTGTTATGAAATTGTGTAATTCCTTTTACAATAATAATGCATTTAGTTTTCTTAACACACTGCAAAATTGTGACCGGCTGCACGATACAGACCTAGCATCTTTAAATAATTTACGCTACACATTTTTTTCAAACGCTGTGTTGATGTAAAATTAACTCCTTTGTAAATGACCTTTATCACAATTTTTTCAATTAGTTTTGCTGTTTTTATTTGCCGTAAAATGCATTTTATTTAAATATAATTAGTCCTGACGATCTTGCGACTTCCGCCGACATCGTAGATAAGAGAAAGTCGTAATTGGTCTGTCTAGACAACACATCTAATTTTCTTTTTAAAATTTAATTTAACCATTTAAGTTAAACTGTCAATGCTATCCTCTGGAATAATCTAATTGCTGCACAGTCGTTTATTCGTACTTGTTTTCTTCAATATATTTTGCGATGTCTTGCAAACTGCAAGAAGCTAGAAACGCAGAAAAACGTGTTGGTCGATCGTCATGTACGTTACATATGTGATTTAGGTTAGAAAATGTAAAACAATGTGTGATGCATTAATAAACATGAAAACAGGATATTACTAATAATAATTAAATCCTAATGTTTATTGAGAACCACTTTGAACATCTCCTTAATTTATTTTTAAATAGTGGATGTTAAAGATGACATGTTTGTGTATTAATGCCCTAATAATGTTTATACATTAAACAGTTTTTAGCGCAGACAGGCGAATTGCAATGCAACGAAATGGTACCATATTAAGAAAATGTAACCTTTAGGACTACCAAATACAATAAAAATAATATGGTAACTTGCACAATGCATGCCAGCAGTGGAATTCCCACACTGTAGTCAAACGCGCCAACTACTAGGCCACGGAGACAATTACTGTGTGCCATTTAGTGAATTTATTTTATTGTTTGAAATTACTTACTTACTTCTACGTTTCGTGTAAACTTGTTTGTGATCCTCAGATAGTTTCCTTTTCAGAAAAAAGAACTTTTAAAGAAAGCCTTTTGTTAACCTTTTTTCTGATTGCTTTTCTAGGCCAGCCTGAGACTTTGGAATAATACATCCACACATTTTACGCTTCTTGACTTGGTTATACACGATATACACAACTTACTCGTTTATATATTATAACTTTATTATATATAAAAACGTTAATCCAAATATGTATTGCAGTAGGATCCATTCAAATACAACTATTGTTTCTAGATTAGTTCTTGTTGTGATCATTAATGAAATATTCCACAACATAGCAATAAAAGATTTCCCCCTAGTACTTTGGCAGCACGGTTTGGGCAGAACGTATATCCATACCAAGCGATGTTTACGTACATTGTAATTTTCTGATTTATATTGTTCGTACGTATGCAAATATTTTAACCAAATTTGTGAAAACAATCGGAGCAAGTATTGCTGTGTCAATTTTACTTAATAGTTCTGAAAAGCTACACAGATTTTCTTTGAGCATTAGAAAAAAGCTATCTAGATTTTATGACAGATTATTGTGAGAGAAAAAATGACTAGAAAACACATGTATACTGGCCCTTGGATTAAATCATTCGTCTAATTAAAATGCAACAAAAATATAACCATATGATTGTATCAAGTTAGATCAATATAAATATATAGGACTATGACAATACAAACATGCGAAGTTAAAGAACAAAATTGCAAAGGCAGTGAACTCATTATCATTACAAACATACATTTATATACTTAGTAAGCATTAAGTCCCGCTCATTTTCATTAATGCTAGGAAATTGCCATTCATCAGTTCACTGGATTGCCAAGCACGAAATACTGACAAAAAAAGATTGTCAAGAATGCTTTACAATGAATCAGATATAGTAGATACGTAAAAGTTATGAGAGTAGATCTATTTTTATTTCGACAACCTATGTGTTGATAATAACGTGTCTCCTATATGGTTTATTTAGTACGTTCTATAAACTGTTCTCAACATTATAGTTTAACACAAGACTAAACAACGTCTGATCAATGCAACACTCATACTTCAAATAATTGCTAAATGCAGTATTTCCTTTAAAATATGACATATCCAGTTTCAAAATACTGAACTCAATGGGTATAATGGACATTAAGTTGTTGTGTGTTGTGTGTTCTTGAGAGTTCCGTGATTGTGCTTTTTAACAACAACAGCAATGTTTAAGAGTATAAAAAACAAGCGTTCCTCAAGACACAAGAAACATTAACTTTAGTTGAGTCCCTGTCACACCAAACGGCGAAGTCACAGCGATGTACAGAGTTCTAAAAACCTCTCAGCGCGCTGTGGGGTCGCCGGGAAACAAGCCTAAACTATCAAATTTGCCAGTTACAGCATGTACACAACGTCCTTATAGCATCCCTATAGCGTCCACACGACAGCGTCTTGATAGCGTCCATGAAGATTCTACGGCGAGCAAGCAGTTGCTGCAGCGTGTTCCGGGCGCGCACACAGCGTTTTCACGGCGATCAAAGCGTTTGAGATATTTCTACTTATTTTTTATATGTTGAGAAACCTATATGCTAACATAGTGATCTATTTTAACTTTTCGAGGCAATGCGTCATAGTATTTAACAGTTTTTAAAATGTTTAAAGTCACGTAAGACTTGCAACATATTTAGTAACACACATATATAATTTTGTTAAACAACTTATTATTGAAATTAAAGGCAAACTATGGTCAAGCTCTTTACAGCGTGCACGCGGCGATCCCACAATGCGTCCACGGCGCTCTAGAAGACCCCACAGCATTGCCACGGCGTTTCCACATCGCGCTGTCTAAAACGCTGTATATTCGATATAATTTATAATGTCGTTGTTAAAGCCCTAAGGGGGTCTTTTGTGATAATTGATGTTTTTTTCATATTTAATTGTAGGATGTTCTTTGTTTTGGGTAATTTTTATTCAAGCAATTACGCATAATTATATTACGAAGATAAAATGTGTATAGCCTTTGGTAAAATATATCTAAAAGCAATTTAGCAACAAATTGTTAAACATATTAACAAAACAAGTAAAAAGATTGAAGTTCATTTTTCAAGATCTAATTCAAAATCAAGGATAATTAAGATCATGTGATAACATGTAACATAATTATATACAAACACTTGTGTAGCACATGAGATAAAGGGATTGAAATGGCATGCATGAATTATGAAATACAATATGTATTCTATAATGTAGAAGATCTACAACGGTACAACGGTATCTATACAGGGTTCCGTTACATGCGTTGTCAATATACGTTCAAGACATTAATTTACCCAGGTTAGTACATTCTACTTCATGTTATTACTTCCCTTTTACCGCATACCATATTGCGTTGCATATCCTGCATGTTAGGAAAATATGTGAGGTCATGTATTCACATTTATCACACAACGTGCCGTTTAATACTTAATGCACAAAATAACGTTCTTTCTTTAGTTTTTTGTTTGCACTTAATTGCTTAACAGACATTATTGTCAGAACATAATAATTATATTAAATTTCTTTGCGTTTAAGAAAAGAAAATATTAAACACCGCCAGTTTCAATTTTTTTCCACACAATTTCTTAGACTATATTTAAAAAGAATGTATTATTGTGTGGACTAAGTTAATTGAGTTTAAATTTGTTTGTTAAAAAAGTTGTGTCTTGGTGAATACGATCAATTATATATACATATAAGCAGTGGTGTTTTAAATGCTGACACTAACCATACTTTCTGTTTCAGTCCACACTCTTCTGTGTTGTATGAAGACAATCACTCCAAAATACATTAAGTAAGTGGAAGGATGTGTTACGTAAAATACTGAAAAAAAACATTATTTATTGCCAGCTGTTTATCACTATTTTTGCATCCTCGTGCAAGCTAAATATACAGAATCTACCATGTTGTGCAATGCATTGCAGCATTAAACAAAACATGGCAAAGTCCAAATATTTCATTAGACATAATAAGGGTAGTAAATTTAACGTTTAGACATAAATTCTATTTTCAGATTAAAAAGATAATGACTTACGGGACACAGGTTTTCAGGCCAGTATGTGACTGTCATGTCGATGACCTCAAAATGGCGACCAGCAACACAGAATTAACCTCTAAAGGCTAACCTCTAAATATTAAAATGTTGGGCTTAAAACAGTTCTACAGTATCCTTGCATTTAGAGTCATAAAAATACCCGAGTTTGCAATTTAACATGCTGACACGTATTCTTTTAAAGGTTTATAGCTCTAGCGTTTCAACATATTAAGGAACGCACAACCCATACTTTTAATAATGGTGAAGTTGAATGGACTAACCTACATACGGAAGGACAAGATCAAATATATGTGCCCCTTCCCCAAATTGATGGAGTCATAATACAAACAAATACTGACCCTACCTATCTATTGTTATTCCAGTTTTTACTCGAATTACACAGGTGGTATTTGTTAAGTCTTTAAGTTTAGATTGCATCATAGCGCTAAAGCTGAAATTATTTTTACCAATTTTGATCGAAAAGTGTACTACCAACTCATATATTACAGTCGCACGTGTAAACTTATTTACATGATAGCATGTAAATGTGGGTAAACTATACATAAATATGAACAGTGGAGTGCATTTGCACAAATTATAATGGCAATTGTTTCAAAAGAAGGGAATTAATGTACCCTAGCTTTGTAAATTCCATTTCATGGCATTACTTCCCGTTTTCCGCATTCCGTTTGGAATATTCGAAACTACCTTTGTCGGATTACGCGTGTACATGTCTTAAAATGTTTAGCAAGATTTGTCATTTAATACTAATAGTTTATCGCATCAATACTATAAAAATCGTATTATTATTTGTGTTTATAATTTGTATTTAACTAATCTGATGGTCAGTTAATATATAATTATATCTTTACAAAAGACAATTTCAACAGCACAGTTCTTCTAGCATAACTAGTGGAGTGCGAATTTAGACTTTTTACCATGCAACTGTCTAGCATATATTTATTTTGTAGCAGAATGCAAGTATGTGCTCAAAGACATAAGCACCTTAAAGTTGTTGAAAATGGTGCGCTTTCTACATATTAATTAAAACAACTCATAAAACCTCCTGAAAAATGTTTATTTAAATCCACACCATTCAATAAATTATTTGTTTAAGGGATATTTTCGGGAATAATATGTTTTAACCTTTTCCTTATTTCTATCCTTTTATTGATAATACTTTTATTTCATATCTTTCTTTTCTCATAATGTTGTTAATTGATTGTTGTTGTTGTATGTTTTTCTCTCTTTTTGCCTAGAGAATACAATTAAAAATGTCCACACACCTGTGTTCACTACCAACGGCCCTTTTACGGTCACAGTCAAATATGAATACCTAGTAAAACCAGTTTTTGCATATTTACATTCAATACGGAAGCTTAAAGTTGAATGTCTGACTATCAGGTTGCATTAAAACCAAAATTATATAAATTATAATCATTTATCATTCTGATAAAACATACGTTTTGAACGGCTTGGTGGATCTGTGTTCATGTATAGTAATGTCTTTTGCACGGGTAAGCAGTACCTATGCTGTATTCGTCCATATAATGATAATTGTAAACGCAACAACTTATGTGCATGTTTATTGTTCTACAGAAGTGACAAGCAGACAGAAAACATCACAAAATATCTGATGACAATAGTTTGAAAGCTGTTTTGGTGTCAGATTATTTCTTTACACTAATACAAAAGAAAACTGTTATATTGTATTTTAAATACTCCACAAAACAAATTAAGGCACCGTTAGAGATCGCCCTCGAACCGTCGCGACCAAAACGAAAACTATTACTGAATTAAACCAACTGGTTAGGCGGATTTGCCTGGCAATTTGATATCACATTATTTTTTGTAATTAAGTGCATACAATTATTATAATATTCATTTCTTGTTTACAATCGTTCAATTTGAAACAAAATATGAAATCTTACACAAACGTCTTTAAGTCTGATATTGGTTACAACAAAGTAAAGTCATTACTTTTATAAAGTAGCAAACATCAGCTCTTACACGCTCAACATAAGTAATACATATATATACATATACAACCAACCAATATATAAAAGTAACATTCCCAATCGCACATGTTCATTCCTTCAGTGAACATCACGCCGGACCTCCCATTTCTAATTATTCAATAAATAATGATAGGATTACCGTATACTTTGACAAACATAGTCGCATGTCTTTGGACACAAAGGATTCCTTTTTACTTACAAATAAGCCACATGTCTAATGGCGTGGTTATAGTACCCTTAGCGTAATGTCAATTGTCACACAATGTAGACGGCATTTGATAGTTTTGTCTGTGTTGCAATTAGTCTTAAGCGATTGTCTGGTATTTCTGTATTACTTGCAGGTCACATTTATTAAATATAAATTGAAGAGATTTTCAAAAAAGGTGTTGCAGACAAATCAGATGGGGAAAAATTTATAAAAAAGGACACCATGACTACATGGCCCCTGCAAAAACAAACACAGCTAGCACAACACGAAACACACAGAGCAAACATTCAATGTGTTGTATAAACACAATCCACTTTAAACATATAGTCTAATAATGTTCAATATATATCACCGTATAATGTAATTAAGATAAAAGTGTTCAGCTTTCAAAACACTCTGAAATCATAACTCTAATTCGCGTCACTCTTACATTGTTATGTGAACAAAATAAAAATATATTTCATACTGTACATTATATTGTAGCACAAAACATCAAAAATACAAATATTTCCTAACATCTAGTTGCTTCTTTTAGAGTATTTAGTTTTACACCTATACTTTTGTTGTTAAATGTACAAGAGCACAAAATTTTTGGATAGATAGTACTTATCTAAAAATATAATTTAGACATGAGTCTCAGTGACGAAATGTAATGTTGAATGTCTGAGTCTTAAAAATATTATGACAACATATTAAAAAATGAAAACTGAGGTAAATCCTTTTTATGTCCCATGGACAAGAAGGTGACTTCCCCTCATAGTGATTGGTGTATTGGACAGTGTCCTAGTTGCACAATAATAATTATTGTTTTTGGAAAAAGTTTCCATTTTAATCCCAAAGTGTGCTCTGGGGGCTTTAACAATTTCTTCAAAGGCTTTTAAAGTAAAATTGTTTATGCGAATGGCGAAATTTAATAATTTATATGATGGCGATAACATTCAACAGAGAACGAGATAACACAAATACAAAAAGAGTTGACAAAACCCGGAAAGGTTCACTACCATTATGTGAAATAGTAGATTATACATTGGTTGTTTTAAAGATATTTGAAAGGTGGTCTACAAAACATACCTTCAAAATATAATGAATAAACACAATTACCCACAGTTAAAAATAATATCTTAAAAATATTATGTTATGTTAATATTACTTTATAAAGTAAAAACGGATTGCAAAGAATGATATCATTATCAGATTTCTTTGTTTCTTACACTTAAACACTACCAAACTATTAAAAAACTCACAAATATTTACAGTGTTGTGTTTATATGAATTAAACAGGTGTGTTAGAAAAAAACGTGTTACAGCAGAGCAGACGGGTTCAAGTTTTAGGTCAGCATGACAAACATAAAACCCCATACATCAGCACGACCAAAACACACAGGAACACTCAGAACAAAATGACACAAACATTGAACATAAAATGTTTTTGAAATGTGTTTGTATTAATAAAAATGATTCATTCCAACAATTGTATAGTATATGTTTTATTTAAATACATTACTTAAATGAAACAAGTGGTTTGAACGTTTGGACTGATCATCTCCTTGTATTTGGCGCTGATAGTGTCGTCATAATAGAACTTACCAAACCGTTGAAGTTGGGACTGATATTTGGTAGTTGGGTTTTGTTGGATCGTTTTAATCGATGTTGTTGTTGAATAAAAATATACTATATGGAACTACTGTTATCTAATTTAGACAGGCTATTTAGTTCCAACGAGCAAACCACTACATAGTTTTCCGTGTTTCGGTTTTAAAAAGAAGGGACACCGATCAATTCTTCAGATGTTCGTCAAGGTTTATATAATTTATTATTTTTAAATCATTTCAGCGCGTCCAAGAAGTATAACTAAACAGCGATTCTTTAAGCTGACGGGCATCCGAGAACCTCCATCCGTAGTTGTGGCCAATCCAGCCACGTGAGCGGGTACACGCGAAGACATATGGCTAGGATAGGCGCCGGCAGGGTATTGGACACGACCGAGCGCTCGTCTGTGTTAGCTTGGAACACCTGTTTGTTTTAACAGCATATTATACAGGTGTTTGGATAAAACAAAACATTAAACCTTTTCAAAGGACAAAGGGGTATTACATTTTACAATTAGAGCTCCGCGAGTCGGAGCATTATATTTATAAGCTCGATGATGAGCCGTCTGTAATGGGTCTTATATTGGCCATGGCCAACTATGACACCACTTATGGTGTCCCTAAGCCTTATAAGTTTTACGTTATTGGTCACTGTCACTGTGGCCTTGACCTTTGACCTTCTGACACAAAATCAGTAGGGATCATCTATCGACCATGATCAACTAAGACACACATCATGGTGTCCTTTAGCCAAATAGGCCAAATACTGACCCCTCAAAAATAGGGATTATTTATGGGTCAGGGCAAATTAGGACACCAATTATGGTGTCCCTTAACCTAATACGTTTCAAGTTAATGAGTGGACACATGTGTTATGTTCCAGGTCACTGTGACCTTGACCTTCAACCTACTGACCCGAACATCAAACTGGATCTTCTATTGGTCATGGCCACCCATGATACCAAGAAAGACAATGCGAGAAAATATACCAAACTATATTGTGTTACACTGTATCCTACTCTGTAATCAAAAATGCTCTATCGAGGTTCTTAAATTCGGACATTTATCATTGTTTTGACGTAATTCAGACTGTTTTATATGCTATAGATGTGACGTTTTGCACATTGTGTACAGGACATATAAGCAAACCTCAACCGTTGTGATACAAACAATGCAAATAATCTTAGAATAGCATTTTCTCTTCATGCTGCAATACACAAAAGCAATCTAAATAATTCCGAAAGTAAACCTTGACACTTCCAAGCTCGTCCAACACGTCAACGAACGACGTGCAGTCCTCACTGTACATCAGGCGGTAGGTTTTCGCAAAGTTATTGCGGGGTTCACATCCCTGTGTCTGAACCGTTAGCACAATACTTAACGCATGGAACTGAACCTGCAAAAGCCAAATGAAAACACGGTATTTAGTCTTCCTTTCTATCGAAGCTAAAAATCATACCAAAAGCATCAGAGTATGCTTAGAAACTTAATTGGAAGTTTTTCAACTGATTTTAATTAACATGAAAGAGACACAGTTAAGTGCTTGAAACTGCAGGAGGGAAGAGAATGTATGTTTAGCGTGTCACGTGGCTTATATCCCCAAACATTCGAGCTTCATGTTTGAAACTGAACGAGAAGAGGGTATGTACATAATAATTATGTGATAAACGGTCGCTCTTGCCTGAAACCACATGGCAGGGACAGCAGCGTCGCGCTCTGCTCCAGAAGGGCACCAAGCGAATGAGTTGTCTTGCCGCCGTGCTTGGTAAGGGGCAAAATCACTACGACTATCTCTATAACTCGAGGCTGTCATGTACGAGTCGGGGATGGAAGTGGCGCCGCCCATCAGAGGGGAACCAGTTGGACACATATCTGCATTAAGCAATATAATGGACCGTTCCGCAAATGTCAATCATTATCATTTATAACAGTACATGGTCAATTTTAATTCAATAGATTAGGATTAAATTGTCAGGTGGCAATCTGACCTAGAAAACACAAAAAAGACCTCTTCACAAGCCTTCACAAGATCAAAGCAAATCTACCGCAATGGGCGGAGTTTGAAATTTTGCGGAACGGTGCATTACTATAAAGTCTATTATGACATCAGAGAGCAATTATTTCGATTGTCTCATGCCAATATCATCCTCGTGTGTGCAATATCGCCCTGTGACGTTGTCTTTATATGCCAAAATAGCATAATAAACCTATGTGGGTTATGTTGTCTTTTTGTTTTGAAGAAATATTGAGGGGGGTCTCTTTTGTTCGGCAACAGTTTTGTTGTGTTTGGCCACAAACAAACATTTCAATGGCATAATTTCGTTAAATATTAAAGATTTCTAACAGCCACATATAACAAGGAATTTAAAACTCAGAAAAAATGTATGTAGTTAAAATTATCTATCAAGAACAAGAATAAGACATTTTAAACTATAACTGGTTTAAAGATTACTGGGTTAAGTAAAAGTAAAAGTGTAGGTCTTGTTACTTGTCTGACACAAGGTGTCTGTGTATCCGACCGCGCACGTGCAAGAGAAGGCGGCTACGAGGTCAGTACACGTGCCACCGTTCTGACACGGGAGAGATGCGCACTCGTTGATATCTGGTCAATGTTATCTCTATTATTATGTGTTTCAAGGCGTTATTAAACAAGTCTTAACGTTAAGAAGGAATAGACAGGTAATATAAAAACAATGACATTCAATGAATAATAAAAGTGTAATAACTATAAACGTTGCAGATATTTAAGAGTGATATTTTAAAAATGGTCAACATAATAATGTAAAATCTTTTAATACAAGTGCCCTAAATCTTGGTCTGACTGAGTAAAAAGATAAGTGACATAAGAATCCGGTATCTGTAAAATGAAAAAGGCAATCACTATAACGCACGTTACTAATAGTAAAAATATTATTCAGTCTCAGTTTTAGTTTACCTGTCTCACAATTGATTCCGTTATATCCACTTGCGCACGAGCAAGTGTAGCGGTTGACGAGATCGGTGCACGTGCCACCGTTCAGACAGGGAGTCGATGCACACTCGTGGATTTCTAATGAAATAAATAATTAAATCCTGTGTTTACAATAAGCGGCCACGAGGACCGTACACGTGCCACCCTTCTAACAAAGGAGAAACACGGTCAAACAAATAACTCGATGATAGCCCAACGTATAAGTTTATAACAATAAGGTCTGTTTTTTTTGGCTTTGAACATGTTATTATCAAAAACAAAACAAAAAAATTGAAAACGGCCAATCGTTGCAGATATTTTATAGCGCATTTTTATAAAAATACAATTATGTAATAATAATCTCTACTGCCTACTTAAAGGGGGGATACCCTCATCAATGTAAAACACCCACCTGTCTCGCAGTTGATGCCCCCGTACCCAGGCTGACACGTGCACGTGTACGCGTTGTCCCCGTCAGTGCACGCGGCGCCATTCATGCAGGGTTGAGACAGACACTCATCGATTTCTGTGTGTGAAAAAAAAATCATATGTAAATACATCAGTAAAAACAGGTAAGTTACCTTATAATGCCGGTGTTTTACAGTTATGTGGTCGAGTCTCACGTCCCTAAAGCTTCGTGCACTTTTTTGGAGACGACGTTGTAATGACGCATGTTTTAAAATGATTAGCTTTCTTTGTTATACATGTAGCATTAACATATTTATTTTAAAAACATTACTCATAAACAGGTCAGTTCATATGCGCAAACCTGAAGTGTGCGATTTAGTTTTAGCCCAAAACAGATCTAGGAATAAATATGTACACTACTGGTAATATATTTACAAACTTAAATCATTTTCAATTCCCTATAAGGCGTGGTTGATTAGCGTGGCATCAAAGACATGTTTTTCTTAGCGTTTGGACATAACTGAGCACATTCGCGAAATGATAAAACAAATGTGCCGAGTCATGAGAAAACCTGCATTAATGACATAAAATGTGATTTTCTGTTTTACATACATCCTGTATATCAAACTGCGCTGAACAAATGCTGAATTTTTTATGCAGCTATCTCGTATAGTTGTTAAGATATGAGGATTAAGAACAATATTGTGCAATTTGAACGTAACGTCAAAACACCACGGAAAGAAAATGACGTCAAAAAATCATTTTCAAGTTTAAATGACATTCTGAAAATATTAAAGCTAAAGAATTCATTCTATTTCTTTCAATATATCCTGTGTAAGAATACACACAAACAGTGATAATTTTTCGTTTCAAAACAATGGGATAAAAAAGTGCACATGTTGGAAAACAATGGGTTTTTTGGTAAAACAATGGGTTTTTTGGGAAAACAATGTTGTTTTGTTTTTTAAAATGCAATGTTTTTTACACGACTTCACACATGATTTATTTTGATTATAAAGCATATGCATTTTATCAAAATAAAAACTATTAATGTTTTACATAAACTTTCTTT
>Ga0224511_10001892_pt1 | contig 13407 bp, 4 predicted proteins | sample SF_May12_sed_USG_2_FD_169988 | JGI IMG/M metagenome (GOLD analysis project Ga0224511, IMG submission 169988) | Sediment microbial communities from San Francisco Bay, California, United States - SF_May12_sed_USGS_8_1 | ecosystem: Environmental > Aquatic > Marine > Sediment | place: USA...
CTTGTAATAGCCGTAGTTACGGTTGACTGTGTGGGCGCAAGCCTTGCGTTCTTGTAATAGCCGTAGTTACGGTTGACTGTGTGGGCGCAAGCCTTGCGTTCTTGTAATAGCCGTAGTTACGGTTGACTGTGTGGGCGCAAGCCTTGCGTTCTTGTAATAGCCGTAGTTACGGTTGACTGTGTGGGCGCAAGCCTTGCGTTCTTGTAATAGCCGTAGTTACGGTTGACTGTGTGGGCGCAAGCCTTGCGTTCTTGTAATAGCCGTAGTTACGGTTGACGGTGTGGGCGCAAGCCTTGCGTCCTTGTAATAGCCGTAGTTACGGTTGACTGTGTTGGCGCAAGCCTTGCGTTCTTGTAATAGCAATAGTTTGGTTACAACGCAGTTCGTTGCTTGGAGCTGATGTGCAAATTCTATTTTCTCGAAATTATGTTAGTCTTGTCTATATCCCTTGTGACAACGATTCAACGAAAGGAGACCATGGTCTTAAAATATTATGTGTGCTTTTTTAACCATTTAAATTACTAACTAAAATCCTACATCAATATTAATCAGTCCAGTCCCATGTCATTGTAGACCAACACGTTTCCAATGCGAGTATAGATCTAATAATGTAAAAAAGAACAGTGGTGAACATTTGCAAGACTGTCGTTATTCTTATCTCCAGTACCGTACAAATAGTCGGACTGGTTGGATACGTATTGCATTGGTCGTTATTATGACTACAACAGCCTTTATCGAAGCCTCATCAAATGCGAATCAGTGAAATGCACCTCATTCTTGTAATAGGCATTCCACAGCCGGCAAAATCCTGTCGCAATCATTTGTGTTTATACGTTAAGTTCATCAACCGCCTTTCACGTATGAGACGGATTAAAAGCTTATCCATGTTGATACTCTTACCTAGGCTAAGACACTTTTTGTCCAGATTTTTCCAGAAAACACAAGCTTCTTACACTAGTAAACGAATTTTCCGAGTCAGTTTACACAACGCTCGTTGGTCGATGTGTTGTTTTTCAGGTAAACCCTAAAACGCCGAACAAGACTTGAATATAAGAACAGAAGTCAGACGAAGAAAATACATTTGAACATTAACGCTACAAGATGCATGTACCAGACGTAAGTTCATTTCATTTCATATCACATATTCGGTTCTAAACACATTTTTAATTTGACTAGATATTAAAGTTTAAAACTACAATGTAATAATTAAAAACATTGTTACTACAGAAGCTATTCTCACCGCGGTTTTTTGCGCCCTGAAAGATCGTTTTTTTTGTCTGTGCAGATGATGGAGTTTAAATGGCAAAAGAACTTGGTGTTTTGGGAAGTAAAATATAGGAGTAAAACATAAAGCAAATATTAGCTAACTCGCCTATGCGATAAACGGAAATATGTACTTGTATTTATTTGATATTTCTAGAGCTTGGTACATAACTATTGTGACTACCATTTGGTACAATTGTATTTACACTAGTGTTGCAATAAGCCCTACTATTATTATAAAAGTTATTTTTGTTTAAGGTTTTACCATGGATTATGGTAGTTTCGGCGATGCTGTTTCTGTCTGCGGACGCAGCAGTCAGCACGGCCATGTGCTCAGGTGCACTTCCGGAAGTACCTGACAGCGTTGACTATGATGACAGAATGCTGGGACCAAGTTGGTATGTAGTTGTTTTTTAAAAATTACAATTTACTGCTAGTTACATCATGGAAAAATCGTTTATGATTGTCAAATCCGATATCGGATAATAATATAAGTTATGGAAATATAATGAATTTACATATTTTCTTCTATTTTTAGAGATGATGTGTTGTTCTGATGTGTTAGTCTATTTGTACTAAACGAACTCCCCTGTGGTCTGGTCGTGCGACACACGAAACACGAAACATTTCGATACCCTATATATATATATCACAGTTGCGTAAAAAGCCAAACATTATAATCGGTCTAAAGGTTATTTAAGGAATAAATTTCGTGTTTGATAAGTTCACCGAGTGATGAACGTCATAAGGGTTGGTTAAAATGTGTGGAGTCCGATGGACTCCAAGCGTGCTTTAACCAGCCCTCATGACGTTCATCACTCGATGATCTTATCAAACATGAAATGTATTACTTATAATTTACACCTCGTTTTATCACTATTTTTATGAAATATAATTATGTAAACTTATTTGTTTGAATATTTTCAAATTGTCAATTCAGAACATTTCCCCCTGTTTCTTTTAGCAGATAACCTGGTCCGCCGATTCACGCAAAGCAAAAACATCATACTACGACAAAGAATATAGTTCTAATTTTATATTACGTACCAGTTGTATGTCATAATGTAAACATGTCTAATATGCTAAATACAGTAGGCTTCAACATTCTAACGCGATCAAAGCTTTTCTTAGTATAAACGAAGAATAAACCAAAACGTTCTTAAATACTGAATAAAACACAGTTGTGTGTAACCAACCTATTTACGCTCTTCCAATTTTCTCCCCAAAAATGTTTTAAAAACACAAAAACTTACCATTCAATATTGAATAGCAAAATCCAAGTCCAATACTTGAAATTGGATAGAATGGACAGTGATAAATGTTGTGCGCATGGTAATATTTTAACAACATCATGTTTAAGAATACAACTATGCTAGGACAATCAATATTTTTTTCGCCGATATGCCGAATATCATATGGTTCAATGCCTTATTACATGAGGTCCCATTGATTAAAATGAGTAAAAATCCATAGCATTATGTAATGTCGACGCTACAATTACGTTTTAACTGTATTCAACAATTCATCTCCACTTACATTAAGACTTTTTATCACTTGTAACCAATATCGCACACTATTTCCTTTAACAAAGTCTGAGGAACGTCTTGAGAATCTGTCAAAACAGCTGCATCATGTTTACCTCCGGTAGAAATAGAATGACGTCACAGTGTGACATATACAATTAAAAAATGTTCGTTTTGCGACGGTTGGGCCCCTTTTTGAGCGGTTAAATACCTTTAGGTAAACTGCGTAACAACTAGTAAACAAACAAGCCAACGTCTGTATTGAGAAATACGAATATTGTTTGGGGAGGCTATAAGAATAGCCTTATATCTTGTAGAAGCTATTCTACAATAGCAACATTCTAAAAAACTCATGACGTCATTAGTGTTTTCAGTACATTTTGTACCTTTGCGTGGTGATAAGGCTAACGGTGTTCATCGAGGAATGAACTTCGTTCGTCCGGTAAAGGACATTGAAGCAATGGAAATAGAGGTGTAAATATTTTTCTGTTACCAACGGCTGGGGTCATCAAAACCTATGTTGTAGTACCCTAATGTGCCCCTTGGTGGACACTTCTTTAAACCACGTTATGTATCTATTTAAGTGGAAAAAAACGTATTCAAATGTTAACCTTTGTGTGTGTCATACGACCAGACAGATGGGAAGTCCCTAAAATAAAAGATTCAAATTCTATTAAAATAAAGAAAAGCTTGAACAGTTTAGTGATAAAAAGGGACATGTGTATCTTTCAAAGTTCGTAGTACATGTACGAAAACAGAAACCAGTTCTTAAGAGTTTTTGTTCTGTGTACTTCGTCTGTGTTGACTGGGTACTGGCGTAACGAAAACCTGTATTTATGCGACACACGACAGCAATGACACAAGTGACAAGTTCTGGTTAATGTGTCTTCTTTAAATACGTGTTTACTCCATTGGTTTAATGTGTTAATGATACAAATATATGATCAAAATATTTTATATAAATAGTTTATATGCAAATCAAACATCTATACTACAACGGCAAAATGATCATATTTGTATCCTGTTTTAAATTGGTGAATAAACGCATTGTGTCATAAGACATTTTGCTAATTATGAATTTGTTCTTACTGTTAGCAATTTAAAAACTGAATGAGACATTTGTGTAGTGCGCGAATGGTTATTAAGGATAAACATTTATGCACCTGTCATTATTTTGCCCGCCCAGGCGGGGCGGCGGACTGACCCAGGGAAATTTGACATCTTAAAATGTTTGAAGTCTAAATCCCCACCCTAGAGACAACGATTTATGTCTAAATCCGCACCCTTGAGCCAGCTTGGTGCATCAAATGCCCGGGATTTAAAAACCGACCAAAGTCTATTACGCGGGACCTGGATTCCATAAGTTTGTCAAATTCCCGCCTGTCAGGAATGGTCTTCTGTCTAAAGCCCCGTGTATGCCCACCGCCCACCCGGGCGGGCAAAATAATGACAGGTGCATTAACAGCGAGAAAATACAGTTGCTAAAAGTATTTCAACAAAATAAAATTTAAGTTGCATAAAAGGAACTCCAGCACGCAACAAAACTTTGAAATAAACATGTTTTACACACACAAAAGTCGGTATTAATGTTCCACACCATTGTTATAGGATGGACAAATTAAGACGAGCTTTGAATACAAGGGACCCTGGCAACTTTCTGCCAACCTTGAGTGACGGTTTCGATTGCTCTATGAAAGAACCAGACTATGCAGGGTCAGTATGACTGTAAGCTATATATAAAGCTATAAACATAAAAGAGAGTTCGGTCAAATTTGTATAATTAAAAGGGAAACATGTCATTTGGATTGATTTTTTATTGCCAACCGGCTTCGTTGAACTACTCATCAGGGCAATAATAGCAACAATGGTAACATAAAGTCCCACAAAATGACGTGTTTTGTTTTCTTTTATACAGACAAGAGAAAATATATATAATATAAATAATAGCAATGAAACGTTGTTCACTGCCGACCGGCAATCGAGAGGGTGCGGGTTCAATTTCCCACAGCGATGGCTAACGTTTCATTGCGTTTTTTTCACATTAATATTTCCCGGGAATAGGTGTTTATCTTCTTGTTATAATATGTATATGGTCAGGTGTATAAGTCCAATTGGCAATGCAAGTCTACACACGCGACTGGCAATCGGGAGGCTAGTGGTTCAAGTTCCAACAGCGGTGCCTAGATTTCCATTGCACTTTTAAATTTCATATTCCCAGGGACTGTGTGTTTCTTTTCTTTATATATATTAACAATAAAGGGATGAAGGGGGCTTCTATACTACAGTCTACACGAGTATACTAATCATATTTATATATACAAAAACCCGGCCCAGCCGCCCGTAATGGTTTACGAAGACTACGTTGACATATTGTCCGTCATGGGTCTTCCAGGTACAATGTAGTAAGTAGACTACGCCGCTGATCTAAGAACAGAACAAAAGGGGAGGTGGTTTGATACGCCACAACGATGGCTAGTTGTTTCCATTTTAATATTTCACTGGAAGTGGTGTTTCTCTTATACTCGTGTATGTTTTTTTGCAGAAGTTAAATAAAAAATGTTTTTTACATACCATTTAAACTGCATTAAACATGGCTGAGTTTTGCCTTTGGCAAATGGGTAACATGTAAACACTAAACAACCGAACATGCCGTTTTATTTGACTTGTTTTCTCGTGCAGGCTATGCTTCCTGAGGGCTTTCCCTTTCATCAGTTTATTATTGTCACTTAATACATTTCAGAAGCAGCGCAAGATACTACTGGAAAAGCGCCTGCCCAAAGTCGATCAGTTACCTGGGTCGGTGGGGCAACTGTTATGTAATTAGCCCGTGCAAAGTGAAACTCAGAGTCGCCAAATGCACAACGTAGGGTAACTTTTTATTATCTATTCCGCTTAATAAACACAATACTAATTAATTATTCTTGAGCGTGCATATGTACATGTTTAATTTAACATCTGACGATCAATGATTTTTTCTCCGAGACTTTTAACGTTTGTTAGCAAACAATTATATTCGGGGTACGTTTTCGACATAAGCCATTTTTTCAAGGGACGTGCATAGAGCGACGCTGTTTTTGACTTTTAAAAGCATTTAACAAATAGAAAATTATATACAGTAGACATCAAAATTTCAAAGTTTATTTCATGGAGTCATCCTTCACTGTAATTTAAAAGTTCTACCGGTAATAAAAGTTACCCATATAAGCGCATTTACAACCAAAGATAGTGGAATGTGTAAGGGACACAATCTGTTGTTATAAATATTTTATTCATCTTAAAATGGCCCCAGTTTTGTATCATTGGACAATATTTTATAAATTCGTGTTTGTGTGGAATCAAACGCATTATGATCGCATTTATTTTGCTGGTTTCAAGTGAGAAATGCCTGATCTCGTGTACCAACAAAGAAAAAACGTTCTCGAGTTCCAAGTGCATTCAGGCCTCGTATACATCTCGCAAAGTGTGGATGTTTTGCTATAACCCCACAAACCCACAACCATGTAAAGATAACCCAGCTAATTGTCTGGAAGAGGTACGTTGATGATAAATTGTTGAACATACATGTAATTGTACTTTTATAGGATTTATTTCAATGACAATGTGTGGAACTTTATTGTGTGATTATATTTTTCTGGTCCTCTGGGATAATGGTTTGCATGTTGTTTACATTTAAAAACAGAGGTCCGCTCATGCGTTAGGGGGCGTCAGTAATGTGGCATCTTTCTTTACCATTGATGAACAGCCTTGATAAAATCGAGGCTGCTATTTTCCCCATGCAAGTCATGCTTCCTTAGGACTATCCTGTTGTTCTCAGATTGACTCAATAAATATCTAGATTTGTTTTATATAATAACTTTTTATTTTGTAAAACTGTTTGACTTTATATTTGAAGTTAACTATGTTGAAGGTTCAAGTTCTACAGTTGGTATTTTTAGGACTGTACAAAGGATAAATAATAAAGGGTTCTTCCCCTTGTATTACTTAATTTCATAACAAGTTACAACTACCTTGCTCATCGTTTAGAATATAACGATATGTCTAGCTTCTCCTTCTGTCAAACTTCGTCCAGAAAAGAATATCGATTCCATCTGAAATCAGCGGTCGAGAGTGATGAACTGGCAATCGACCTGAAATAATACCTAGTTTATACTAATTTATTTAAGGTCGATTGCGAAGTAATTTATCCTAACTTATATTATTCAATCGCGACTGCTCATTCCAGATGCAATCCATCTCATAGTTTTTAACAAGGTTTGAGAGGAGAGAGAAGCCAGACATATCCTAACATGCTGAGCGTTGTACAAGGAAGCGTCTGGAACCACTTTTAAAACGTCTGTGGTTTGACGCGGTCGGGTATCGAACCCCCGCCCTACCGCTCACAGGGCAAACGCTCTACCACTGAGCCACTGTTGCGGTGATTTATTAAACCATACATAAATTAACATAACAAATAACTGAAATCATGATGTTTGCAGAAAGAAGTCCGCCTACCCCAGTGTTGCGAGTGCTGGTCTTGTGCCGACAGAGAGGCCGAGAAAAAAATGAAGGATGGTGACGACGGCAAATCTAAAGGGTCAAAAGATAAGGACAGCAAGGTCAAGTCCGAAAAGTCCGAAAAGTCCGAAAAGTCCAAAAAGTCTGACAAGAGCAAGGGATAATTCCAAAAACTGTGTATCTATATCCTATACGTTTTAAGCATGACAAGAGTTCAAAGTATGTCAGATGTAATTCAGTGGTCATGGTGAAAAGGTTGCTATGAAAAATAACCATCATTTGAATGCTATACAATTGCTATTGAAAGTAAATATTGAAGACAGAATTGTACTGAGTTTCTTTATTAACAAAACGTAACCACAACGAAGCTGTAAAGTTGTGTTTTAACAAAAATAAAAGTCTGTCGAATTTTATAATTTATTTGGTACTTTCATGTCTGTTATAATCCTTTAGTCTTTTATTTATCATTTAGTTTATGTCAATCTGCATTTTTGTGGAAGAAAAGTGCTATGGTCAACATTAAAACCTCTACAATCCGTACATGATTCAGGTGTAAGAGACAACGGAACTTATGTGGTTGTTTAGCCAATAGTACGTATCAGTCTTTACGGAGAATGTTGATGCTCCCGGTGAGGCTCTAACAGCTGACCTTAAAATAGACTGAGGTAATCGGGGGGGGGTTAACGTTAATTTTTCAGCGTTTGGCAACCCCTTTTTATGCACTGGTCTACATGTAGTCACTAAATACATTATTTCTATAAGCATGTGACAGAATAAACGCGTGTTGACACTGTTGATGATTTAAAACGACACATTGGTCAGATTGTTACACATCCACGCTGCTGAACCAGCCAGTAGTTGGTGTTAAAAGTAACACTTCGACGGTTCTGCATGCCACACCGAGGATAGGTTCGTCAACACCATGACCAGGCAATCAACATTTTTATTGTTTTGCAATGATTAAAGAATATTAAGTAGCTTTATTCGCACTTCCAATACGCATTTTTAAATCGGTCATGTGTTCAGAAATCAATATTTGAACTGAATTGATCTACTTTATTATATTAATGTTCAGTGAATTGAACAGAATGCATAGTTCCGCAATTGTTTAAACTCCTCCCATTTCTGTAGTATTTCTTTGTTCGTGTAATATGGTTTATCACAAACAGGAAGTATGGTTTTTTGTATTTACTAGGTCACTGACAATAAATGCCTAATCCATTGGAATAAAGTTGACAATATACTGTTATAAATTATCGTAATGGACAGTTGTGGAACCGTCCAGTATTTGCCTAAACCCCATTAGTTATTTCAATTTTCCAGGAAAATAGCTCTTCGGCCTAAGCAGTGGATTTATTTAAAATGCTAATAGACGGGCGTTTTTTTTCACATACAAAAAGTTATCGAAATGATTTTGGAAAAGGACGTATTAAGTGAAAAAAATCCCCACTCGTCTTTCACACCAGGACAATCCCCCTCCAGTCTTCTTTCCAGCCCAGACATTTCCGAGAGCCGAAAAATGAAAGGAGGGGAAATAACCAGGGTAGAAAAAAGACACGAGGGAAATTGTCCGGGGTCGCAAAAACACGGGAGGGGATTGTCTAGGAGGAGAATGTAATAGTGAACTTCGCTTACGACCATACACATTTCTTTCTCATTTGTCGATGCGTTCTGTACGCACAACATCGGTGGGACTCACCACTTAAGACTTTTAGACAGTCCCAATGATAAGTGGTTGGAGAAAAGAGGAATGTAACGTTCATCATTTCAGTTATGTTTTTTTTTTTAAATTTATTTATTTTTTGTTGTTGAACATTTTATTGGGATTCTTACAATAACAATAAATTTTAAATAACGAACATTTATTGATAATTTCTAATAGTTGCCACTCCTTGTTACTTTTTGTCCTAGGTTTTTCTGTATCTTGCCGATATTGTGTCAATTGAATTATTGGTTAACGCCGCTTTTAAACACTGATTGTATTTACGCACATCACGGCTGTCAGTCCCACATACCCGCTCCTACCTCCGCAAGCCACAGACTGCTTCATCACATGAGCAAGCTGTGAGAGACAACGGAACCAACGGATATCTAGTATCAATCATCACGCAGTTTAATTAAATTGCAAATACAAAATTTGTTATAAAACAACACACATGCTCAAAACTAATTTTACTGATACACTCTCCTTCCCAATCCAACGACACGTGGCACAAAGACATGTGCCATAAGTATAAACATTAATTATAAAAAGACAAATGAAAAACATTGAGTCGCACCTCAAGTATTACACTGCTTTAATTAATTAACATGATTTTACAAAAACAAATTAAATAGACATATACATCACGACTTGGTATTAATCTTGTTTGGATTAGGTAATACAAAAAACTGGCTTGTCATAAACAAATAAGAACACTTATATAAAGGTGTTTTTGTTGCATTAAACTAAGCAACTGAGTGGGTTGTTGAAACTTCAGTCACTGCCTGGCTTTATGGACGTCTGAAGCCAACATTGAATCATGTAAGTATTTGCTTATTGTTTAGACTGACATCTATACTCCGAACATTTTCATGCTGTTGTTTGCCTTTGTGGACACATGCCTAAATAAACATGAGCTATGGAGGCATATATCTTATCAGGAAAAAATAGTAAATTATTATATTGTTAAAGGCGCATCATACTTTTTATTATTTAGGCTGCGTATTTACAACAGCAATTCTTTTTTCTATAATTAGCAAACCTGACCATTACAATAGCAGAACAAAATTCAAAAGAAGCTAAGCAAACCTCAGAAATGTGCTAATTTATCAAATACAGGAAAAACGTAATTCGTCTTAAGTTCTGATTTACCATTTGAACGAAACTTACCACCAGTCGTGATAACAAAGGGCTCTGCAAAGCATAACAAATTGAATGTTATAATTATGCTCTTTTCCTGTACACTTCACAGGATAATACAGTGGGATATCCCGATTTTTTTTTTAAAGATTTCGTGCATATATTTTTGCAGAAACGTTACGAAAAAACCTTTTATTAGAGATCTTAACGAAACAATTAGGCCACATTTCATGTAAGTTAGCATGTAGGAGAATTAAACAACATAGACATCGACCATAATATTCTGATATATAATAATTCTCAATATATAGTGTTATAGAATGTACCAATTGAACTAAACTCTGTACTTTTGTATTGTAGATTTTCAAGACATGAACGACACAATAAAGGACAATATGTCCATTACAAATATTTCGGTGGACTCAACATTCAATATGTCTTCGATAAAAAATATTCAAAATCCTTTGACTGACGCCTTCTTCGTCTACAACATATACCTGTACAGTACTATAGCCTTAGGTTGTATCGGCAACGCTGTTGTGTTATTTGTCTTTTTTCGTTTCCCGCCAAAAATATCGACGAACTGGTTCATCTTTTTTATTACGCTGTGCGACTTTATGACGTCAGCTTTCACCACACCAGTCTACGCAGTATTTAGCAACGGGTTATGGCAGTCAGCAGGGACCGAATGGGTCTGCAAATTGCACAGGTTTGCTAGCCAGGTTCTTGTTATTTCATCAACCGTTTTGGTGGCAGGAATTGCTTTCGACAGGTACTTGAAAGTTTGTCGCCCACATGCAGATAAAGTCACTTCTAAAAAGGCAAGGCTTATTAGTTTTCTAATGCTTGTTATAATCACCGCTGTGTCTGGACCTTGCTTTCAACTATTCGGACTTGTCAATGGAACATGCAGTCCGTTGCGAGGGGGTTATCTTTACATATACTACTGGGTCGTTCTTTGTATATTTTTGGTTGCAACAGTGATCGTAGTCGTAGCGTCGTATAAAGTTTACAAAACTATAAACTCCATCAAGACGAAGTACATGTGTTACAACCATACAGTAAATCTAGCTATAGAGAGCGCAACAAACATCGACAGCAGTCATCAGGCTGTAGAGAGCGCAACGGACGTCAACAACAGTCATCAAATCGGACTAACAGTAATAAACACTGTTAAATCTGGCAAACAGTTATTACAGGCCAAAGAAACAAATATTGATCATGGCACTGAAATTAAGCAAGATGTCCTTTCATTGTCAAAGAAAAAATCTTCTAACGAAGAAATCTTCACCTTATCAAATAGCAAAAGCTTTGTAGGCGAATGGTCAGAACAAGGTTTGTCTAAGAAGAACACCATGTTCATTAATACATGTACTTCAAATTCAAATGCCGAGCAAGACCACCCATCTGATTCTATTGAACAAACTCCAGACGCAACAATCAAACATACGATACCACAGCGAAATGACCTTACCTGCAGATGGATAAAGAGAAATGATAAGGTGTCTAGGATCGTGTTTTTTGTGTGCTTCGTTTTCGTCATTTCCTGGATTCCACCGTGGTTGTGCTTTCTGCTCCCACAGCTGCCCTTCTGGGACTGGACCTACACACCTTTCATCATTTTCTCCATGTTTGGAAGCATGACGCACCTGATCAACACCGTTGCTAATCCATTTCTGTACGTATTTCTAAGTAGAAAGTTTCGACAGCAAACACGACAGGCATTCAAATGTACAACATAGCGGGCCAACGTGGCAGTGTTTAACTTTAATTGAACGAAAACTCACCCGGACATTGACCCAAACATAAATTATATATGGTGAAAGTTTGCAAAGTGAGTTTCGTCTCTTTTTAAAATTCGTGAGTCGGGGAAGGTCCAGGTGGCGTTATGTTCAAGATTCGTTCTCTAAATAATTTTGCTACAAAAAGGAAAAATTAACGTTGCTTTGATTGTACGTTTTGTGAATGTTGTTAACATGTTATATGCATCTGTCTATCATTCTGAGGTTGTTCATTTGTGATGTTACTGAAGCTGACATTTCCTGAAAATCAGTCTTAACACGTTATTTATAACAGTACATTGCCCATTTTATGCAAATGGATTAGAATTATGATTATTAAGTTACAATCTGACCTACATTATTCAAAAGGAAGCATACTTCCTGTTTGTGAAAAGCTTGTCGCAAGAGCAAAAAATAAACGTCAGGAAGAGGAGGAGATTGCATTTTTGCAGAACGACGTATTGTAATTCCTAACCGTTATGTTAGAAACACTTTTTGTTGTTTGATTTGGATTGTGTTATATGAAAAAGACGTGGTTCCCTAAGATCTTAATTATATTTATATAATTAATTAAACACGATCATGGCCTTATTATTTTCGTCAATGTTTGTTTTCTTAGAAACAAAAGAAAGATGTTGTCTTGTTTTATTATGTCTTGCTTGACTTGAATCTTTAGTATTTTTCGGTTGTTGTTTTCCCATTAAAGCTTATCTACCTTACATTTTAGTTTCTTTTTTTGTTATTTCATATTATTTAACTAAATTTGAGCTGTATATAGTTTTGTATTACTCTTTAATATTCAGTATTATGTCCTTGGAATTATTTGTATTGGTGTTGTATATATATTCTTTGAATTTGTAATGTAAGATTTATTTTGTCTGTTTATATAAATAACATTTAGTTACTTTTGTATATTTGTAGTAACCGTATAAAATATCTATATATTATTCAATACAATTGGTAACAATATTGTTCTTTGTAACGTCATGTAAATTGTGTGAGAAGACACATCAAATGATTTTAAATTTTAACTACAAAAAAGCTCGTATGTAGTTCAGGTAAAATTGTCTTATTAACACATTCCGACTCATCGTTTTTCACACCAAGAGTATTAAACTGAAGCAGACGGATAGATTCATGTTTTAAAACAACTTTGACATATGAAGAACTAATGGTGCTGAGCTCCAAATAGATGTCTTAAGTTGATTTCTTTCAAAAGCAAACACAAATCTAAACTACGTTAAGTTTATTTCAAAAGCTTCCACAAAATGTAAAGCAGTGTTTTATTAGAAGCGTTACAAAACAGAAACATAAGATACATAGTATTTGATTTGGTAGTATGTCAATTGGAAAACAAAAGCAAAGGCAATTTATTCAATGTATAGACGATTCCAGAATCGATAAATTGACCGCCGCCATTTTGTGGTCACGTGACACGCTCAGCACCGTGGTACTGAAACATTCATAGCGCATCAGCCGCTGTACACACAGTACTATCGGTGAA
>Ga0224511_10001893_pt1 | contig 13406 bp, 5 predicted proteins | sample SF_May12_sed_USG_2_FD_169988 | JGI IMG/M metagenome (GOLD analysis project Ga0224511, IMG submission 169988) | Sediment microbial communities from San Francisco Bay, California, United States - SF_May12_sed_USGS_8_1 | ecosystem: Environmental > Aquatic > Marine > Sediment | place: USA...
AACCGTATCGGTTTAACACATGCTTCGCTCCACGAGGACAACGATGCATATTTGTCAATAATCATTACTTGGTCAAAAACGTTACAGAAACCCGACTTGAATAAATAACGGACCGTTAGCTTCGTGCAAATAATCATTGATTCACCAACTATAACTTAATCACTGTTTGACAGAAATCGGCCAATACTGTTTCTACATTCCACGTACACTCACTGAGTAAAACCGGGAGTAATCCTTTTTAATGCTCCTCAAAGGTCTAACGGTCCAAGGTACCCTCAAGTCGAGTTTGGTTTGGTATTCACAAACATGAGTGCACGTCGAGTAAGCCTTAAAATTTGAGAATGCGTTAAGTGATGGGAACGATCATTTGAGCCTTATTTAAATTTTTAAAAAAAGTATTCTTTAAACTTATTCTAAATAAAATTAATTATCTGACACATTGTCATTTTTATTGTCATAGTTTTCTCTTAATAGTTGTCAATTTTTATATAAAATGGGTTCACATCTGTATATAAATGTTATACATATTTGCAAGGGTGTTTTTATGTTTAACTCTAAGTAATGCAAACGAACCCCAGTAGTTTTGTCATTTAAAATACTTATATAAAAATTGGTTGCGATATTAGAAATAATTTAATAATCTTATAATAAATTACAGACATTTACAGGAAAACCATTTATGGGGAACGTTTTAGCAAGTAACACATTTTTGCAGAGTGACCCATGCATATTTTATGTATGTATTTTCCTTAAAGTTTTGTTTTAATTTATATTAAATGTTGTCTGTATGACAACACCAGACGTATTGCCCGATGCGAACAGACACTATACCCCACGGAATCGCAAAACTTTTGCTTTGTTTTTTTTCTGTTTTACGTGTAAGTTGCGCCTACTGAATTAAAAAATATTCATTTTGTAACTTCATAGATTTATGTATATGAGTTGAATTGAATTGAAGCGGGATTATAGGAAAGTGTTATTTCGTTGTGCCACGCTGCATGTAGCTTAACGTCATTTCTTAAACAACACATTACCGTGTCTTTGAACTTGTTTTAAGTCAGAAATATGTTAATATGTGAGATATTCTATGTTGTATCATGCATCTAATATTCTATCAAGTGTGAACGTGTGGACAAGAAAGAACTTTCCAATTGTAAAATTACTTCGTTTATGCAAAATATATAATAAAATATTTACAATTTATGCGTTATAACATCGTAAAGGGGTGAATCCCCCTCATATTGCGTACCGCTTACTGTTTTATTGTGAGCCTGTGTACTGCGTACTGCCTTATTTAGGCCTTACGTACTGAGTTTAACAACAACAAAACCTTTCTGGCTGTTCCATTTACATTAAAATATAATAATAAGGATACAGCTTGTGGCATGCAGAAACATCACATTTGAAAACGTTAGGTTTGTTGTATTTACTTGATAAATTTAATTTTGGATCCATATAATCCACGTTTAGACGCATTGAATAAAAGATAAAATGTGCACATAAACGTATTCGAAGCGAGCGAGTGAAAAGGTCGTTTTATTTACATAATATCATGTTTGTTTTGTTTCTTGAATTGCATCCTTTTAAGAGTTAAATTGATATATGTGTACCATATAACAAGATTTTGCATACTGCGTAACGAGCCGATGCGTACTGCGTACCATCTACACACACACTCCTGAAAAATGCGTACAAAAGGTCGCCACCCTCATTGTTGTGACAGATGTTCGCGATGATACTATAGTAGCGGTGAAATTTTCTACATTGTTAAATTGTCAAAAAGATGGAATTATTTTATTTGTAACAAATCGAGTTTTATGTAGTTATTAATGCGAACACATAAAACCTTTTTTTTGGAATTAACTTCTATATGACAATATTGTCAATTGAAATAGGGTTTAATATCATATTAACTACAGATAGTTTAACACATAAATTCGCGAATTTTTCTTCGTATAAATACATGACTAGAATCTAATGAAGACAAAACGCATTTGTGTATTATTACAAGTTCATATAATTAAATATTTAAATGCTAAAATTGAGATGATTACTTTATTCGTATTAAGAAGCGGTGTAAAGAACTAGTGTAGTGTACATTGTATGTATAATAGAATTTACAATAACATTGAAGAAAATACACTGATAATAATGATTATTATTATTATTTGTTGTTGTTGTTGTTGTTGTTGTTGTTGTTGTTGTTGTTGTTGTTGCTTTGAGCAGTTTTATATTAGAAATTGTGCGTAATTTAAGGAAAAATATTGCCATATATTGTTGATATACGTGACAAGTAATGGTTTTTAAGGCGAGAGATCGCGGCGTATGTTTACATAAATAACGAATTACATGTAATTATCAAGATTCAAATACTATGCAAGATACTTTTTTAAAAACGTTAGATATATATTTATTCATGAGTTTAACTTTTGGCTGCACATGCTGCTGGATGCTCAAATTCGGAGTCACGTCAAGTCATGCCAAATTAAAATATCTACAAACGTCGTTCCCTTAATGTTTGGTCAAATCACAATTATGGTGACTTGACAAGGGAATTACTTTATATATAAATAATATATCCTTTGATATCTGATGAAATGTATTTGACATGTCTTTCATCGTTTTCTATTCTTTCACTTCGGTAGAAAATATTATTTTGCCGTTGCCCCAACAGTGACCCTTGTAAATTACTTTGGATTGCTTCGCCACTCCTTTGTGAAAAGTCATGAGAATTCTGAGAAATATGAGAAATATAAACAAATACATGTATTTTATAAACTGTGTTAAGGACACAAGTGTATCCAAATGACATATGAACATTGGGACTATACATGCATATGTACTTAGTGTTTTTCTTAGCAAACGCCTGTATGATGCGCGTGGAATCATATTTAGGAACCTCACTGTAGAATAATATCATGTTGTTGTGGCTGTAGGAAAAACCGAAACACAGTTATTTATGCCTAACTTAGAATCTATGTCTGAAAATGCTCTCTTTAGATGTTTCACCGTTCAAGGATGTCTTGATATCGTACACAGAAACTGGTGAAAATGACTGTTACAAATCTGCAACAACTATTTGTGATAGGGATATTGCTTTTTATAAAAACTGACGGTAAGAAACAACTCAATGATTATAGGTTTAAATAATGTTGTCTGAAACCCGTGACCGGGTCTTCACCGGGACTCAATGCCATGTTTAAATAGTGCGATATGGATGCTGATATCTTATTACAGTAATAACAAATCTAACATTATAGTTATAGCTATGACCTTAAGTTTTACATGGTATGTTACATAATTAAATACAACTTATGTATCATTATAACTTTGTAATATATACTTTAATTGGCATATCATGCTATTTATAAGTTAAATATTTATAGCATAATAATTGTTTAAACAAAATTATTATTATAATTACTAATTACAAAAAATATAATAATAATAATAATAATAATAATAATAACAAATATCCTCTATTTTTTTTACAAACCAAATACAACTTATGTAATATTATACTTTAATTGGCATATCATGTTATTTATAAATGAAATATTTATGACATAAAAACAAAATGTTAGTTATAATGACTCATGATTATTATTATTATCGATATTATTATTATTATTATTATTATTATTATTATTATTATTATTATTATGCAATTAATTTTATTTTAACAAAATCTTTTAACAAACAAGTTGGTAAAAATGTAACGATGAAAACCCGGGACTTAGGATCCAATAGAACCAAATGCTAAATCATGTCCGGGAGGATAAAGGAGGCGAATGGTCGATCCTTGGTTTTAGTTGCCACGCTTTTGTGTGAGACACAGTAGCGTCTTCGGGAAACCTTTTGCATGTTTAAAGCTATGGCATGCCTGAATCTCGCTTGTTGTATCGGAAAGATGCAAATCCCAGAAACCCATTTTTTATTAATTAAAAAAATCCAGAATATTATCACATTGTATTTATAATCAAGGAAATTCCATGTAATCTCGCTTTCAGGCACTGACATTCGCGTGACGGATGACACATGTGCACACACGGAGGGACTTTACGATGGTGATGTCTACATTGTATTCAATTTTTGGGAGTTGATTCCCTACGACACAGCCTGTCCTATTACGGTAAGCTGGTTTTAACGTGACCCACCTGCAGTCTGGTCGTGTTCGAATTCAAATTGCCAACGTTTTATTCCATAAAATATAAATTAAAGAGACGTTTAAATAAAGAATGTTGTAAACAATGTAGATATGTCAAGTTTAAGAGCACCATGACAAAATGGCCCGTACAAAAACTAACACACAGGACGACACAAAAACACGCACAACATCATGCCGCAACATACATTTAGAAAAAAACTATAATTTTGTGTTTTTCGGATTTTTCGGATTTCTCTTTTTATTTATAATTTCTTAAATGAATTATCCAACAAATGTTGAGTTACCGCCTTGGTACGGTCAATGACTTTTATTGGGAGTTTAAACCAGTTTTAAGCTATAGCAAACCTCACACATTCTCTTTAAATTCTCTTCACTTGGTTTATCTGGGAAAAGGGTTGCAACGTTTTCAACACATTAATCATCTGCTCAGTTTCTTTAATTCCGTTATCAAACTCGGTGCGATTGTTTTCCATTTTAGATATATAGATACTGGTATGATATCTGTATACAAAAAGCGTATCACCCGAACCAGGAAGTCGATGCATCGCAGTGGTACCTTGACTGCATTCGTCAGATTGTTAAAATCGCGTTTTCTTCTTCTAAGGCGATGGACGTAAGTCTTTCTTTAGTGCACAGCTTGGTAGGTGTAGTGTTTTACGGAAATTGAAAAACTTATATTACTATTGATTTAAGTGTTTAGTTTAAGACAATTTCAATAAAGTCACAATAAGTTTCAAACATAATTATAATTATAACTGGAACCATCTGAGGAACAAAAATAAAGACCAATTTTAAAAAGTAATGTATAGAATGAATTATATTTGTCAATATATGCCAGCTAAATGTCATAAAAATGTCATAAGGAATAGTATCGCGTCGTAACATGTATTGAAGCATTAAAAATGCTGCACAATACGTTGTAGAAATATTAGTTTATAATTGTGATTATTGAACAAACTTTTGCGTTCATAATTCATAAATTATACATGTATATATGTAAATAACTTTAACAGATGTGTCGAGAAATACACACTGGAGGTCAATACTGCTTGAAAGACAGCGTTACTTTTGACTTCAAAAAGTCATCTTTAGTAAAGGAGAGGAAGACTATAAAACTGAAGATATGGAAAAGTAGTTCTTACAAAGGTAACTTGTGAAATACACTTGTTTGGTATGCTATTTAAGAATTGATTGACTGTTTGTTAAAGTTCTGTATGCGAATATGTAATCAGATTAATCAGAGACTCTCCTTTTTGTGAGGCAATGAAACACAGTTAAGATAAATGCAGAATATTGTTTTTAACGCAATACCATTATTGTTATCGTTCTTTATGATTAGGTACATACATGTACGCACAGAAGTAGGTAAGTCATGTCATACTAAAGCACAACGTGAAACATGCACATGCTAGCTTTGTAGTGAAGTTTACGCAAAATTCTCACCGTGTTCAATTCTGACCGGTCTTTGTCTGTCGTCTGTTGTGCGTCAACATTTTTGTTTAACATTTTCTCCGATATCGCTCAATGGATGTGACCACATTTCACATTAATGATATTTGAACGGTCCCCTACCAAAGTTATTTAAACCTTATTTGCATTAGTAGGTCACTTTCATTTTTGAGAAAACCGCCATGAAACTTCACAAAATTATGGGATATTGATGATTGTTAATAAACATAGACGTTGAAAAAATTCAATACACCCACTACAGAGTTTGTGTCCATGATTTACCCAAACTAACTTTCTTGGACTTCTTTCGCGTCCATTTCAAAAATCTATGATTGCTAGACCTGTTAAGTTTTTTTATGAAAACGTGTTGGCATGTATATATTGTACATCTGGGTGCTTTGATGCATACGAACAATAGATTGACAACGTTATTGGCATTGATTTATAAATTAGCTTTTTTTACTGTGTCCACCCAACCACTTTAAACATAAATAAAACTCTTTTTTTTCAAGCATATCTTTAGCATTTGTTGACTTTCCAGAGTTTGTCTAAGAGCTTAGCTATGTAAAAGTCTTAAAGAAAAAATAGACTTAAATGCTTCCCAAATATTGGGACCCCTCCTTTGCGTGCCACACATTTTAAACAATGTATTTTTGGCATGTTGTATATTTAAATGTAATATGCACACAATAATGGTCAAAAGATTCAGACATAGCATCTTAAAACACTATTTAGTCTTCAGGCACTTACCCCATATGATTTGATCCATAATCTTGATATTCTGACAATACTTGGCATTGGGGTACATAGTGTTTTTGCAGATTGTGTTAGACAGGTTTGTGTTGATTATTCTGAATGATGCCAGCATTGCATCGTTGAGCAATTTGAGAAATTTAAGATGGCCGGCAAGATGGCCTCCGAAACGGGATTTATTCTTATATGAACGATATCAATGAACTTGTTGTTTTGTTTGAAGCGTATTCTCGTTACAATCGCTCATTTTTATTTATTAACCTTTATGCTTTTGGCAACATTCAAGAAATAAAGATGGCTGACAAGATGGGTGCCAAAATGAGGTTTCTTCCCTAAAAAAATCTTTATTCTGTAGAAAGTAAGTGTAAGCAGTTTGTAACATTGATTCTGATGAGGATTGTGATTTTAGTTATGATCAATATAATGAACATAATCGCTCAGACATCATTAAGGAATTTGAAAATTCAAAATGGCAGCCATTATGACCGCCAAATTCTTTTTTGAATATTTTCTTAATTTATGGAGTATGTAAACAGTTTATAGTAGTTTGTATTGTTAATTTTGTTTTGATCATTTATTTTCACATATCAGTATACATTCAAAACATTGTATCATTGTACACAAAGAATTGTATTGAAATATATAGTTTGTTTATAAACGGACACTTACATGTGGTAGTAATAACAATAATATGTGTTGGCATTATTGTATAGAAGCCGAGAGTAGTCCCTAAAACTGACTGATGTATCAGTAGATATTAAAACAAATGTATAGCATATATCAGAAGTATAGTTTCTATTGTGAAACCATAACATGAGAGAGGGTATTGTATTTGTTTTTGTAAGAGAAAAAAGTGACTCATTTTTTATTCTTTCACTTAGGTAATTTAGAAAAATAGTAAACGACGGACTTCTTCTTTGTATCTTCATCATATAGATGAACCTTTTTATTAGAATCAATAAGTATTTTCTTCAGTTCAAGTTGAAATTCTGTTTTTAAACCTAATAATAGTTTTCGTTATTGGGAGGTAAATACGTTTTGCTGTTAAAAACATTTGTAGATCATTTCATAAACTTTGCGTTATGTGGCATTCCCAGACAAAAACAAATTTATAAACAAGTGTTTCTTCTCTATTGTTGAACATATCACATACAGGACTGTCTTTGATTTTATATTCAACCATTAGGGTGTTGGTTGGTAAAATTCCCATTATAATTTTGTGTTGAAAATTTCGTAATGTTGCGTCAAGTGTCGTTTTAAATGGAAAATATGTTTCCAAGCTAAACTTGCGTCTTGCAAGTTTTTCCCCTGACACATTTTCGTTTCTTTTTGTTAACATTTTTATTTAATTGAATGCGGTTAAAATATTTCGTGACTTTTTTTTCATTTATCGTATCAATAAGGGTTATTACAGAATAAGTTTGAGCATATTGTCGTAGTTTGTCTTGTAATAATTGTTTTCGTTTTCCATGAATGTATAATGTATCAATAGCGTTTTATTTTAATACATCATGGTGGTCATCTAAGCGTCGATTTTGAATTTCCGAAAACCCTTAAGGATGCCAGCACAACATCATTAAGACTATTAGATGCTTCAACAACATCTAACAAAAGAACCATCAATAAAACAACTATATACATTAGATCAATCACATAAATATATTTTATTCAAGAAAAAAAAATTGTTTTTGTGATTTTTCTTTAATTTCTTTAAATTTATTATGATGTTAGAATTCAGAAAATTTTACAGCATCACATTTTCTTTAAGATTCAACATTTAAAAATGTGTATACTACAGAAATAAAAATCACGTTCAGAATAAACCGCATTGTGGTAGCTATCATGATGACCATCTTGAATTTCTCGAAACTTTCAATTATGCCAGCCCGGCATCATTCAGAATATTTATAAGAAAGATTGAACTGAATAAAGGGAAGCCCTCAGGAAACAAGGCCAGAATGAGAAAACAGCAGCATCGGTTTTATTGAAGCTGTTCATCAGCGGTAATGAAAAATGCCACACCATTGACGCCCCCTAGCGCATGAGCGGAACTCCATTTTCACATGTAAACAAACATACAGTCAATGGTCCCCGAGGATCAGAAAATATAACTACACAATGATGAAGTACGGGGCGACATTTTCCAGCCTCCACACCGGCACGTAACACCAGCTGTACAAAGTAAAATTGAACTGAAGAAAATGAAGCCCTCATGAAACAATGCCTAAATGAGAAAACAGCAGCCTCGGTTTTATTGAAGCTGTTATCAGTGGTAATGAAAGATGCCACACCTCTGACGCCCCTTAGCGCATGAGCGGAACTCCATTTTCAAATGTTAACAAACATACAGTCAATGGTCCCTGGGGACCAGAAAAATATAAGATGTCCCCTAACAAAATCAACAATAAAAAACTTTTAACTCTAATGCTGGGTCAAATTTGGAATGGCCAGGACTATAAGGTAATTTGGTTAATACAGTTGTTTATACAATTGTATATATTTGCTATTGAAGAATGAATCGACTGTTTGTAAATGTACTGTAGCCGGATTTGACTGGATAGTCAAATAAACAAAAGACCCTCTACCGTGTTACAATGAAACATAATAATGTTTGATCAATTCATGATAGTGTGATTGATTCCAAAGTTGTTCAAATGGTGCCCTTTGCATCCAAAATGGCCCCTGACCTAGCATCACAATTTACATGGCAATATTTGGATGAATCTTCAAACGACTTCTTCTACTGAGGTGCTTTGTCCGATGTGACATATAATACGTATATTACTTAAAACAAATATGCTTAAACGTGTTTTATTGTTAACATATTGATTTTTAAATTTGTGTGTGGACTGTTGTAATGGGGTACTGCCTAACTGACCTATTACAATACATATAAAAAGTGTAAAATATTTAAAATGTTTACCTTCTTTTTTGCCAGTTATTTTAATGGTTATTGCGATATTTTCAATTATAGAGTTGACAACTAAGTTCTGGGATTCTCAAGCAGTCTCCGAATCCAACAACCAATGGGATTCGAACAACAACTGGGATTCGAACAACAACTTGTATGACTCCAGGGCCGAAGAAGAAAAGAATGTCGATTACTGGAAATGGATCATTGCGGGTGCTTCAATTCTTGCTCTAATTGGCGGAATCTGCCAAGTAGTAAAGTCAAAACTGCAGTCACAAGGTAAATTTAATGATATGTGCTAAAACATCCTCATTCAATCTTTATACTGGTGTGGTAATGAGGTCGACATGTTGAAAAAAAGTATGCGGTCGCGTAATTTACTAACCTTATTGTAGGAAATGGTTTTACATTTCTACAGATGCTGTTGATGGTATTTTTTGCTTGCTTTGATTAGTTGATAATGTGAAACAAGTTGTTTTAATATCATTTAATATATTTTGTTATCGAAACGTTTGTTCGCCTGCATGAAAGCCGTGATAATTTAATTAACAAAGGACGAAAGACTGTTTATTACGAATTCCTTCACCAACGCATTTTCAGGTCCACAGCTAGGTAATGCTACCAGTCCACCAGATTCGAGACAGGTAGCCTACGTTCCTGTCCCAGCTGTCCCTGCTGAATTGTACAATGAAACTGCGGATGGAAATATGCCACCAAAGTACGATGATGTTATAGAACTGGAACATTTAAATCCTGGTGCAAACCACGACAAAACGTTGACTCCTTTGAATATTATCACCCTCCCTGATGGTATAATGCCGCCTCCACCATCTTATGACGACGCATTGACTGGCTTATATCAAGCTTCTCCACTTGACGCTAAACATTGACATTTTAAAATGAAGGTGGCAGCTGGCATAATCCACATTTAATACCATTTGAAAATAGGAAATTGCAATGTTGTTATGTTTTAAAAGAGGATGAATTTATATCTATTTGAATGTCCTTTGTAAAATAATATTAGACATTTACTTACAATATTATTTAGATAATGGAGAGAGTGCTAAAATTCCCACGTCGATAAATATATTCCAATCAACTGATAAAACGGTAAATTAAAAAGTCACTATTTATATATAAAGCTTTTGAAATAAGAAACCAGTGTGTATTAATTTAATTAGCCCAATTGGCCTCGCGTTGTTTGTATGTTTATAATACTGATGTCTCTGTCTGCTTGCTTGGCACACTGCTTTATATTGACATTGTATCATTCATGTACTTATGTGCACTAATGGGTAGTTAGTATCTAATGTAAAGAGGTAATACACTCAGCTTTTTAAAACCCTAAATGACCAAAGGGTGCATACCAGTTTGCTAAACGGGTTTGATTTGTCATGAATTATCCAGAAAATCTTCATAAATTGTCAAATTGCAAGATGTTTGACAAATTGAATAAGGCCCATATTCCACGTCGCCGTAGCTATATCAGTATTATAACCGCATTGCGTATCCGGATATAAATGGAACAATTTAAAAACGTTGGGACTACTCTTGTCGTACGTAAATGCGTCCATATAGAATCGCTCAGTGAGCCATTTTATCCAGTTGCGGATGACGTGAGGGCAGTATTTAGCAAATTCAGGAGTTAGAAAGATATTAACTTGAAGATTGTTACAAAAAATGTTTGTACATCCCAATTTAATAAAAACCGATCATTTAAGTTGTTATTGGTGTAAAATTAGCTAAATTGCAATTATTTTCTCATTATATATCAAATCCATGGTCGGCCACTAATACATCTTATCCTTGCAATAGGACACGTGTAGATGATAAAATAGTTTACTTGTCACCACATTTTGGATAAAAGGTGTTGAGATGTCTTGTGAATGCTTGCGATATTATGTACTGCTCAAAGTAAGGTAAAGACAGGCAGATACATTAGACGGATACTGAAACGTTGAAAGGGGTGTCCGCGTTGAAATCATTCGGATACGGATACTGATACGCATCCTAATCTGGATACAGACACGTGCAATAGCTGCCTAACATACCTGGATAACAAAACAATTTGTGATTGGAATTTAACTCTTTTATAATAATAAAAATGTATGCTTTACGAAAACAAGAGGACCCAAAGGGCCCTGGGTCTCTCACCTGAGGAAAAGGTCACAGTGGAGCCATTTACAGAGGACAACTAATGTTGTCCACCAAATATTGGTAGAGGACCTTTAGATGATGCTATATACTAAATATGAAAGCTCTTGCCTTGTAGTTTCAGACAAGAAGATATTTGAAAATTTCATATTAAAAACCTATTTTTGATCCCGTGACCTACTTATGCAACCAATCAGAACCATTTGAACAATTTTGGTAAAGGACTACCCAGGGACCATTCCTGTTGAGTTTTGTCAAATTCCCATTAGCGGTCCAGTATAAGAAGTCATTTGAAGTTTTCCTTATATAATTCTATGTAAAATTGTGACCCCCGGGGCGGGTCGATTTTGACCCCAGGGGCATAATTTGAATAACTTTGGTAGAGGACCTCTAGATGATGCTATATACCAAATATGAAAGCTCTGGGCCTTGTAGTTTCAGACAAGAAGATTTTTTAAAAATGCCTTTTTAAAACCTATTTTTTGACCCCGTGACCTACTTATGCAACCATCAGAACTATTTGAACATATATTGTTTGACCCCGTGACCTACTAATCACAACCATTTTAACAATGTTGGTAGGGGACCACCCAGGGACCATTCCTGTTGAGTTTGGTCAAATTCCCATTAGCGGTTCAAGATAAGAAGTCATTTTAAGTTTTCCTTATATAATTCAATGTACATTTGTAACCCCGGGTCAGGGTCAATTTTGACCCCAGGGGACATAATTTGAACAACTTTCGTAGAGGACCTCTAGATGATGCAATATACCAAATATGAAAGTTCTGGGCCTTGTAGTTTCAGACAAGAAGATTTTTGAAAATCGAATTTAAAAAACCTTTTTTTGACCCCGTGACCTACTTATGCAACCAACTGGATTGGTTTGAACAACTTTGGTAGAGGAACACCTAGGGATCATTCCTGTGAAGTTTGGTCAAATCCAATGAGCGGTTTCAGGGGAGATGGTGTTTAAGTAAAAAAAAGTTGACGGACGACGCATGACGCACGACGACGGACAGAGGCCGGTCACAATAGCACGGTCAGCAGGAGCCACGATAGCCGCCTTCTTTGCGTTTCGTCTAAATAAGTGTACGTTTTCGTTTTATGTTAATATTCCTTTTTGTTTAAGAAAACAAACGAAAACCACTAAATATTACTATGGTCTTATTAAACTCAGAAAACAGAAAACCCTTAGGAAGCAAATAGGAAAATAGCAGCCTCGGTTTTTTTGAAGCTATTCTCCAGTGGTAATGAAAATTGCCAAACCACTTACGCCCCATAGTCAGTATATTGTCTCATAGAAAGACAAATATTTATGTTGTGCAGCTTAAAAATGTATACATTACAAGTCTGCAATAAAATACGGTTTACTGTATACGAAAATATATACATGTGTATGGTTTTGTGTACAGAATGCGCCACTTCTGTACATTGCAGCATGTGTACTACGTGCGGGACAAGCTATAGGTATCAATATATTGAACTCAATTTGGAATTACTTTGTCAAACAATAAATCGTTTCTTTGCATTTTGTTGGATTTTGTAAAATAAATGGTTTACCAGGACACCTAAAGTTTTGCATTTATCATATTCTATGGACATATTAATTATTATGCCCTGACAATTCAATGGATTTAGAAGCTCTACAATCCTTGTGATAAAACTATACTTACTAGGAAAACAAAGAGAATACTATGTACAACTCATTAATTTACCGTAATCAAATTCAATGTCGTCTTGCCTCAGCAATGAACACTTTAAATTCAAACTGACAAATATAGTTATCCATGCATGTTAAAATAGTATACACTAAACGACTTTGTTTGAAAAATGTGTCCCGCAAATGTGGTTTTTGGCTTGCCGTTCACGGCAAGCCAGTATTGTTTTGGAATGGTACTTCCGGTTTGAAGTTTCCCTGCTTTCTTTTTATGCATGCGAACGGGACGGGCCCATTCGAGTTTCGGGCGGTTC
>Ga0224511_10001895_pt1 | contig 13400 bp, 8 predicted proteins | sample SF_May12_sed_USG_2_FD_169988 | JGI IMG/M metagenome (GOLD analysis project Ga0224511, IMG submission 169988) | Sediment microbial communities from San Francisco Bay, California, United States - SF_May12_sed_USGS_8_1 | ecosystem: Environmental > Aquatic > Marine > Sediment | place: USA...
TATATTTAATTTGGTATTTAAACCATTTCATATAAACTGTTTTCTAGCGGCTGACTGTTCTGATCTTCTACACCTGAACCAAAGGACCACTGGGGTGTATGAGGTGACGACCTGGAACACCTCCACAAGAGCACATGTGTACTGTGACATGGACACCGACGGTGGCGGATGGACGGTATGCTGTTTGGTTATCTGACTTTCATTTCACCAACTAGATTTATTTGCAATTATGTTTAATGTGTTCTATATGTAACATGAATGAATGCTTGAATAACTTTAGCTATTAAGATTATTTATTATTTTAACTAGTCGTTATTGTGTGTTTTTATGATTTGAATTCGTAAGTTAAAATGAAGGTTCAGTTTTGTATAAATAAATCTTATGGAAAAGAAACAAACCTTAAAAAGTGTTAAGTACATAACCTTAAAATCAGACAAGCAAGAAGACTGTTCGCTGAACTTGTATTTGTTTGGATACATGTTCATTTGTAAAAATAGATGATAACTTAATCCAACACAGCGAGTATGCCATATTGCTTTCATGTATATATGCTCACACTTGGTTTTAAGGAAGACCTCTTTGAATCAGCGAAAACGTAAACAAATAACCAGCCTTCCAAATACTATTTCGGTACATTCTCTTTAACTGATAAGCAAGTAATTACTTTATATGCGACTAGTTTTACGTTATTATAAGCTCGTGTAATATACCCTTGGCGAGTTAGTATCAGCAATACGTAGTTACCTCCCTTAAACTGTTTTACTTGGATCCATTAGTTTTGTTATGATAAGAACAGTTACCTCCCATTAACTGTATTATTTTCGGCATGTGGTACAATTGCTCTAAACCACTCGGATGGACGAATAGTGTGTCAATTGTTTATAAGCAATTGCTGTGTAGCTGTAACCGTGGGGTATCCTTGTATATGAGGGAAAACAGGGCTGTGAAAGTGTATGGATAGAAAAATATTTTTTGTGGTCTGCCAAAACGATAATTCATCTTTGATCAAGCTTCAACACTAGCAAAGGGAAAACATCTAGACTCAAACGGTATCAATATAAAGCACGATAATTTCCCTTTTAAGATGTCATATTGTGTGTGCCTATGTTGTTTCAAGTAATTTTTGCAGTTTGGGATATATTTTTCCAAGCAGAAACATAGCTATATATAGTGACATTCTAAACATAATGGCTAAGGTAATGTCGTGTGCAATCCACTGTGTCCTGTTGACAACGGATCCCTGTATATTAGACCAGTAGGCACAATAGTATTGCACGGCATGGACGGCAGGCGAAGCTTATGACGCTTTTTAAATATATAGTTAAGAAGCTCGGGCTAAGCAACAGTCAACCTTTAAAATATTAAAGGTCACTGCAAGTACAGACAACAGTCGTGAATTTTAAGCAATGCAAATACAATGTCAAAATAAAACGAACCTTTTTTCGCATTTAACGTCGATAAAACGCCGTAATAGAATTCTTAAAGGAACATACACACATTAAAACTAAAAGTAAACATGTAATAATCACTTCATTTCTGTATGAAATGTACCATTGGTTAAACTTATACCACTTGTCTTATTTCTAAAAAAACTGTTAATACAGTTCGCTTGCAATGCTACTTTCCATTTCTGATATATTTTGCAAGCAACAATGTAAAACAATAATATTTACGATGATAACTTTTAATATATATGTTCCTTTAAAAGAGTATATATGATCCTGTCAATTATTATATTGATGAAGAAGATACAGAAGTTAGTGTATCAAGTATTATTTAATCAAATGCCAATGAATGCATTTTAAGCGAGATATTTCTTTCTGAAAACTTAAATTAAACTGATGAAAGGAAAACCCTTCTCAGCGTTTTATTCCGGACTCCGGGCTTTAGTAGTCGATTTAAACAAGTTTTCAATATGTGCATGTTGAGCGCAACAATTCAAAGCTGGACTCCGACTTAAGCCGAAGATTTGTTTACTACGTTTGTAGAATGGCATTGTATTTGGAAAACAACGGCAAATAACGACACTACGCAAATAACGTAAAAGTCCGTAAACTTCCGACAGTAGTTAAACAACGAATGGAGTCAGCATTGTAGGTAAACAATAACCGAAAATAAATTGACACTCAACAGTTTAATCCGTACAGATCTTGAATACAGATTTTTACGTATTTTGCGATATGTTTCGATGTTATATGTTTAGTTCCTTCGTTTTGACGATAAATACCACTTGATATTTGATTAAACAAATATTTGATAACAAGATCGTATATATTCTCTTTAAGCATTAAATTCACCATTATGATAATGAAAAAAACCGAAAATGTAATCCCGACTTACAGGTTGCAATTTAGGTTATCTACACTGTATGCGGTATTTGCGTGGACATACAACCTCCTTAAAATGTAATTTTTTGGCTGGGCACTACATTTGTATCTTGTTTGGGTCAAACCATATCTGCCACATCCTATGTTGAATGATTGCTGAACGTAGGGAAAACCAACGCTACAATGTATGGTGTATTGTTCATCTTATTCCTTTAGGACTTTTATCGAAGGACTGTCAAACATTTCCACAATGTACTTTGAAGGAGAATAATTTTATGTAAGCATGATTTACATGGGGAAACGAGGGCATGGGTTTTGTTGAAGCTGCTTATTACTAGTCATATAATTTGTGAAACCATCGATAGCCCTTTGCATAAAGGCAGAACTCTGTTTACACACCTTACTTTATACATTTAGTATTCCGAACGACCATAACATCGCAGTAAAGAAGGTGACATTACCCGCCTCTGTCAACAGCTGGATAACCTAAAGCCGCTATTCCACGTGTCCCGTTTCCGTTTTCGAATCTCTGTATATTGGTATTCGGACAAACATTGAAAAAGTTGAAGAACGTTGTAGTTTTTCTTGGCGTTCGTATCATTGTCATCATATCCAAGTCCGTATACGACGTTAGGACATAATGGCTCAATAGGCATCATTTGAGAATGTGGAGGCACATGGGCGACACGTGAGCGCATCGTTAGCGCCCCGCGTGCTTTGAAGGACGCTGTGTGAATCCGACAATAATGCAAGTAATCGGAAAATATTGTATAACCAATCAGACTGCTTCCTTATAAAGCTTCTATAAAACAAGGGTATTTCTTACATATTTATATAGTTTAGATTTATTTTTAAGTAATCTAAACAATACTGGCGTTGAACGTTTGATGCATATCAACTGATGTCCCCGACGTTTAACAGCATGCAGCTTAAATATGCTTTTAATATCAATTAAACAGTCAAACATATAACGGACTTCAAACATATGTGCTGTCACAGTGTTTTTATCTGAATTCGAAGACGATAACCTGCAATAGTGACCGAGTTTATTATTTACACTCGTTTATCAATTCGTATTTAGTTTGGGTGATGTCTAAAGGCGACAAATAATTATAGGTTTAAAGTACAACTACCTGAAAACAACGATGCGGTTATTTTTTATTGTTTTAATGTGTGTCGTTAAACAAAGGTACACAGGACGTTAAACCATCAATTATTATGCACGCACCATTTTGATCCGTATATGGACAAGGTCGTTGGTACAGCAACTATAAGACGGTCAATATGTTTAATATTTAGAACGCGTGTTTGTTGATAGTTAGTGTGTACCGTGTGATCCAGGGTAAATATTCTTATGTCTGTCTGTTTATATAAGGTCTACCATTGGCGAGGACTAAGTCCAGTTTTAGAAACTTAATGCAATAATAACGATTATTAATTCGAAATTATTTTCATGTTCGGCTCTTCAAACAGTTTTACAAATGACAATTTGACAGTAACTAAAGCATAGTGAAAATACGTGTATATATAGGGCTTCATTATTGTCGAAGCTGCATATCAATGTATTACACTAGTGCCTACCATTTCTCATTGCAGACATGTTTTAAACCCAAACTTACAAATATTAATTATCAAGAAGAACCAGACAACATAACCTCTCAATGATATAGCGTCAAGCTTTTATTAACACCTCATATTGACGTACTATTTTACGTTTTATCATATCATGGAGAAATCATTTAAAACCATAAATAGAAAATTAAAATAGGCACACACGAAGAACACAAAGTTAATTCTGAATGTCTGTTGCGTCTTTGTGTTCTGCGTGTTTTTGTGTTATTATGTGTTTGTGTTTGTACGGTCCATTTCTTTTCAGGGTGCCTCTGAAATTGTCATGTCTACATTGATTACAACATTCTTTCTTTGAACATATCTTCAATTTATATTATGTATTTATTTAGACCATTATACTACTTCATTTGTTAAATTTACAGTCAGTCTAGGTAAGAGTGGAATAAAATTTAATTTATCCTGACAGGCTGAGCAACTCTAAATTCCTCGTTCATGTCAGGTGAGTTTAGTTTTTGTTTAGCACAGATCAAATTGTCATCTGCCAATCATAACCCTCATCCACTGGATTAAAATTGACCCAGCACTGTTATTATTATTTATAATATGTTTTGAAAATGTTGACTGTGATATATATAATGTATTGTATTGCCTGTTCATTGAGTGCAAAATAAATCTATCTATCTATATATCTATAGTTTGCGTCGCATGTGTACTTAAAAAGATAAGGTTACACTAGGTAAGTTAAACTTATCCTAACAGGCTGAGCGACTCTAAATTCCTCGTTCATGTCAAGTGAGTTTAGTTTTTCGGACCAAGATGGATAAACTTGACATACATGTTTTTGTTTAGCACAGATCAAATTGTCACCTGCCAATCATAACCCTCATCCACTGGATTAAAATTGACCCTGCACTGTTATGAAAGATCATGATTGACAGTTGGGGCACAATCCATTCTTGGTTAATTTGGGTTTTCCCGTCGTAATATATTCTCTTTCAAATCACTGTTTGAAACACATTTTGGATATATATCCATTCATGATCATTTTAACGTAAATACATATTAATATTAGTATTAATATTGTTTTGGACCACAATAGAAATAAGTGTTCGCTCTTTTTTTGTGCTTTTCTTAAATAATTGTGGCTTGACACGGTATTATAAAAAAAATTAAATACACATTTTTCAATAAACATTTTTATTGATATATTTTAACGATTTTTAATAACAAAAATTTACCTATCAAATGTTATTTGTTAAAGTTATATTCACTTTTTTACTACATTCGCCGACACCGTAAATATAGTCAACGCCATTTATGGATACTTATTTGCGTGCTTGTCATTGTATTTCTCTGAACAGTTTTGTCATTTTAATTGATCAACAACTTCAATAAAGCCGAGGCTGCTATACAAGCTATGCTTCCTTAGGATTTGCTCTTTTCTCAGTTTACATGTAATCGAAACAAAATATATACTTCACAATATATGATATTGTATGTTTAGACATTTAAATGTTAGAACTAGATTAAAAGAAAAAGAATAAACACAATGTAATGTTGCATTTTGTTCATTTTCATTTTGGGGTAATTCGTCAACTCTGGTGACAAAACACTGTTTGCGAGCATTTGAAAACATTCACAATGTGTAAGTAAATAAATGAATATCCTTGACCCACCGTTTTGTTGACGGATCACAAATGAGTCTCATGACATGTTCTAGATAGATAACGCGCCTCAAAAATATCGGTTACATTAACCCTATGTCCAAATATGGGTACAATGAACTTTCATACTGACATTGATTACCGAATATCGGAGGACGCCACCGTTCTAATTTTAGGACATATCTATGATTAACGCATACAAGTTATACACTTTGCCATCTAATATTTGAACAAATAGATGAAGTAGTTGTGACAATAATGTATTGTGTACCCTGCCATATCGGTTCAATATAGGTCATGTTTTGTGGATCAGTTTATTTTATTTTAAGTATAATTATGATGATATAAGATAAAACATTGCCTTACAAGCCAACACCTACTTTATAAACGTTTTCATACTTAAGTAAGACAATAAACAATTTATATTTTGATATAGGAACTAAAGGTGAGCATTAGTACTGTAATTTGCCTTAAAATGTAGATTTGAAATTACAATAACTTTTCATCGTTGAAATTGCATTGGCTTTCTTGAAAAAAAATGTCAGCAATAAGAAACTGACATTTGACATTATAACATATATATTAATCGTTCATCTTCTCTCTTTATTTATTATGTTAGTTTTAATGTAAGTCTAAATTGTGATGTATGCGTTGTTGGTTTGTTATATTGATATATATATTGTGTATTTAGTAATAGTTAATATGTTTCTTAAATATAATAAATATATCATAAGTCTAGGTTGTTTAGGGTAACCTCTATAACCTGATATTTTAGATCTTATTGTGATCACTACGTAAGTACAACCTAGTATTAAATTTGGAGTGTTTTCACTGAGTTTATCCCATGATTGCAACACCAAGATTCAATGCAAACATATAAATTTATAAACATTTTATGATCTTACTTGATTCCATAATTAAAATAGACGTTTCAACAGGGCCTTCCAAACCCTTCCAAAAATGAGTGAAGATTGCCTTAATGTCGTCAAGCCTTAAATGTGTACAGTAGCGGCATCTGTATTTATAAAGAGTAAAACATCAACCATTTATAATGCTACCTTCTTTAAGCGCATGTATCTATCATCAGAGATTCTTGCTCTTGAAATAAATTATAACGAGTGTCTCACGTAATTCGGGATGCATATATGTACACTTAAATGGAAAATACTTCCCCGGGCGCCTGCAATGCAGATAAGCTATCACAGCATACTATGCACCAAGACACGAATTAAACAGTTATATTTAAGCTAAAACTATATATCTGCATGTATAAAGTAGGAAATTGTCATATGGCGCATAATCAAAGTTTTACGGCCCGCTACTGTTGTACCATTAGTGAACCAAACATCGGTTTTTGTTCATGTGTGAGTCCAGCCTCATTTGGGCATCAATGACATTGATTCAGGGAAACATATAATGTTGTAAGGCCCTATCACTTTGTGAACGTAGTCCATGTATGTTACGATAACTGGATTGTTTACGGTCGCGCAATGCGTACGTTCGAAATAACAGTACTAACCTACGTTGATTTACTGAATACCTTTAAACTGGAGTTTCATTAAAACCATAGCACGTGTTCGTCTTTTTAAACAAAAAAACCTTATCTACGATTTTTAAAACTAATAGACTAAAAAATAATCGTAAGCGGCGGTATTTATCTATTCACAGTTCTCTATCGAAAGAAAAACATCGCATTTCGATTTACCATTATAATAAAGCCAACGGTTCAAATATATTTTCACAATCTAATCTACAAGGGCCTAGTTTGATTGTGTTTGACTTCATTTAAAAGCACATAAATAACAGCGGGGTTTAAATTTTAAGGTTACGCAAACACAGATATCTCCGGGTGGTATGTTTGAAAGCTATAAATCACACTTCATTTTGAGTGTGACACCGACGCATATCTCGTAAACTGAAACATAGGACAGATTATACTCTATATAAGTCCTTACATCTACCTGTCGGCATCTGTGATCAATACCACAGTTTGCGTATGTGTGTTTTAAAGATGGACTCCGTAATCGCTTTATGTTTTTTAAGTCTAGGAACCTGCACAGGAAGTTATGGTAAGCCATAGTGTTATACCTTGTTATAATAGAAGTCATCACATGGGTACGACACGGCCACGTATGTGCATATTTTCTGTCGTATTGCCCCGGAGACCTAAGCACGAGAGTCAATACCTTAGAATGTGTGCCAGTACGGGCCGTCGGCATTGCAAGGTCGTGGTGTAACATTTCTTATTACATAACTTCAGAGGAAAGCATTTGAAACAAACATACTCTCTGTATGGTGAAGTATACATTCGTTATAATGTATAATTAGTATATTTATATTTTTAAAGTTGAAGTAGTATTTTCTTTAAGTTCAATTTAAATAATGACATAATTGTAAGTTCAAGAAAAAATATATGTTACAAACGAGCTGATGAGATTTGACAATTATCCAAATATGGATAAATGTGAAATGTATCCTTGATAATGTGTATGAAATTCAGTAAATTATTTCTAAACTTTTATTTTAATTATATTTCTTCATGAAATCACTATTTAAATGTGAATTGGTTTTACATACATTTGTATTTAAGAAAATCGACGCGTCAAGTTGATCGTGTACAAATGTTACTGCTCTCTATAGATTGTATTCTATATCATATTAAACTGAACCACTAGTACTCGTATATGTGAGCAGCTGAACAATTTCTTAGTCTGAATCACTATACGCATTTATAAACGTTTTTGCGATAATATTTTAACAATTCAGTTGAAATAGTAATAACAATAATCTATTGTATGAAAGCAAGATTGTTTCAATTCTCCCTTATAAACATTATTTATAAAATATGCTTCAATTAAGAAATTGTTGCGGTAGTTTAAGAGATGAAATATTAACTTGTTCTCCATATATGTTTTATTGAGATGACATGCCTTGTACAATCCCTTTTTTGTATTATTGTTGAAATCTTGTTTTCAGGATTCCTGTTGTCCCCCAATTCTACTGACCGTAAATATACTTTACATATGTATTTTACCGATATGTCAAAGTTAATTATATGCTGGATACTTATATTTCTTTCTGCATTATATTACACTTTGGTTATTTATTTCCGTTCACTTGGTTTTCGTCACATCATTACCTTCTGTATAGTTTACCCTTATACAATAAATAGTTTGATAATGACTACATGCGTTTAACATTTCATGAAGCCAAAGAAACCTGTAAAGATCTGGACCCTCATGGCTGTGCAGTAAACCCCGATCTGTGTCTGGACCCAATTCTGGCAATGGTGACATGCCCACGGACGTGCAATGTGTGTTGTAAGTCTCAATGTTTTAATAGATTTAAATCATGCTATTTGGTATTGTTGATAACGTTAACATATACAATGTATATACCGGCGTTACATTTAGACCCTTGTATGTTCAACTATTTTACAAACCATGGAAAACACAATGTCAGAATAAAATACCAATAATCGACTAATAAAAATTTAAAAAACATGTTCAAAGAAAATTATCGCATACAAAATAGACTGGGACAAGGCTTAAAGTACCATGTTAAATTGGCCCTTGTATGCTTTTTGAGTCCTTATGATCTTGTTATCCAGCCGGTATAAGCATTTTAGCTACGTAGGAAGAATCATGCCTGTATAGTTATGTACACTTAAGTCAAACAGTTTTAGTGAATACGACGTTTGAAAAGTGTCTTTTTTAAAATCAATGAAAACATATGCCCCAAAGACCGGAGCCATTGTGAAGAACTATGAACGGGGACATTTAGATAACGACATATACCAAATACGATCAGCTTTGTGGAATCAGATAATTAGATTTTTGAAATATTCATTACGGCAACTACTACCTGGCAGTGTGAGCAGCTTAGATCGGTGTCTAACTATTTACATGGGATTTCCTTCTTTACACAGCGCGGTTAATAGACCGCTGTATGAACGGTTTGGCAGCGCTTTGTCAGCGCTGTGTGGTCTTATAGAGCGTCGCCAACGCCATTTGAGCGCGCCGTGTGCGCATTGTAAGAACGCCGTGCAATTCATGCAGCCGGAGGAGGCGTTTGCAATTCTTGATAATTACCGGTAAACATGTTAACATGCAATGGTGTTTAATATAGTCATCATAATAATTCAAATGAAATCTCAAAAGATAAACTGAGAACAACTGCATTTGTCCATGGCTTATGCTTGCTTTAAAGAGTCCAAATTGGTGCTCGTAAAATGTGTCCGTATAATATAAGAACTCAGTTTAAAACAAAAAACTAATCGCTATCAGCGCCGTGAGCACATTGAATGCGCGCTGTTTGTGCGCCATGTGCGGGGCGTGTGCGCGCCCTGAGCAACTTTTATTATGCAAACGTCATGTGGAGGCGGTGGGTGCTCTACGGACGTTGTGTATGTGTTGTTGTCTGCAAATATGATATGTTAGGCATCCTTAGTGGCAAACCGCGGCCCGCTGACCGATTACTCTGACCCATTTGCAATCGAGGTCTCATCGCCAGTTTGGTGTGACAGGTCCTTAACGAGCTGTGGACACAAACAGTATCTACTTATTTTGTTTAAAAGTGTTAACTGGTTTTTTCTGTTTATTTAGTTTTACTCTGATCTGGGACATTATTGTGAAACAAGTTTAGCTTCCATATAGCATTTTAATACGTAATTTAAAACTAAAAATCTGTCAAGCAAACGTACCTTGTACGGTGTACCATAATGCTGTAACATTAACGTTGTCCAGAATCATACTTTGTGGTGCGTTTTAAACTTTAAGCATAATGTTTTATTCGGGACAATGTAAAAGCAGCCATGGCAGTATTTCACTGACAATTCTAATATTTTCATGTTTGAAGTATTACGTCTTGTTTGTTTTTGTGGTATAGTTTTCTAATTTTTTACAACAGTGGACGGTGTGTGGACAGAATGGGATCATTGGAGCCACTGTGACATCAATTGTGGTACCGGAACAAGGACACGAACCAGATCGTGCACCAACCCTCCTCCTTCACATGGTGGTGATGACTGTCAGGGGCCGTCACAAGAAACGTCAACGTGTATGTTAGCACACTGCCCAGGTAATGGACTGTTCAATTTAGAACTTGTTCAATTGAAAAACATATACGATCAATATCAAACGTCTGGTATCACAGTGCAATATAGCGGTGGTCGTACATGGAAATTAGGTTCGACCTCGTATTCCACAAATTATAACACACATAACGACTAAATGTTTCAGGACAAAATTGAATAATTTAACTGATCGTCGTGACATTTTGTATGAAATGGCGATAATCGAAACCTCACCTTGTTTACGACAAAAATTTCTGTCTTAAAACGTTGCGATTTCAAGCAACAACCATATATTAGAATGTCTTTAATGTACAGTTTTGTGGTTAAACAGCAAACTATGTATGCAATATATTTAAGTTGGTATTTTAACTCGTTTCATACAAACAGTTTTAGCGGACTGTTCAGACTTGCTAAAGCTGAACCAAACGATGTCCACTGGGGTTTATAAGGTGACGACCTGGAACACTTCCACACCAGCACATGTATATTGTGACATGGACACTGAAGGCGGCGGGTGGACGGTATGTGGTTTGGTTATATGACTTTCATTTCGCCAACTAGATCTATTTGCAAGTATGTTTAATGTGTTTTAGATGTACATGAATGAATGCTTGAATCACATTATATTGAGATATTGAGATTATTTACTATTTTAAGTAGTCGTTGTTGTGTTTTTTTATAATTTGAATTCGTAAGAACAAATGAAGATTTTGTTTTGTAGAAATGTCAGAACCTCATTACTTACGTAATTTGATGAGATTGAAAACGTTTGCCTGAAAATGGTAGTAAGATGGTTAATATGGAATGTGGCGTTTATGATGTCCACCAAGTACATACACATTAAAACAAATACTTTCAAGCGATGTTACAGGAAAGTAAGGATTAGATCGGCTTACTTGCAAAGGTACAACCTCATGCATGCAACGTAGCTTTTTTTGCAGGTGTTCCAGCGCCGTTTTGACGGTGCCGTTGAGTTTTACCGAAACTTTGTTGCTTACGAAAACGGTTTTGGAAATCTCAGCGGCGAATTTTGGCTCGGTAGATACTTTGACTGTTGTAACCCAACTTATATGTTTGGCGTAAATATAATTGATAACGATTAGTGTTTGCATTAAATGAAGGTGTTTTGGCACGTTTTCCTGTAATATTGTTTGTTTTTGTCTGGTGCATCAGTTTCTATTAATTTCTATTTATATAGCGAATCACAGAAAATTCCATAATGAAATATCATTAATATCATTAAACTGATGAATGGAAATCCCTTATACTTATAATGTTTTCACTGGATGCCATAACACAAAAAACGTGACTAGAGAACACTTCAAAAACAAGATCGTTTAAAGTGATTTAGAACAATTTGTTGTACAGGCCTTCGACTGATTCATGAGCTGACAGCACGGAAGAGTCGAAATAACGTTGTACGGCTTGACGCGCAAGCAGCTGATGGCACAATGGCGTTCGATGCATTTAATGCTTTCACAATCGACGCTGCCCCTGGTTATACTGCCCACATTGGAACTCGAAATTCGTCGCTTAATTTACGTGAGTATGTTTCCATCAGCATTGAATGTATAGTTAAACAAAGAACAAAACTACTAAACACAAAACATAACAATAATCATCTGATTAAGCTTAGTACAAAAGTGTCAGACTTACAAAAACTATCGGATTTATCATGATCAGTACAAAGAGGTCTGGAGTGCCGCAATACTTAAAGAAGCTCCTTATAGAACTAATATTATCTGATTTTTTTGTACTTGCACTGATTTCAAAGTCAGCATTTTGTGTTTTATTTTTTTACCTAATAAACGATTTAGTATCATAGTGTTAACATTTCTCACGTGCAAATAAATTTGCAAGTTCGCGCTCGTCGAATAAATGTTTACTTATAAAGTCCTAGACCTAAATTAATTACTTTTATTTTATATTAGAAGTATACGTCATGCCAAAACAGTATGTAAATATTTAAGACTTAGATTTGAAACCTAATTGTAGGCCTAATTCATAACTTAGGTGTTTGCGTTATACACCGAGATAAATTGTCCAGGTATTTGTGCCTACAACAATTTGGAAGAATGCATTTCAGTGTTATTTCCGAGTCACGGACAATACCACTCCCAGACAATTCCCATCCAGTATTTTCCCCACCCCGGACATTACCCCTACCGTTTTTGCCATCCTTGACAATGCCCCTTCCGTCTGTACATCGTACATGTATCACATTAATATATTACAATCTATATTAACATTAAACTGATGAAAGGAAAAGCCCTCAGGAAGCATAGCCTGCACGAGAAAACAACGGCCTCGGTTTTATTGAAGCTGTTCATTGTTTAGAATTAAGTTTTACTATTTTATCATCAAATTGATCCGTTGTGATTTCACTGTCTTGAACAGTTTCGCTTGATGTTCTATTAATGGATAAGCCGGAATATGCAAAGCTATTGATTTAGAGTTACTTTGTAATATAATTAATAAATATACATAAATGTATCTTGTGATACAAAGCCACAAAATATATTTAAAATGTAAGCCACAATTGGCAAAGATGAACACGGTAACAGACAATACAGAAAAAATATCGCATTCGAATTATGGCCTTGATATTTTACGCATCATTCTAATTATATAAAATGATAACGAGTGGATTAAAAAAATATATTGAATGATCACATACCTTATATAACTGCATGAATCATCAGCTATACAAGCATAGATTAAAATAATTTATATTGTCATGTATTTACAATTATGAAGATTAAA
>Ga0224511_10001896_pt1 | contig 13398 bp, 10 predicted proteins | sample SF_May12_sed_USG_2_FD_169988 | JGI IMG/M metagenome (GOLD analysis project Ga0224511, IMG submission 169988) | Sediment microbial communities from San Francisco Bay, California, United States - SF_May12_sed_USGS_8_1 | ecosystem: Environmental > Aquatic > Marine > Sediment | place: USA...
TTGTGAATGTATAATTTAATTACTACTGAAGGTTATTATTTCGTTTATAATTCAATTTGACACGGACATTTTCTCCAGTTGTGAATGTATACTTTAATTACTACTGAAGGTTATTATTTCGTTTATAATTCAATTTGACACGGACATTTTCTCCAGTTGCGAATGTATACTTTAATTACTACTGAAGGTTATTTTTTCGTTTAAAATTCAATTTGACACGGACATTTTCTCCAGTTGTGAATGTATACTTTAATTACTACTGAAGATTATTATTTTCGTTTATAATTCAATTTGACACGGACATTTTCTCCAGTTGCGAATGTATACTTTAATTACTATTATAGGTTATTATTTTCGTTTATAATTCAATTAGACTCGGACATTTTCTCCAGTTGTGAATGTATACTTTAATTACTACTGAATGTTATTATTTTCGTTAAGCACCGTGGCTTTGCAACTATCTAGTTAGGGTTAAAACATCATGATCAAAAGTAATTATGTTCTTAAATGTAAATTTATATATAGAATAAGTTCATAAACAGAAAGCGATTTTTATTGTTTCTTTTTAAGGATGTGTTAAAAATAAATATTTGTAGAATAAACTTCTTTGCCTGCTTTTTTGTCAATTTCAACCCTGAGAGTGGTACATGGACTAAGATGTTCATGTTTAATACTAGTAACCATTTTATCACACAGGTAAGTTTCCAGTCCTGGGGCCGTTTTCATAAATTACCTAAGGTAAAAGACTATTGTTTTTATTCGATTATTGGAAAACAAATTACGAAGGCTTATACATAAATGGATATGCAACCTACCACCACAATCTTTAACATGTGTAATTGTAATTCGGTGCCCTAATTCTGGGTTTCCCTCAGGTGCTTTATGAATATGACCACAGTGCTCGATCCCACAACTTGTAGACTTGTTACCAATATTTTTACGGATTCGACCACAAAAGAACAATGTAGTGTAGTGTAAGTATACCATTTTGTTTTTCAAATTTTATAATTCATAGGCGGATCCAGCGCCCTGAGGAATGCACGAACTCACTTATTAAAAGAAATCTAGGCAAATATGTCACACACAATATAAGCTGCGTTGAAGATAAGAACTGAGTGTATTCAGTATTTAAATTAACAATTGACTCGCCATAGAAATAAAATAAACGCCGGTTAAGTTAAATTTATATTTCAATTTTTGACAATTGCGTAAAATAAATGATTATTTGGGGAACACGTAACGCAATAAACAGACCTATATGCGGTTTTATTTCTACATTTTATACAGAGATAAACCAGTATGTTTTCCTATAGCTTGCATGTATGATTGTAAAATGCAACACATTAGCCTTTTGTCAATTTGACATTTGAGTATTTAAAATTGTCGCTTGCTGCGCTGGCGAATGTCCGTACTTTATTTATAAATTATTTAAAGCTCTTATGGTGCACTAATTGAATACAGAATGCGTTATTTTATATATTTTCATTTTTATTATATTATAACATCATAACAAGCACTTTGTTTACAATGATTAACAATTAATTTACTTTGTTATGTCATCTTTAGAAAAGCGTGATGCAGGATACCAGAATACATTTTGGACCCACAAGTTCCCAACCCTACCCAAAAAATATTATGCACCATCCCAAGGCCTACTCCTGGTGCCACCACTGTAAATGTATGTATTATAATGTACTAAAGATTATAAAACTATCATAACTATGTCATATTCTGAACTGTTTGATGTCACTCTTTGTGTAAATGCCATTACCTCCTCTTTTGTTTATCCTAGTTATTTAGGACTTGGAAGAATGTATGCATAAAAACGTAGGTAAAATTTAGGAATCCGTACGTGGTGAGTACGGCCCCCGTATGTTTTTGGAGCACGCAGATACGCCGTAGCATGTTTAGTGCATGCAGAACTTTCTCTGCGTGTGAGCTGCGTGCAGGCTACGGATTTACCACCCGTACGTGTGACGTGCGTACCCCGTACGTCCACGTACGTGCTTATGGTTATGTTTGCATGCACACACTGTCTTTTCACATGTTGAAAAACTCGATATCATGCTTGTTTTCATTTATTACTTAATATTTTTGTGTTTATGAGTTTAATAAAGACTAGAATTGTTTTGTTTAAAGTACTTTGATCATATAACGGAGCCAAATCTATATGTGAATATAACACAATGATAACACTGCTCTGCTAAATGTGTTGGATGATGAATACTGCTTTTAGTGCGGTGCCAGTGTTGTTGCAACGTTTATTACCACTGATGCATAGCCTCAATATGTCAAAAGCTGATAAATTTCTGGTTCACTAATAAAACGGTTTGTGTTTTCACGGATCATAATAATTATAAATACAAATGATAGAAAAGAGAATAGCAAACGGTTTATTCCATGTTTAACACAATACACTTCTACGTGTTAACTCATTTATTAATACAACAAATATTATAATGCGTAAGACAATATCTCTGTAGGTAATTGAAATTGTGATTATCAGTAGCGTTTCAAACAACCCGATCTTGCCATGGAAGACGACCAAGTGGAGAACTGTAAGTTTTTTCCTTCTCGTGTGGCCCGTTGGCCGACCATCTGGTTAGGTTCAGTTATTTGCACATCATTAATTTTCGCCTAGCTCCGGGGACCACGTTGCCATCCTCAACCTCACGGTCAACATCAATGTCCTGCTATCCGGGACGGCGCTTTCGTTGCCAATTGTGAAGGGTGAGACAGCCCATCACAACGAAAATCACATTGTCAGGTGCCAACTTCAGGGTAGTGAGAAGGCAACGTTGAGCCAATATCCCAAAAACGTTCTCTACAACACGACGAGCCCGAGATGTATGATAGTTCATTACCCTTTCTTTGTGTGTCATAGAACGGCGACTATAAGGCATATTAGCCAATTTCTCAGCGGAAATGCATCGTCGCCGACGTTGAAGTAAGAAAAGACTCGATCATCGCCTGGAAGTGGATCCGGTTCTGGAAATCCAATGGTGTTATCTCCAAGTGCCGCCCGGAGCGTTGACCAAATAAACATATCTGCGTTTGCGGAGGATCCGTTAGCCCCTACATTGCACCACCTGAATGAAAAATTGACATCAACTAGCGCTAGAAGCACCACAGAAAAAACCCTTATAATTGTAATAAGCGGATCCACTTTTCTTGGGCTTTTTGACGGCGACATGTTTCCGTCTATCGCCCCACAACAGTGGTGAAAGTTCCATCGAGATCCAAACTGACGGGCAACGGCCTTCCACTCGTCCTGAAATGAGGGCATTGTGAAAATCGTCTCCTTGTATTCTTAGTAGACAGCGGTTCAAACTTCCGGTATGAACTGAGATATGCTAGTGTGTGCTACTCGGAATTCAAAGGCAATAGATATGAAGCTGTTCCCCGTCGCCAAAAAGCGAAGGGTAATAGCCAACTTCAAATCAGGCTCCAGGGGGCGGCGATGCCTTAAACATATAATTTAAATGAGATACTTTACCCAATAAGTATAATTATATAAGGTATTAAATCAATGCCTCGAAAATAGAGATAATTGTTTATTGAAAAAACAACAGGAAGGCATATACCTTGTTTTTTTGTTATTTGTGGGGTCACTCGCAGCAGAAGCACTGCGAAGAGATTAGGGTCTATTCTGATGTATCCGACATAGTCCCTTCTCGATTCACGCTCGAGCTCTTGAATCAACGTTTCATATTGTCCCAGTAACCTCCTCCTCTCGATCAATGTGCGAACCCACCATCTCCTGCGTCGGCGTGCTTGTTGCCCCGCTACCTCCCGTAGCAATACAAGAAACACAACATTATGGTTCTGTCTAGTCAGTGAAATCTGCTTATGAAGCAGTAGATTCCGCAATATCTGCGGCTGTAGAATCGGCATTTCAAGACAGCTGTAGTTATGATTTCTAGTGAGCATCGATGGATCTTTATATATATTTCTACCGAAATAAACGTACGTTCGATTTACGTACCCGCACGTAAGAACACCGTACGTGAGCAGTGCGTGTAAGTACTGCCTTCGTACGTTAACATGGCAACCGCACGGAGAACGTACGTTGTAAGAACGTTGTCTGTACGGACCACTTACTTGCCATGTACGATACACGCAACCGCTCACCCCTAGACGTGACGTGCGTGCCACGTACTTACACTGTTAGTGCGACGTGCGTCTTCTCTGCTCTTGCTACGTGCGCTGCGTTTTTTTAAAAAAGCAGCACACGTAGCACAAAAAAACGTACGGACAAAAAGACGTACAGCCAATTGTGACCAGGGCCTAAAATGTTATCTATGACTAATCATGCAAGTGGGTTTAAAAAAAATGTTAAAAAGATTATAACATGTATTTTTGAAAAGAAAAAAAACAATTGTTTGTTTAAATGAAATATCAATAATAAAATTGTTTTAAAGGTAGATGAATTGTTGTATTTAGCGACGTGTCGGCGTTACGCAACATACACCAAATGTTTCCGTTTTGGGCGAACTGGTAAACAAATATCGCTGTATTACTGGATAAACATTATGAACAATGCAGATTCTCTGATGTACGAATTGTTTGATAAATAACGCATGTTGCATAATATTACTAATGTAAATACGAAAAATCGGAATGCTACATAGTAAACTGTATTAAATAATATTGAATTAGAATATATTTTACACAATTTCAACAATAACTTTACTATTTTCAATGTATTTTACGATGCCTACGTGATCAATATGTACAAGTGTGGAAAGATTATCCGCACAACCAAAGTTGTATTATTATAGAACGTTTTAGTTAAGAATTGTATCTAGATTGTATAAATAATGATAAACATCGTAAAACTCTAACTCGGTTTGGATTAAGTTCACACTTTTTGTTTATTGAAACTGTAAGATATAATAGAATAACCAGAAATGAACTCAAATGTGTATTTTTAAAGTCTTTATTTTCATTATATAGTATACATGGTCAATAACAGATAAACAATATGTGCATTGTGTAAGATCTCTCTAATTCTAATTTACTCAATCATTTTTAAGCCACCATTTTCATAGTTTATAAGAGTCTTTCTTTTATTGCGCTCAATTTTCCAATTCCATAGAAACGTGTAGAACATTTGGTTTATTTTTATTCGCATTCTTTTGAAACTTCGAGTGACTGAAAAAGGTATATGACAACTATATTAACTTTGGAAGAAAATATGTTTTAATAATTTTGATTTTAGATATCACTGTAAGTTGTCTAGACTAAGTGTTAAAATGTTTAAAGAAGAGTTGACACTGTTGGATTTTGCTATCCCAATTAAGTCATTGACATTTTTTCTGTCATAGCCGAAGTGTATACCAAGGGCTTTAACTGCATCAGACCATTTAATATTTGCGACCTGCCGCGATGCGTTTTTATTTTTTCCAACCTAAAGCCCTTCGGTTTTGTTTCTGTTTTGTTTAAGACCTGAATTGGTCAACTAGTTAAAAAGCGTTTATGATATCATGTCTTATGAATAATGTAGTGTCATCAGCAAGTTGTGTGATTTGAACTGACTTGTGTGTTTCCTAGTGTATTTTAATTTGGTCTGAGAGTCGTATCTTTAAAGCCATTATTTCTGCTACAAAGAGGAACAGCAAAAATGACAACAGACAACCTTGCTTTAATGAGCGTGTTGGAGTGAAATTATTTGATTTCCACCCGTTATAATCAACATTAAGAAGTGATATTGGCCTCCAGTTTTAAATGGCTTCGGGGTCGCCCTTTTTGTATAGGAGGGAAGTGTTGGCCAGAATGTCTGATAAAGCTCAGCGGTCAAGCCATCACTGCCTGGACTTTTATTTTTCTTCATGCCCAAAGAGCGGTGTAGCACTCGGAATCAGTAGCATTACCATCACACTGTTGTGCTTCTGTATGGGTTAAATTTTGTCGTTTTTTATTGTATTAAGATAACTTAGTATGTCTTTTGTATCAGAGTTATCCGCTTGATATAGGGTTTTAAATAATTCAACTTTCATTTTAGGATTTCAGATATGTTTAAGATTCTTTTATTTTTCACTTTGATGGAGCTCATAACTTTCCTGGTTTGTCTCGAGTTCTCAAGATTTTTAAACAACCTTAAGTTATCTTCTATTTACCTCTATATAGTCAAGCCGCGCACGAATTTGAGCCCCTTTGGCCTTGTTGGCGTAAAATGTTTCAAGTCTGCTTTCTAAAATAAAAATTAAAAATGCGAAAAACACAAAAAAAGTTTTTTTCTAAATGTCTGTTGCGTCATGGTGTTTTAGTGTTTTTGTGTCGTTCTGTGTGTTAGTTTTTGTACTGGCCATTTTGGCATGGTTCGCTTAAACTTGACATATCTACATTGTTTACAACATTCTTTCTTTGAACATCTCTTTAATTTATATTCTAAATATTCTATTCTTTCTTTTTGTTCTTCATTTGGCTAATCAACAGCATATAGTGTGTTCAGTTCTGTTGCTAGATTGGTTTGTATATTTCTTTTTGTTTTTGCCTTTTGTTTTGCGTAAGACATTGTTTTAGATTTAATTTGCATTTAATTATTTTTCATTGTAATTGAGCGTTTGTGTTTTTGTTATGCTGTGTATGTTCATATATGCGTGTTTGAATCAGGTTGATATAATTTGTGTCATTTAATAGTAAATTGTTAAATTTCCATATACCAGGGTCTCTGTCTTGCGCAAGTTTAATTTTTAATGATAGCGCTTAGTGATCCGTTGAGATTATTTGCGCAGGTCTATATCTGCACCTAAAATTAAATTTACGTGGTGATTGTCAAGATCAAATCTACCTTTTCTATACCGTTTTTCCTGCGCCACTTAAATTGCGTTTTATTGGGGTTGTATAGCCGCCAGGCGTCTATAAGTTTAAAAACTTTGGATAACTTTACTTAAGTTTGGAACTGGGTATTTTGTTAAGCAGTGGATGATGTTATCAGTGGGGTGTCCTCCTCAAATAGGTCAGTCAGCTTGTTTATGACCTACTTGATTGCACAGTCTGTATTTCCAGTCATTCTCACATTGATCTGTTCTGTGTCTATTTTCGAGGCATTTACCACATTTGGTTCACGCGTTCCTGTTGTCCATTCTTGGCTAAAGTGAATTACTCTGCCCTTAAACTTACCAAAGTACATAAATGATGATAGTGGGGATTTTAAGCTTGCGGGTTTACTATGCTTCCTGGGGGCTTTTCCTTTCATCAGTTTACATAGTATATATACGGTCACCCGTATCTCAGTTCGGACGTGTCCAAAGGAATACCAGAGCCACGCAATTCATATCCTTAAAAAGGGGAGGTGTATCAAGATTTTAAGAAATCACACCCGGAGATCAAAGTTGGTTTAAGAAAATTTGAGTCTGTAAAGCCATACTTTGTACAACCTGTGCGACAAAAAGACATAGAGATTTGCTGTTGCAGACAACACACAGAAATAAGAATGGTTTTTAAAAGATGCATGGATTTTCGGAGGCAATTGCACAAAACACAGAATGTGGATGTGCTTGCGAGAAATAGGGATTGTGAACATTTAACAGTATACGAGACACTTACTGACATAGTAAATGCAACGCTTTGTGAAACTAGCCCAAGTTAAGGTCATAAACTGACCTGCGTCAACAGACAATGTTCTATGTGGTGTCCGTAGACTTACATTTCACAAAAATGAAATGGGTAAAAATGAAAATACTGAAAAAAATTCAGTGAGAAAAATATAGTTATGTGCTACAAAAAGGAAAGGAGATGAAAGCATACGTAAACTTCAAATAGTCAAGTGCCAAACATCACCAGGGCAACTGTTCAAACACTTGATCGAATTACTTGAACAGTCTCCATCCCATCAGTTTAGAGCCAATTGGCAGTACGACGCGTACACAGATATACGCTCGTACCTACCTACCAGCAAATCACGCTGTATGTGTGCATGACTTCAACTTCAACTTCAACTTTATACGGCCAAAAGTCAATACTGACTACATAAGGCAGGCTCAAGTCCTGAACATTGACAAATTGAGACTAATAATTTACCTATGAAAGTTAAATGAAAACATAAAATAACTCAATTAAAACATCGATTAAAAAGCATAAAACTTGTTTAGTCCACTTGCAAATGCAGGTACAGTTGGGTCATCCCTAAACTCAGTCGGTAGTTCGTTCCAAAGTCGTATAGCCCCCGGAAAGAATGAGTTCATGTGGTGTTTTGTTATTGAGTGGGGAATGAGGAATTTATTGTTTCGTGTTGTTGTAAGATGACTGTGATCGACATTAACCTGTTTGTTATGTATTTTGTGTAGCATTGTGAGACTGGCTTGATTTCTGCGTTGCTCAAGAGTAGACCACTTTAAATCTCTGAGCATGTTTGTGACACTGCTTGTGTAGTGATAGTCATTTTGAACGTACCTTGCGGCTGACCTTTGAACCATCTCTATTCTGTGTGTGAGGTGTTTCTGCCATGGGTGCCATATGGTTGAACAATATTCGACCTGGGGGCGTACATATGTTCTGTATGCAGCCTCTTTTAGTTGTTTGTTTTGTGTTTGACATTTCGTCTGATAAATCTCAGACTATTTTTGGCCTTGTTTGTGATAGTGTTTATGTGAGATGACCAATTGAGGATACTACTGATAGTGACCCCGAGATATCTGCGTTTTCTGTGGTTTCTGTGGTTTCTGTGACTTCTCGAAAAATTATCGGTGTACGGAAAAAAGGAAATCCAATCTTCGGATTTCAAACGAAATGTAGTCAGCATCCACGTGTCTATTATCCACAGACATTGGACGGCGGATGATGACGCACCAGACGAAATTGTTTCGGAACAATTTTTCGTCATTTCAAATGACCTTAAACATGATCGATACTTTACAGCGTATGTGCAGGAGTCTATTTCAGCTTACTGAAAAGTTTTAGATTTGAATATAACAGTAATGCATTAGTTTTGCGATGGCTGCAACAGTCAGTACAAAAGCAGAAATTGCATGGGGATGTATGCCATGCATGCACGGGTCTTGGGTATGAAGCGCTTATAAAGAACTACCACGAAACATCCAATGCAAAAGGACCGCAAGACGCCGCAGGTGGAATTCTGAAACGACAGGCAGATATCGCTGTATTACAAGGGAAGACAACAATTCAAAATGCAGAAAATTTCTTCAACTTCGCAAAGGAGAATTTAGAAACCCCGAAGTCCTGCATTTACAGTAAACGTACATTCAAATACGTAGACGAAATTCCCAAAAAATGGCTTACATATAAATTAAAGAGATGTTCAAACAAAGAATGTTGTAAACAATGTAGATATGTCAAGTTTAAGGGCACCAGGATCAGATGGCCCGTACAAAAACTAACACACAGAACGACACAAAAACACGTACAACATCATGACGCAACAGACATTTAGAAAAAAACTATATTTTTGTGTTATTTTTATTTTTATTTTTTTATTTTATTTTTTATTTATAATTTATTAAATAAATTCTCCAAGAAATGTTGAGTTACCGCCTTGGCACGGTCAATGACTTTTATTGGGAGTTTAAACCAGCTATAGCAAACCTCACTTTCTCAACATGTTTTGGAGAAGAAAAAGGAAGGAAAGATGCATTTACTCTCTTTAACCACTTAGAAGCTGAACAGAACGATAGGAAAGTAAAAAGAAGTAAAATTAAACAGAAATGGGTGAAAAGAGAGAATTCTAAGTACAAATGACTTCTGCCTGTGAAAATCATCACAGGACCGTGGCAGAATGGCCCATGCTAGAAAAAAATAAATGGTAAAGGTATTATTCAAACCATAGCATCATTCTCTTCCCTCCTGACTAGGTTTCGAGAAGGAAATTCATTATACAGCAAAATAGTAACAGTCGTGCAACTCTTGACAAAAAAACATATACAAAGAATAAAACTAATTAATGACTGCTTACGCTGATTTCCAAACCCGACTGAATGGTTTTTACAAACATAGAAGGAAGAAGTAAAGTGAAAAAAATGCAAAAATGCAAAATCACGTGACAATAACAAAAAGGCAGAACGCTGAGATTTTATGACGTAATCAATCGCTATTAATTTCAATTGGAAAAGGGAAAGCCTTTAGGAACCACAGGCAGTATCAAAACAATAACAATCAAGATGGCCGCCCTTATACTAAAAAAAAAACAATAATAAAGTTGATAAATGTGTAAATAGTTTCTTTTAAAAAAGAGCTTAATAAAAAAAGGCTAAGTTTAAGATACACAAGAGTGTTCTTAGGTAAGGGCTATTAAAGAATTTAAAAAAAAGAATTGGTATATTTGCCATTATTTCACTATTCAAAACTAAGGAGCAGGTGTTTTTAAGAATGTGCTTATCAGATTTTTTGTTTAGAAAATCTTGAGTAATTAATGAAACAGTATGATGCAAGGAAACACGATTAGTTTTATATTTTACTTTTTAAAATCTTTTTGAGGAAGTCCCCGTAAAAGTGTAGATGCGATACACCCCCTTCAATAAAATTTATCAAGGAAGAATTAATCTGTTCTACTAAATCAAAATGGCTGTTATAAAATTTGGCAAAAGTTTTCCTAAGTTTCATAGGCGTCGGAAGTGGGGCCGCAAGGGCCGCGCTCGCGGCCCCAATATTTTGGCTAGTTGCCGTTTTGGGGCCGCGGTTTCTACATACTCGAGTTCTTTGTTTAAAAATTACCAAGCAACAGAAATTCGCATATCGCCTCGTTCACGTGTCATGAAGATTCCAATGGTTTGATAACTCTAAATTATTGACCTGTGTTGCTAGCTATTGATGCTTGGAGTGATTTTATTGCTCTAGTTTATTGACCTGCGATGCTCTATTGATTGGGCACTAACTTTTAAGGCAGGGTTTTCTCTATTATAAACTGTTTATAATAGAGAAAACCCTGCCTTAAAAGTTTTCTAGAAAAAATAGAATTCCTATCATTAAAATCTTCAACCTTGTTGATTTTGCAATTATTCATTACAGAATAATGAAATAGTAAATTAACAGAAGAACATGGTGTATGTATGCAGAATGAAAGTGAGCAGTATATTTAAAATATCAATGATGATAATAATAATAATAATTATTATTATTATTATAATAATAATAATAATAATAATTATTATTATTTTATTTTATTTTATTTTATTTTAATTATTATTATTATTATTATTATTATTATTATTATTATTATTATTATTATTATTATTATTATTATTACATCTAGCAGCAGTAGCATCAGCAACAGCAGCAGCAACAACAACGGCAGCACCGTTCAACCATTGCGACACATTTTTATACATTACATTATTACACCTTCTTGATTTGGAAAGAAAATAACAGTATAACCACAAATGCCTATTTTTTATGACATGCTTCTTAAACACAAGTGTGTGTTTATAATTTTTGATTCATGATGTGGCTAGGTATTTGATGGATATGTGGTTTTCCCTGAAATAAAACAGTTACAAAAAGTAGATCCTGTTTCAAGGACACCGTTGTGTTTACTTAATGTTATTAGGTTAACATAGCATCTTCTTCAATATCTACCAATAAAGATATACGAGTGAGTACACATTGCATTGCATGTTGAAATAGTTTTGTTTTATAACATGTATGTAATTACAAGCACTTTTTAAAATGACATTTGATGGAAATTAAAGGGACTATAAACGATCTTTTCAAAAATTAACAGAAAAGTAATTGTAACGATTTAAAAAAACAGCAAATGCCAACACATACACATAAAGCGAGATATGTATATCTGAACTCTTAAAAGCCTTCCCAGCTACAAGTTAAATCACGAATGAGGTCAATATTGTAGAACAGTTTCCGGTTTAAGTTTGCATTTCCGGTAATGTTGCAAACTTATTTTCCACATTTTTAAAGATATAAAGATTTTAAATATAACAATAGTAAGTACATGTAAACAGTACCTAAACCTGATAATATCATAGTTCTTGATACTTCAGAAATGCAAAACAATCAAAGTTGAAAATGGCATACCCGCGGGAAAAATGGAAAACACCGCGGCCAAACGGCCGGGAGGGGAGGCCGCGGGGAAAATATCCCCGTATGATACGGGGTTTCTTGAAAACCCCGCAGGAAAAACAAATTTTAAGATATCACAGTTAATTTCCTTTAGGTAATATAATTATATAAAAACAAATTGATCAGTCCATGTCTCACCCCTGAAAAACAAATTTTGAAAATCCTGCGGGGAATTGACCCCGTGACCTACTTATGCAACCACCTGAAACGGTTTGAATAACTTTGATAGGGGACCACCTAGGGATCATTCTTGTGAAGTTTGGTAAAATTCCCATTAGTGGTTCAAGAGAAGATGTCGTTTGAAATTTTCCTTATATAATTCAATGTAAAATTGTGACCCCCAGGGCGGGGTCAATTTTGACCCCAGGGGCATAATTTGAACAACTTTGGTAGAAGACATCTAGATGATGCTATATACCAAATATGAAAGCTCTGAGCCTTGTAGTTTCTGACAAGAAGATTTTTGAAAATTGCATTTTGAAAACCTATTTTTTGACCCCGTGACCTACATGTACTTATGAAACCAACTGGAACGGTTTGAACAACTTTGATAGGGGACCACCCAGGGATCATTCCTGTGAAGTTTGGTCAAAATCCAATGCATGGTGTCAGAGGAGATGTTGTTTAAAGAAATTGTTGACGCACAGACGGACGCACAGACGCACGCACGGACGATGGACGACGGACAATGGGCCATCACAAAAGCTCACCTTGAGCACTTTGTGTTCAGGTGAGCTAAAAATTACCGTAAGTTTGCGACTGATTTTATGTCAGATTGTGTTACTTGTTTCTTAATATCTTAATATCAACGATCATTATTAAAAGCCATCAGAGCACAGTTTAGCTTAAAATATGAAAAGAAACTTTAATAGTCTAAATAACTTCAGTATACGACATAAACATACGTTAATAACATATGCTTGTTTCGATAAAAAAGTACAAAATCCAGATATTTTTCAATACATCTTTCAAATAGAGGTGACGTAACTTTCCTGTTCATTGTACAAAAACTAAGTTTACCTCTGTTCCAATGCATTTTACATGTCTTCTTAAGGATGTTATACTATTTTAAAGGGCAAGACATTTAAAATGACATTTGTTGACTATTTTTATAGAAGAATTTTCTATCCCAAAACTGTTTGCTCTAGTCTCTTCAAGGATTTTATCTTGTTTCTGCATTAATAACTGAAGCTGGTTGATTTTATGTATCAAGGAATTGTCAACCTTCCAACCTCAACATTAAACAAGAGGGCCCAGAGGGCCCTGGGTCGCTCACCTGAGGAAAAGGTCAAAGGTCACAGTGGAGCCAATAATAGAGAACCCCAGGGGCATAATTTGAACAACTTTGGTAGAGGACCTTTTGAT
>Ga0224511_10001897_pt1 | contig 13397 bp, 6 predicted proteins | sample SF_May12_sed_USG_2_FD_169988 | JGI IMG/M metagenome (GOLD analysis project Ga0224511, IMG submission 169988) | Sediment microbial communities from San Francisco Bay, California, United States - SF_May12_sed_USGS_8_1 | ecosystem: Environmental > Aquatic > Marine > Sediment | place: USA...
GGGGCATCAGTGGTGTGGCATCATTCATTACCACTGATGAACGGCTTCAATAAAACCGAGGCTGCTGTTTTCTCGTGCAGGCTATGCTTCCTGGGGGCTTTCCCTTTCATCAGTTTGTTTACCCCCTTGCTGTTGTTTTTGTGTATTCATAGGTCGGTGTTGTCACTTGTCTATTTTATTTTTGAGTTAAGTACAATCCTAAATACGACAGCTGCTTAACACTCATAAATATTGATTTGACTGAAAAGTAATTAGTGTACCTCTTTTGCTTAATTATACTAAGGCGGTAACTCATTATTTGTATGAGAAAACCATTTTCAAATAATAATACAATATAAATCATATCTCGCATGGGGTAATAGCAGCCTCTGTTTAATTACATGTGTTCATTCTTCGTAATGTTCAAACATCTCTGATGTGGCTTAGCGTATCAACAGAAAACTTCGTAATTTTGAAAAAACGAACAACATACATGTATACAAATTCCTTATCTCCGACGACTAGAAATATATTACTACATAAAGATGTAGCAAAGGGCGATATTTTCAAGCCACAACAGAAGTATATAACAAGCTTTAGAAACATTCCATGTTAAATGTTCATTACGTCTTGTACTGGGTGTTTCTTGTTGTGGTGTGTTTGTTTTTGTACGGACCATTTTTCAGCGCCTTTTAACTTGAACATTTTGCTTTAATTAAACGTATTACTATAACTATATTTGTTCTGTGACAGGCCCAGAGAAAACAAAACAAAACAAAGATATTTGGCTCGTTCAGTATTTATCCAGTACGCTTCATTGTTATGTTATAATCTACATGTACATTCATCATTGATGCGCAGACAAATATGTCTGAATGCGTGGGTTGCCAAGTTAAAAGTATTTTGCTGGCATACCTAGGATTCTAGTCATTGCATAAATATTTAATATTTATGCTACGCCACGTACCGTGGATAGGCAGACATCATTCAAAGCGGTTATTAGACTTAGTCTCCAGTTGCAAGTATTTGTCAAGTTTGGCATTGAGTTCCTCGTAATAAATGTATTCAATTGCATCTTTGTATTATTCACTGACAATATATTAGCGCGTTTTGATCATTGACACATTATATCCTACATATATTGGATATATGATATTGAATAGAATTTTGAGACAAAGTCTAGAGTTAATAAAAAATGGTATTGCAGATCAAGTAACGTTCAGGACATTGGAAAATCTATGGATTTATGCCTGACAATATCAAATAAAACATTATTGCTCAAGCATTCGGTTTTAAATAATTAAATAAATAAACATTCTTCTTATGTTTGCTAATAATTAAATAGCAAAGGTAAATCGAGTTTGACATTATTAAATCATCTTTTCCGTAAAATATATATTACACTACACATATACGTTGTGTGTATTAATGCAAAAGTTTCTTCAATAATCATGGTATTCCGTGTTAATATCTTCTACTTTTGTTGGAAAATGTGGAAAATGTAAGATATACAGGAAGTGTGTTCACTGATTTCAGAAAGAAATAAACATATTCTAAGGTTCACATTTAATGTAGGATGAAAACCAGTTTGTCAATACCATAAAATGCAACGCATTTATTGATAATTTCATATTCATCAGCGCAACTTAAAGCAGTTATTTCATGTTTTAATATGCCTCGTTAACATTCCATCATTGTATTGTAAATTTAAGGGACTCCGCTGAGGTCTGGTCGTTTTACACACGTATAAAGAAAAATGTCGAAAACCTGTTTTCTTGATGTCGACGTGTGTAGGGCATAGCAGTCTATCTTGTGATACCTTAATATGTCTGTTATCGGTTGGCAATTCATTTAAAACTATTATTATATCTGTTGGTCTCAGAAAAGAGAAAGTAACGATGTTTCCTGTTTAATAGATACATTTCAATTTTAAAACCAAATTACCAAATCCATAGAGTACATATTAAGGTACCACACAATAAGTATTGATACACTAAATACGTCGGAAACATGAACATATAGGTTTTCGAAAATTTTCCTTTTAAGCGTGTTACACGACCAGACCTCAGTAAAGTCCCTTAAAACTTGTGTGAGAAGATTAAGAAATGTCTATTTGTCAGGACTGAAATTCAAAAAATCAGAAATCAGTATGCAAGATCTATCAATATAATAAATAAAATCATATGATGGCTGCGTACATAATAAATTATCATTATTTCATTCAGTGTCACCTTGTCGTCCGGTTAATGTTAAATTAATTGGTCTAAGAATAATAAGAAGCCATGTATCTGTATTTCAAGAATGAAGATCAGAGAACTCAAAGCCAGAGTAGATCCATAGTTCGTGTTGCATACATATTATTCATTTGATCACATGGTGGTTTCCTACATTATAACTCATTATTACTGCGGAACATGTCACTCCGTCGTCATGTTGAGTAATGCGTTACCAGAGTAATGTCATCTTCTTGCCGATGCCTGACAGCATTAGATGGTGAAATATGTTTTGAAGATAACTAAATGAATGTATTTTGCATTGTTGTTGATACATAACTATCCTTGTTTTCAATTTATATATTGGAATTTCGACTGAGAGCAAGAGAATATGAATACCAACAATACATACTAACAAATGTTTAAAAATAGCTTTGTCTTTAAATCTCTTCAATTTATATAAATAAATAGTGCTATAATAATGCAAACATAATCATAATGCAAATTCGTATATATCTGGACACGAAGGCTCAGTGTTCGCGGCTTTTTCGAGGCCTATTGCTGCACATATAATAAACTAGGGCTATATATTCATCCTCAAAAATATTTACGTTCAGCAATGGTTTCAATTAACGACACGAATGAGTCAGAGGAAGTGTACCTACAGCGAATACATAAATTAAAGTGTTGACGTTATCTGCGTAAAGCGTTCTCGGTATATACGTACCCAACATTCCTCGAGGCAATAAAGTTTACTGGACGCACAAGCGAGTAAAATCTGATAAGGAACACACAAGTTTTGTCCTGGGCATCTTTTCGAAATGCCGAAATAGCAAGGTGGTCGTATTAGCATTAATGCGGTCATTGAAATATATAGCAAATCATTATGTTCCAAACAAGGTGGTCCTAATAGTAAGGGGGTGGTTTTATTGAGGTGATCTTTAAACGAGGTAATACTGTATTGATATATTTAAAACAATAATAGAAACTAGTGCTAATTTAGATATAATTATTATAATGCTTGTTTAATTCTTTCTAAAAATACAAAATTACAAAATATGTTTTTATTTGCTTATCATGTTAAATTTATGATAGCTTTTATTCTAACTTGTTCTAAAGGTGATCCAGTGTACAAATCAGACTTCCTGTTTTACCCTTTTGCTTACATTAGTTAGTATCGTTGCATATGCTGAAACACATCACATATTAATAATGCATTGTACCGAACAAAACGTCATGATGAACGGTAAAAATCAAATCAATTACTTATAGAAACATTTATCAGAAAGTCATCAATAATTACGGCATTTTTGCGCAATCAAATAAGTTTTAAATGTGTGTGCTACAATGTCAAAATTATTTTGCTGCTATATCTAGTATTTTAGTCTTCATAGTAAAAGTTAACATTAATGCTACGCCACGTACAGTGGATGAACAGACACCATTCAAAGCAACTATTAGAAATTCGAAGATCTATACATCAGTTTTCTAGTCTTTATCAGGTCTGGGATTGAGTTCCTTTTTATAAATATTTTAATACTAGCTTTGTTTAATCCACCGAGATTATTTACAACGACAATTCCCATTATTTAAAAAACGCCTATTGTACTATTGATGGGCAAATGCTTAAATTTACCTCTCTGTATTGTCACGATAACTGATCGTTCTTACTCTTCGTTTCTTTTTTAGTTGAGTCTGTTATAGTGAGATTTGTTATAGCTTAAAACTGATTTAAACCCCCAATGAAAGTCATTGACAGTACTAAGGCGGTAACTCAACATTTCTTGGAGAAATCATTCAAGAAATTATAAATAAATAAAAATCCGTAAAACAAAAAAACCATTTGTTTTTCTGACTGTCTGTTACGTCTTGGTGTTCTACGTGTTTGTGTGCTCTTCTGTGTCTGTTTTGTACGGGCCATTATGTCATGGTGCCCTTGTTTACAACACGCCAAGTATGGCTTTTTTAGTAATATACAACATCCTAACAAACGAACTTTGATCTGCTAAATGACTCCTCTAGGAATACCTTGTTAGTATCGACATAATTTGAGAAATGGAAAATAGACAACAGGAAAACTTTTTTTTTATTTACTTACAAATGTTTACTCTCGTGTAAAGTTCTAACATATCTGTCTACCATCTATATGTAACAGATACTTTAATACAATGTATAGCTTTTATTTGCTTTACCAAACGGATGTACATGTCATTCGTTCATAAACACCATACATAATTCAGCTTAGCATTCTTTGTATTTCTATATGAACTTAAAACATATACCACGTGTGATATTTGTCATTCGCTTAATACATTTTGACAACGTAATAGTATCCTTGCTCCACGAGTAATATCTTCCTATTAACAGTGATAAATGTGACACAAGGGAGGGTTTGTATTAACGACTGGCTTCACAATTATAGCATACAGAAATACAAACAAGTTTCTGTCCTAAAGATACCTCAAAACTACAGCATAAGTATAGTGACTACAACACGTCTCTCCCGTAAACTCTTTCCGATATGGTCAAGATTTGTATAGACTATTTCTTTGTTTCAGTAATATTTTTGTTTGTTTCATGCACTACTTTGTTTAATATACATTTTATTATGTGTTTTACCCTTCGTTTCCTCCTTTAGATTGCAACATCAAGATATTATTTTGTTTTGTTTACGTTTTTTTTGTAGAATATCTGAAACAGGGAACTAAATAATCATTGTAAATATGTTTATAAGTAAGCAATGATCGTGAATATAGTTTGAGCTACATACTTAATACCATTCATTTAATACGAATGGCACAGATACATATGAATCCCAACACCACATGTTTTGCAGTTCGGGGACCAGTTGGCCGTACAGAACAAGGCAAACAAACTTTGTTGATAGATATCCCACTAAAACCTTTTTGTCACGTTACATCCGTCATATTGATGATATAATAGCGTGCATCAATCTCGACTGAAAACTTCACCAAGCCTATGTTATCGTCTACGTGTGTTTGATCATCGTTGCCCGTCTTCTGACATCATGGCAAGTGTAGGTGTACGTAAAGGTCGCCAATTCACATCACTGCTTTGATCGCATGCTGTTATTAATAATACAATGAAATAAAAATTGAAGAGATGTTCAAAAATATTGTAAGCAACTTAGACAGAACAAGCTTGGAGAACAAGACGTAACACACATTCAGAATAAACTTTTTGTATTGTTGTGTTTTATTGGATTTTTTTTAATTGTTATGCTTTATTTTAGATAACATAACATTATTTCTTCGACAAATGTTGAGTCACCGCCTTGGTACGGTCAATGACTTTCTTTTTCAGAAGCAACAACTTAAAACTAATGGCCGTTTTAAAAACGGAAAACATTTAATTCCAATGATACCCATACAAAGAAATGCCAGTTACAAGTTATGTTGCAAAGCATCTCGCTGGCCCACGCAAGTAAATACCTTCATATTTTCTATCAAATTACTAACTTATAAAGCACTTCAATTAAATTGAATAATGTATCCACCCTCATTTTAATATAAAATGTGTATGCCTCTATCACGAATATCGTGTAATTATAGAAACCTCTCACAAAACAAACATTCTTAAACGAAGCATGATTAATTCTAGTTAATGTTCTGAATGTTTCGATAACAGTTGATAAGCATTGTGATTTATAACGAGTGTACAATGTATGTATCAGAATTATTAATCCTAATAATGTTCAGAAGCGACACGCGCCTATAAACACGAAGTATCCCAAATGATGTACGCTTCACATGTTCACGTTTTTATAAAATACAATTAGGAAAAAGATGGTAGTCATTCCAAACTATAGGGCTTTCGATATGCCTTCTGTTCCTGAAATATTTCCGGGGAGTACCGTGTTAATAGTTTTGTTACATTGTAAAACAGCGTTGCATAAAAAGCACAAGAAGCTGTGATGTGGTACAAATCATGCCGGCAAAACGAACTACGTGTACAGCATTCCTCTTCAAAATCTTAAAAAGCCCAAACCAGTAATACAGCTAATGCTCTACTTAACTAGATAAAGTCTTTTTCCTAAGGACATCACATGTTTCAAAATGCTTGCTGACATTAAGCCGCAGGACTTTGACCTTTTATTTGGTATAATAACTGAATATGATGTATATGGATGTAGCGAATTACATTATCTAAGTGTTTTTTAAATGCAGAAGAGTAATTGTGCCTTCTTTTCTTGAGATTAACTATACGTGCACTGTACTCTTATAACCTAATTTGATTTATGCAAGCTAAAACGTATTTCGTCATGTAGAAAACTGACAATGAAGAGGAACGTAGAACAAGGAATAATTAACAACAACTTGTTTCTTCTTAGCTTCAGCTCTGTTATTACCACCAGGTCGATTTCTGTCAGACAGACACACACACATATATTTTATTCACTTAATACATATAGAAAGTTGTGTGTGTCATACATTATTAAAGAACGATATTTTCATACTGACTGAAATTCACAAATTCAGTAATATGTTGTTTAAAGCCATAACCTATTAAAGATGCCAATGTCTTCATCTTTTGTTTGCATTTAACCACAACTTAGCAGTGAATCCTTCTTCTGTAAATGTGAATAACTGCCAGATATAATTATCTATGCACGTTTAAATATAACAAAAAGCACAACGCAAATCTTGTTTTTTATGCTTCGGAGCATAACATTTAAAGAGGTAAATAGCTTTACTATAATTGATACGTTCTTTAACGTTCAGTTGTATTGGTGGGCAAGAAGGTACGCATCAGACTGTGTTGTCAAAGGTTCAGGGTTTGGTTCCCGCCTCTGACAGGGATTTTTATGTTTGCAATTTGCTGTTGTTGCGATGTAATGTTTTGTGGGTCAGAAGCGAGTATTTGTCTTGACGTTTTGCAATTCCTATTGCAATACTTTTTTATTTAGAACACATAAAATACTATTAAGGTGTGTGACCAATTATAAGGTTATCATGATATAATCAAGGCGTCTTTAATAAAAATAGTTATTACTGTTAATTATTATTTCCGACAGTCGGATTGAAATGACGTCCGATGCCCGACAGAAAACGCGGGAATTACGTTACGCCATAACGTACAACGTCATTTGGGCCAATCAGAAGACTGAAACTTTTCTGCATATCTGGTTACGCGCACTTGCAATGTTTGAAGTAACCACCTTTCCCGTCATTTTGTTGGGCACCGGAGGTCATTTCAAGTTCTGTCGATACGTTAATTACCTCATTGCTACATTCTAGCGTTGATTATAGTCTCACTTTACTATCTAATTGTAAATCAAATTAAGTACTTATCATGTGAATAGCTCAGCGATTGATTCATCAAATCGATAATGCCATATATCGTCATTCCAAAAAGATGCACTTGGCTTGATACGATACGATATAATTGTAACTGTACATTTATATGTGGGATGTCAATTTTTTTCTGAACCATGTTGACAGTGTATTTTACTTTATCGATAATTGCCTACACAAATATTTATGTGGATATTATATAAATAGTCATTTTCATGTAAAGGCAGTCAATTTTGCATTAATATTTTATCATCCAACTAAGAACATGCAGTTGAATGTCTTTGATGTTGGCTGGATTATTTATTCGTCAAGCCAACCGCTATTCCCGTAGCACTGCCCTTCGATTAATTATTCTGCCATGCTTTCTTGTGCTCGATGTTTTTTCCATTACAACAGAATAATACACGTTTCAATTATTCACATGCAATGTACGGTTAGTGCATTTTACTAATATCGACAATTACCTACACAAATATCTAAAGGCTTTTTTCAGTTATAGTTGTATTTTCTGGTATCTCGTAAAATGGAAGGTAAGCAACGAAAGGTTGTGCATATTCACAAACATGTCAATAATTAGTTGAGAAAAGATAAAACCACTCATCTTCAAAACACATGTAATATGTTGAGAGTGTTTCTCATTAAAGCGATCGTTTTGATCATAACTTTTTAAAGCCAAACCATTTTCTTGAACTGCCCACGTTTACTCTATATTGCATTCGCTTTTATTTTATTTGTTTTGGTTTGTATTAAAATAGTTTTCTTAAACTGCCAACGTTTACTCTAATAAATACGTTTTTATCTTATTTTGTGTGCGTTAGTTTCTCCATGTTTTGTTTATTTACTACCTGCAGATGACAAGAGATTTCATTATGTGAGAAACTCAATTTAGCTTCGTAGTGATAAACAACCACTTTGATAATTGATACGTGACATTACGTTTGGGTTTGGTGGAATCTCTGAAACTATGAATCAGCAAGAGAAGGAAAATAACAGTGGTGTGTACGTTTGTTTCTTATTTCTTTGTCCTGTATGCACATTATTATAGATCTTAAATAACATTTTATTTCACAACAAAAATCTAAAGTCATCGCTGAACAAGTTTTATCCTCTTTGATACAATAATACTGATATCATCACAAAGATGATTTCTCAATAGCCTGTACACGTGTGTAAGATATTTTTTTAGAAAACTTAAACTTTTCTTGGTATTTACATTTATATGCAACAGAGAGGACAACCCACGTAACCGTTTATGTTTCGAACGTGGGCTCAGGTATGCGGCTACTGACCTTGGCGGCTCACGTAGCTTACCTTGTACCTGCATTCATTCATGATGCCATTATATCAGGGTTGATATAATATTTATGAATAATAGTTATAATCGGAATAAATATCGTCACTATGTGGTTAGTAAGCATATTTATGTCGTGAAAAAGTATGTACATGTATAAAATATATAAACAAATAAAATGTATTTATTAAGCGAGATCCGATATTACTTATTACCGTAACATAGATGCTCAAGTGTTTGTTGTTCTAATCAATAAAACTTGTTTGTTGTATTTTGTCTGTCACAAATTTGTCCCTTCTTCTTCTGGTCTACTGCACTCAAGCAGCTCAGTAAGGTAATATACATTGAAGATATCTTCAAACACAAAGTGTTGTATACAAATCAGACAGTGTCAAGATAACGGACATCATGACAAAGTGTACTGAATAACTTTTTTTCATTTGTTTCTTAACGAAGCGTGCGTATGTAGACTGAGCAAACGCTAAAGGCATGTTCTATCTTTTGGTCGTTACGAATGTCTGTTGTATTACACAAACACTGCAATATATTTCATGGACAATATAAAGTGCGGTTATGAGTTTCTTCGTGAATGTTTCAAGGTATGTCAACACTACTCCGTTGGAACAGTAGATGTTCCAATCCCCATCTACTAGAAAGTTACGAAAGTCAATACAAGTACAAGTATTCCATTTCTGAACATATTATTGAAACTTTTGTAAAGTATTACATTTTTTAAACATTCACTGTCGATGTGTTATTGAGGAAAAAGCATTTCATTTTAGCGTTTTATTCGTCTAATTTTGTCTGTGGTTTTTGGCGGCATTTATGTGTGTTTATAATATAAATTGGAGAGATGTTCAAACAAAGAATGTTGTAAACAATGTAGATATGTTATGTTTAAGGGCACCATGACAAAATGGCCAGTACAAAAACTAACACAAGGAACGACACAAAAACTCTTACAACATCATGACGCAACAGACATTTAGACAAACTATATTTTTGTGTTTTTCGGATTTTTATTTTTTATTGATAATTTCTTAAACGAATTCTTCACAAAATGTTGAGTTACCGCCTTGGTACGGTCAATGACTTTCATTGGAAGTTTAAACCAGTTTTAAGCTATAGCAAACCTCACACTTTCTCAACACTTTTTGGAGAAGAAACAGAAAGAAAAAATGCATTTAATCTCTCAAACCAGGCCACTTAGAAAGTGAACAGAACGATAGGAAAGTAAAAAGAAGCAAAATGAAACAGAAATGGGTGAAAAAGAGATAATTCTAAGTACAAACGTCCTCTGCCTGTGAAAATCATCACAGGTCCATAGCAGAGTGTCCAATGTAAGAAAAACATAAATGGTAAAGTTATTATTTAAACCATAGCATTAATTATTTATAACACGCAATTATTGCATAAGCGAAGGTCACTATGTGCGAAACCAATTACGCTAACGAATTGTGAACGTTTTCTCTGATAATGGATCATTAGCATGTCATTCGAGAATTTATATATAACATTATAACATATATGTACTCTCTATGACCGCAACATACTCGTATGGGCTTGCATCATACTAAAGCCATAAGAAAACTCATTGAACCATTAAATATATGTTTGGTCCAAAATGATACTTATTGACTTACTTTATGCATAGCATCTTCATATGGCATGATAATTGTAATTGCTTGTCAGATACAAAACTTTCGGATTAATTTGAAAAAAGCCAAAAAGTCCTAATGGAGCATAACTTGTATGTGGAAATATAATAAATTATGAAACAACATGAATGATAACTTGCATAAGAAAAAAACAGCCTCGGTTGTATTGCATGTGTTCATTATTTGTACAAATAAAAGAACTAGAAGTAGATAAAAAGTCGAAGTCTGAGTAATTGATTTGACATCTTAATAAATGTGCATTTGACAGTGCGTTTAAAAGACAAAACGTATACGTTTTTATGCCTATTATATATTTTTCATAACTGATTTTTGCCATTTGTTTATTGATGTTTGGTGGTATAATATATACGTCACGCATATGATCACCATACGCTAGACATAAAATCGATGCGATAGAGTGACGCTAAAGGTATGTGACTCATATTTCAAGAACGCATCTCATAGGATGGCAAAAGGTGGTTAGTTGAGCTGCCCACGCGTGCTGCTCTCACGTTGTTCATTAGCTCACACATGATATGTGCACGTTACTCATGCGCTTGCATACGCTACCATTACGGTGAAAAGGGCTATACTGGGTTGGCATACGTTGACATACACTCACATACGTACGCAAACGTTTCGTATTCGTTACTAATACGTAGGTTATAAGTATCAAAAACGCAGTAAATACGCTGTTTATACATTATATAAAGGCCTGTCGTCTATTGTTCAGGTTTAAAGTCTCGAATGTTTAGGGTATAAACTTTGATTTCTAAAACTTTGACAATTAATACATACGTTTCTATATAAGACGTGACTGAATTATTTAAATTTAGTTCTTGTATCAAACAATAATGCATTCGTAACGTTGTCCTATTGCTTTCTTGTAGTATTCTGTTGCCTTATCAAATAACTACAATATTTCCCTTATTTACTTCCGAGTCCTCGAGAAACGAAAAGTGTTAGCATTGACAGTAAATGGAAGATAAATCGAACACTATATCGGACTACCTCTTTCACATGTTGAATTACAAACGTCAATTATTGAGATTTTCATGAAGGTTATAGGATAAAATAATGCACCTATTATAGCGAAAAAACGAAAGCAATAACGCAACTAAAAAAGGAATGTGACACAAAATCATCATGATAAACGCTAGTAGTCAAATCAATCACTCGTAGAAACTTGATCAGAAAGTCATAAGTTCATAACTGATTACTTTATTGAGTATAACGGCATATGGTTCCCAGACAAATATGTCTGAATGCGTGGGATACATGATGTACCTGGTACGCGTAGACTACCTGGTTAGAATTGTTTCGCTGCCATATCTAGCATTTCAGTCGTCACATTAATATTAAACATTAAAGCCACGTAAATCGGATAGGCAGACGCCATTCAAAGCAACTATTGTAGATTCGCAGACTTGGTCTCCAGTTGCAAGTATGTGTCAGGTCTGGCATTAAGTTCCTTGTAATAATAGAATTAAATTTCACCTTTGTCAAATCCGTTGACAATCTGTTAGTACGTTTTACATATTCATGTTGCATCACACATATTTTGGGTAATGAAATTTTGAGACAAAGTCTGGAGTTAATGTTATCATATAAAACATTTTTGCTTTACCATTTAGTTTAAATATTTTATCATAATTACAAATTGTACTTGTGTTTTGCTTATTATTTAAAAACAAAGGTATATCAATTTTGACTTGCTTTTAATATCGTTTTCCTTAAATATATATATTACAATACCAATATACGTTGTGTATATTTAATGCAATATTACCTTCAATGCAATAATATCTTCAATAACCAAGATATTCCCATGATTGCTATTGAAAAGTGTGTTTATATCGACAATTGTAGAGAAATGTGGGAAGTGTGGAACATGTAAGATGTGCACGTTGGTTCAGGGATAACCATTGCAAACATGAATTAAGCATACCCAAAAGGTTCACATTTTAAGAAGATAACTACCAGTGTGTACACCCTAAAGGTAGCGCATGCATGATAGTTTCTCATTCATTAGAACTGTTTTAAACATTTATTACCAATATGCTTCGTTATCATTTCAGCAGTGTATTGTAAGTTAAACTAGTGTGAAAAGATTAAGAAATGTCTGTTTTTGAAAGACTGAAAATCACACTCAGAATTAAATATGCGTGATCCATCTATAGCATCTATAATTACATAATGGCTATGCACATAATAAATCATCATTACCTCATTCAGTGTTATCTAGTCTTCCGTGTTAATTAAATTGGGCTAAGAATAATAAGAAGCCATGTCTTTTAAGAATGAAGATCATAGAACTCAAAGCCAGAGTAGATCCATTGTTCGTGTTCCCTACATATCATTCATTTGATCACATGATGGTTTCCTACAAAATAACTCAGAGTAATGTCATCTTCTTGCCAATGCCTGAAATATGTTTTGAAGAAAACTAAATAAATGTGTGCACAGTACATTGTTGTTGATACAATATTATCCTTGTTTTAGATTTAGATATTGGAAAACAATAATATGAATATAAACAATGCATACTAACAATGAATATGTAAGAAACTTTGTCTTTTTAGATGTGTACATTATACGTGTATATTTATTTAATATAACCTAGGGCTAAATATTGACCCTCGATATTATTAAAGCAAGGTTTTCTAGGAGATGTGCATGTGTAATTAGGCTAACAAACAACTGTGGTGTTGTAAGAACTAATTAGCTTCAATTTTAATTAAGTCAAAAGAAAACACAGACTTCATAATAAAAATAGTTGCCTCAGTTTTAATGAAGCTGTTTATCAATGATATAAGATGCCACAACACTGTCGTGAATCCCCCCCCCCGCCCAGCGCATGAGCGGAGCTCTATTTTTGAAATTTATATAAACAAATACACCCAGAAAAATATAACTACACGATGAATTAGTACGGGGCAAC
>Ga0224511_10001898_pt1 | contig 13397 bp, 13 predicted proteins | sample SF_May12_sed_USG_2_FD_169988 | JGI IMG/M metagenome (GOLD analysis project Ga0224511, IMG submission 169988) | Sediment microbial communities from San Francisco Bay, California, United States - SF_May12_sed_USGS_8_1 | ecosystem: Environmental > Aquatic > Marine > Sediment | place: USA...
GGCCTGCTGTTGCGATCAAGCTTGAGAAGTTAGGTATATATACTATACAGGATGTACTTTTTCATTTGCCCCTGAGGTATGAAGATCGTACCAGGGTTGTTCCTATAGGCGCTTTGCAACCAGGCCAGCAAATTGTTGTTGAAGGCGTGATTGAGCACAGTGAAATTCAATTTAGCCGAAAGACTGGACGTTGGGCAAGATCCAGGTCAGGTAGTGGCCGATCATTGCTGTGTTATTTATCTGATGGCACGGGTGGCATTGTTTTACGTTTTTTTTATTTTAATGCCAGTCAGCAGGCGAAGCTTGCACCTGGTCAACGTGTCCATTGTTTTGGTGAAGTGAGACGTGGCGCCAAAAGTCTTGAAATGACGCATCCAGAATATAAGCTGCTGAGTGAGAATGAAAGTTTAGCCGTAAAGAGCTCGCTAACGCCGGTTTATCCCAAAACTGAAGGTGTGCATCAAACACTTTTACGAAATATATCCATGCAGGTATTGAAGAGTCTCGATGAAAATATAGTGCCCGAATGGTTACCAGAGTCATTGTGCAGGAAAAAAAATTTTCCATATTTAGTGCAGGCTTTAAAACAGGTTCATCATCCTGAGTCCAGTGTTTCGTTAGAGAGTATTGAGGCAGTGCAGCATCCAGCGCAGCAGCGATTGATATTTGAAGAGTTGCTGGCTCATTGCTTGAGTATGATGCAGTTCAGGCATAAAACTGAAAAGTATCAGGCCAGGGCGCATAATATAAAAAATAATATTTTGAACAAATTTGTAAATTTATTTGAATTTGATTTAACGGCTGCCCAGAAAAAGGTGATAAATGAAATTATTTCTGATTTAAAAAATAATGTGCCGATGATGCGTTTATTACAGGGTGATGTAGGTTCAGGTAAAACGGTAGTAGCTGCATGTGCAGCCATGGCAGTATTAAATGATGAAAATCAGGTGGCTGTTATGGCGCCAACAGAGATTCTCGCTAGCCAGTTATTTGAGAATTTTAATGCCTGGTTTAAAAAGTCAAAAAATAACGGTGATTGCTTGTTGCTGACGGGTAAAGATAAGGGGAAAAAAAGAGAAGATAAAATAAACGCAATAAAAAGTGGGAAATCCAATATTGTGGTAGGTACACATGCACTGTTTCAGGAAGATGTTGAGTTTAATTGCCTGTCACTGATTATCGTAGATGAACAGCATCGTTTTGGTGTGCATCAACGATTGGCTTTGCGTAGCAAAGGGCTGAAGGATGATATTGTGCCGCATCAGTTAATTATGACAGCTACACCGATTCCACGAAGTCTGGCTATGACTGCCTATGCCGATTTAGATTATTCAGTCATTGATGAGTTGCCAGTGGGTCGTAAAAAAGTGTCAACAGTCGTACTTTCTGATCAGCGCAGAAATGAAGTTATTGAGCGAGTGGCGGAAGCATGCAGAAAAGGTGGGCAGGCGTATTGGGTTTGTACCCTGGTTGAAGAATCTGAAGTCTTACAATGTCAGGCGGCTGAGGCAACAGCTTCCCAGTTAAATCGGGACTTTCAGGATTTAACCATAGGTATGGTGCATGGCAGAATGAAGCAGGAAGAAAAAGATGCCGTGATGGAAAAATTTAAGGCGGGTGAAATAAACTTATTGGTGGCCACCACGGTAATAGAAGTAGGCGTAGATGTGCCCAATGCATCATTGATGGTAATAGAGAATTCTGAGCGTCTAGGTTTATCACAATTACATCAGTTAAGAGGCCGTGTTGGTCGTGGCCAAAAGCAAAGTGCCTGTGTATTGATGTATCAATCACCGTTATCTGAAAGAGCAAAACAGCGCCTGGCAATTATACGAGAGAATGCAAGTGGTTTTATAATAGCGGAGCAAGACCTAAAAATGCGAGGTGCTGGTGAGGTTTTAGGAACACGACAAACGGGTGTTGTTGATATGAAGATTGCTGATTTGTTACGTGATGAGTTTATGCTCGATGAGGTAAAGCAAGCCGCTGTACTGATTCAGGAAAAGTACCCCGAGAGTGTAAAACCTTTAATAAGGCGCTGGTTGGGCAAAACTGAACAATATGGTTCGGTCTAAATAAATATAGCTATTTAATGCAAAGTTATTAAGCTGTGTATATGATGGAACAAATGAAAAATAAAATTCTACACTGGTCTGTTCCTGCGCTATTTAGCAAGAAACATGGACGTGATGTTATAGATGAAATAGATATCTATAGTGATCTTGTGCGTGAGACACATGGCATTAGATTAATAGAAAGTTCTGGTTTTAATAATTTAGTCAGTTTGGTTATGGCGATAACTTGGGTGGGCCTGGTCTGGAAAGATTTGCCGCCGATAGTATTAAGTGTCTGGTTAGCAATGATGGTCTTATTGTATTGTTGTTGCACCATTGTTCAATATTTTAAATTATACAAGAGAGATTTGGCTTATTTACCTGCAGATGTAGCCAAGCGTTGGTATTTTTTGGCAGTCATATTTGTTGCTATGGGCTGGGGTATTGCATCAACATTGATGTTTCCCAGTGAGCAAATGGGGCAAATTATTTTAGCGTTTATTCTGGTCGGGGTCTCGTCCAGTGGCATTAGTTATTCAAATTTGACATGGGTCTACACAGCTTATGTAGGCTTTATTCTGGTGCCATTGGTGGTTCGCCTTTTTTATATTGGTGGCGAGATTTACTATACCCTGTCTGCTATGACCAGCTTTTTGTTGGGTGCAATGATTTTGGCAGCTTACCGAATTAATAAATCATCTTCAGACGCATTAATATTATCATTGGAAAACGAGGCCCTAATAAAAAATCTTACACGAGCTTCCAGTGATTTAGAAAATCTTAATCAGAGCCTGACAACTGAAATAGATCATGGCAAAAAAATTGAAGAAAAATTGAAGAAAGCTAAAGAAGAAGCTGAAAAAATGAGTCGAAGTAAGGGAGAGTTTCTGGCAAACATGAGCCATGAAATTCGAACGCCTATGAATGGGGTGATTGGTACGCTTCAGTTGTTAGAGGATACAGCGTTAACCAGGTCGCAGCATGAGTATGTCAACGTTGCCCATAAATCAGCAAATGCCCTGCTTTCTATTCTAAATGATATTCTTGACCTTTCAAAAATTGAAGCAGGTAAGCTTGAGCTTGAAGTAATTCCCTTTGACTTAAGAGAGATTGTTAGAGACGTGGTAGTGTTGCATGCTCTAAAGGCAGAGCAGATGGGTATTTATTTAAAGAGTGAAATTGATGAAGATTTGCCAGGAATAGTGATTGGTGATCCTACGCGGATGCGGCAAGTACTGGTCAATCTAATTTCTAATGCGATAAAGTTTACTAAGAAGGGTGGTGTTATTGTTCGCATTAAACTTAAGCTCAGAGATGAAAAAGAAGTGTTGATTCGTGTTGAGGTGGAAGACACAGGAGTGGGTATCCCTACCAATAAGCATCAAAAGTTATTTATTGCATTTTCACAGGCAGATGGTTCTACCACGCGTAAACATGGTGGTACTGGTTTGGGTTTAACCATTGTGCGTCAATTGGTTGGAATGATGCATGGTAGTCTGGGCATGGAAAGTGAAGTTGAAAAAGGTTCTAAATTCTGGTTTGTAATTCCATTAGGTATTGCCTCTGAGGATGTATTATCAACGCCAGAAGCTGTTGAACGGGACAAGCCAGTGAACTTAGAGGGTCGAATATTGCTGGTTGAAGATAACCCGGTTAATCAGATGGTAGCAAAAAAAATGCTGGAGAAAATCGGCTTGCAATCAGAGCTGGCTGAAAATGGTGTGGAAGCACTGGAGCTATTAAAGCAGGATAGTTTTGATGCCGTCTTAATGGACTGTCAGATGCCTGAAATGGATGGCTTTAAGGCGACAAGCTTATGGCGTGAACAGGAGGAAAAATTGGGTGGTGAGCGCTTACCCATTATTGCAATGACTGCTAATGTTATGGAAGGCGATAGAGAGCGTTGCCTGGCTTCTGGAATGGATGACTATTTGGGTAAGCCTGTTCGTCAGGCAGAACTAGGCATGGTTTTGCAGCGCTGGATAAAGCCGGCTTAAGCACTGTAAAATCTCACTTCATTCTTTAGCAAGGCAGTTATGGGTTCTGGTATTCTTCAACGTTGGTACAGGCGTAGGCAGTTATTTTCAAAACATCTGCCGCTTGAGGTGCGTTCATGGTTGTTTGATGCTACATCCTTAACAGCCAGGTTGATTCGTCATTGTTCGGGTGATTTTCATGTTGAATTGATATCGCAGGAAACCAGGCGTCCAACATGGGATGAGGCTAAAGTTCTTAATATTGCCAATAAACAATATGCATTAATTAGGCAGGTTCGACTCTGTTGCGCTAATAAAGCGGTGGTTTATGCACGAACGGTAATACCACTGAGTACGCTAAAGGGTGCTGAACGAAGTTATGCCAATTTAGGAAACCGTCCTCTGGGTGCTATGTTATTTTCAGACAAAACAATGCGTCGAGAGGAAGTCATGGTGACGCAGTTATTACCAGAAAGTCCATTATATGAAAAAACCGGCACCCAGAGTGAAGTTATCTGGGGCCGACGTTCGGTGTTTTATGTCGGTAATAAACCGTTGTTGGTCAGTGAGTATTACCTGCCAGAATTGCTCAGTAGTTAGTTTTTAATATTGTCTGCTTACTGTGTAGTTTTAACTTCTGACATCTTCAAAATAATAATCTGTTGTTTGGGTACATCCTGACCAAAGGGACCAGCAGCCCCAGTTTGTACATTAGAAATATTATTCATCACATCCATACCGCTGACGACTTTTCCAAATACTGCATAACCCCAGCCGCGCATATTTTTTCCAGTGTGATCAAGAAAGCTGTTGTCAGCGGTGTTGATGAAAAACTGATTGGTGGCTGAATGTGGTGCTCCAGTGCGAGCCATGGCAATGGTTCCGCGTAGATTTTTTAGACCATTGAATGCTTCATTGGGGATGGGTTTGTTTGTGCTGGTTTTTACATAGTCTTTTGTAAAACCACCACCCTGGTTCATGAAATTCTTAATAACGCGGTGAAAGATAGTGCCATCGTAGCTACCTGAGTTAGTGTAACTAAGGAAATTTTTTACCGTTTCTGGTGCTTTTTCAGGATAAAGCTCTAGGATAACTTCACCCATAGACGTTTCCATTTTTACTTTAACAACATTAGCTGTATTTGCAGATGAGGCTAAGGCGGGGTTAATAAAAAGCAGGACTGAGGCGGTGCTTAAAAAAAGTGAGAATATGATTTTTTTCATAATAAATATTTGTTTCAAGATTAAAATTGGTAGTAATTTAGCTGAAAAAGACCGGCCTGTCAGCTTGCTGGGTGCTCTGTACTGGTCTGATTAGAGTTTTTCTGTGCGAGTTCGAGCTCATGTATGCCTATGGCTTTTAGAAACAGTGAGACCAGTTCGCGTGTCAGTTCGTCCAGGCTTATGTCAACCAGGCGATCCTGAGGTTGTAAATATTTTTGTAGTAAAGCTTCGCGTACTATGCCCTGGAACATAAGACTGGCGGATAAAATGGTGATTTCCCGGTCAGTTACACTGTATGCCAGTCGTTCATTCAGTCCAAAGTTGATGTAATCGGTAAAGCTTTTCCAGCGATTTTCAAAAAACTCAGTCGTTGCAGGGTCGCCATTGAGCATGCTTTGCATTTCAATGCGTAATAAATTGGGGTTGTCATCGATGCTGTGGATGAATACCTTGGTCATGCCTATTAGTACTTCTTCAAAAGTGGCATCGCTGTTAACAACTGCCTCTACATAGCTTTCCCTTTGAGAGGATAGCTCATGTAAAACAGCATCGTATAATGCCTGCTTGGAATCAAAATGTCGGTAAAGAATGGCGGGACTAACGTTAACGGCGCGTGCTATTTCATCAATGGAAACGCCGTGGAAGCCTTTTTCAGCAAATAGCTGCTGTGCTTCCTTGAGAATAGACTGCCTGCGCTCTGGGCCTGATAAGCGTGTATTCATAGCTGAACGATTAACAGGCCCTGAGAGGCAGAAATGATTAAGATTTCTTAATCATAAAGACGAATTTGCCGTCTTCTTCGCCGCTAGAAACTAGTGTGTTACCAGTTTGTTTACAGAAAGCTTCAAAATCTTTCACAGAACCTGGATCGGTTGCGATAATTCTAAGAGTTTGACCATCTTCAAGACCAGCAATAGCCTTTTTAGCACGTAAAATAGGTAGTGGGCAGTTTAGTCCGCTGGCATCTAGTTCTGAATCAAAATCGCTCATAATAAACCTCTTAATATAGTTGTTAATAGTTAATGTAAGTGAACGATTACTAACTTAGTGTCTGGTAGCCATTATGTCAAGTGTCGAATGATAAAAACTTGATTTAGATCTGTAAAACTACCATGTTATTAATGATGTTGAGGCCTATCGGTGTAAGGCTATCTCCAACACAGGGGCCATGAATACAATTACCCGTCTCTATCTCAAAAAGGGCGCCATGGGTAGAGCATTGAATAAAAGTTTGTTCTCTATCTAAAAATTGATTTTCCTGCCACTCAAGATTAATACCGGTATGTGGGCATTGATTGATAAAAGCGTGAAATTTGCTGTCCTTATGAACAATGAATAAATCGAGTTGTTTGTCATTGTTTGTAATTTGAAATGATTTACTACCGGGATCGGGAATATCGTTGGTGGAGCAGAGAGAGATGTTCATGGCTGAAGAATACGCTTAATTTTGTTAATTATGTGTAACATAGCACGGCCTGAAACTGCTGATCTGTGAAGAAAAGCCATAAAATAATGTTTTGCTGAAATATAGCCAGATATAGAAAAGCATCCAGCTTGAAAGGGCTATTTTTTTCAGAGGACAAGTTCTATCAGTTTTGTACGGTTTTGGTTCGAGGCGCCGAGCATCTTCAGGATACTCGGCACCGAATCAAAATTAACCCACATTCATCTTTAAATACTACTTACCAGATTAGAGTGAATAACGTTAAAGGCCTGCTTTAAGGATATTTAAAGGATACTTAATTTATTTTTATGAAAATGGAATGTTGTCCGTTGGTCTCTGTACTTGAAAGCAGCTCGTTGCCGGTTTGTGCGCAGAATGCTTCAAAATTTCTAGCAGAACCAGGGTCGGTAGAGATGATTTTCAGTATTTGGCCAGCGGTAAGTGCTGACATTGCGTTTTTTGCGCGCACGACAGGTAGTGGGCAGTTTAGTCCACTGGCATCAAGTTCTGAGTCAAAGTTATACATGGAACACCTCACTGTGTTGTTTTTATTGGTGGTTCACTATTCACGGATGAACTGAACCGATTGAATAATAATAGTCCTGTATATAGCGATGTCAAGATTGGGGTTAAAACCGCACTGATCATTACTTCCACATAAAATCTATTGTTATTTAGTCGCTTATGAATATATTAGAAAGGAATAAAATATACATTTATTCTGTATTATTTATCCGGGTTGTGGCTTAAATTATTGAATTAATTCATTTTTTTTATTATTAAAATGATTTAAAAATATTTTTAGTGTAGTTCCAGATAAGCGGTATTATTTTTCGTATGGCTAGTCAGTGGCTAAACAGGATGTGTTCAGGTTCAATATAAACCCAGTCATTCATAGCATTATCGATGAAGGGGGGTAAGAGACATGCTGGTGCGTGGGTCAAAATTATTTTTAATAGTGGTGATACAAGATTTTGATTCGCGCGTTTAATAATATTAATTGTGTGTAAGATGGCGAAGCATAAACAGAAGAAGTGTAAAGAATATGAATGAATTAAGTCTAATTGATTTATTAATGCTGCTGTTGATGGCTGTGGCTATTATATTGTTGTGGCGTATGCTGACGCAGCAATCAAATACTGAGCTGCGAAATCAAGAGCAAAATCGGCAGTTTCAGAATATCGATAAAAAACTGGGTGATGCTCGTGAGTCGCAGTTATCCAGTCAGGCTGAAATGCAGAATAAGCTTGAACAGCGTTTTGGTGAAATGCAGCAAAGCATTGAAAAAAGGCTGGGCGAAATGAGCTTATCCAGTATTGAGAAAATGGCTGAATCTAATAAGCAGATGCAGGAGTTATTGCATCAGCGATTAAATGAAATTAGTGGCCAGGTTGAAAAGCGGCTAAATAAGGGTTTTGAGAAAACCACAGAGACTTTTACCAATGTTGTGTCACGTTTGGCCAAAATTGATGAAGCGCAAAAGAAGATTACTGAGTTATCCAGTAATGTTGTGAGTTTGCAGGAGGTCTTATCAGATAAACGTTCACGTGGTGCTTTTGGTGAGGTGCAAATGGCGGCGCTGATTCGTAATATGATGCCAGAGAATAGTTTTGCCTTGCAGCATAGTTTATCAAATGGAACACGCGTTGATTGTATGCTGTTTTTGCCAGAGCCAACAGGTGATCTGGCACTGGATTCCAAATTTCCATTAGATTCGTACAAGCGCATGATGGATAATGAACTGGTTGAGTCGGATCGTCAGACTGCAGAGCGACAATTTCGTCAGGATGTTAAAAAACATATCAAGGATATTTCTGAAAAATATATTATCGCCAATGAAACTTCGGATAGTGCAATAATGTTTATTCCTGCTGAAGCAGTGTTTGCAGAGATACACGCACATCAACCTGAGCTGGTAGAGGAGTCACATCGAAAACGTGTGTGGATGGTTTCACCCTCAACATTAATGGCAGTATTGACGACGGTACGCGCAGTACTGAAAGATGCAGCCACGAGGAAACAGGTGCATTTAATACAGGAGCATCTAATGGGTCTGTCAAAAGATTTTGCTCGATTTAAAAATCGTATGGATGATTTATCTAAACATATTCGAATGGCAAATGATGATGTGGGTAAAGTGAATACTTCAGCCCAGAAAATTAGCAATCGTTTTGATAAAATAGAAAAAGTTGAATTAGATGACCAGGATGCGGGCTTATTAAATAAGGATGTAAGCAAAGACGATTAGGAGGATACATAGAATGCAAGATGCTGGATTTTCTAAAGCCTCAAGAGTGATATTAGTTGCTGCAGCTTTGGTTATAGTCATTGCTGGAATGAAACAGGCGGCTTCTTTACTGGTGCCATTTTTCCTCTCGGTATTTATTGCAGTATTGTGTTTGCCTGTGATGATGACTTTGCAGAAGAAAGGACTGGCCATGAGCGCTGCTTTATTTGTAGTAGTAGCTATGATTATGGTGGCTGGTTTGGGTATGGCGATGCTGATCGGAAGTTCGGCTGATGATTTTGCAACGAATTTGCCATCTTATGAATTGCGCATTACACAGCAGTGGCAAAGTTTGATTCAATGGATGGCAAAACAGGGGGTTGCGCTACCATCAGATTATTTAAGCACCAACGTTGATCCTAAATTAGCGATGAAAATGGTGGCATCTATTATATCGGGCTTTGGTAATGTCCTGGCCAATTCATTTTTAATTTTATTAACGGTTATTTTTATTTTATTAGAAGCTACAACTTTTTCTAAAAAATTAGAAGTTTTTGGTAGTGAACAGGGCCGCTCCGATTTTACAACAGTATTTGCAGAAAAGCTCAGAACCTATATGAGCATCAAAACATGGATGAGCGCGATGACGGGCATATTTATTGCGATTTGGTTATGGGTGTTAGGTGTAGATTATCCAGCATTATGGGGTGTGTTAGCTTTTATGCTGAATTATGTGCCTAATATTGGTTCTATTATTGCGGCAGTGCCTGCGGTGCTGCTGGCGCTGATTCAAATGGGCATGGGAACGGCTTTATTAGTGATGGCGGGTTATGTGCTGGTCAATATTATTGTTGGGAATATTATTGAGCCAAAGTTCATGGGCAAAGGTCTGGGTTTGTCCACATTAGTAGTTTTTCTTTCTCTGATTTTTTGGGGCTGGGTACTGGGAACAGCAGGAATGTTATTGTCTGTGCCATTAACGGTAGCTGTTAAGCTGGCCCTGGATAGTAAAAAAGAAAGCCAGTGGCTGGGTACAATGCTGGGTGCAGTGGACTAGTCATACACGCTTATAATCTATGAAATGCGTTTTATTTTAAAATATAGAAAACACTCGAAAGCTAGTGTTTTAGCTAATAAAGGCAATGAAAGTGACGTATGGAGATGATCTGGTAATGAAAGTGGTGGTTTTTGTTGTAGCGAATAATGAAGTGCCTGTTCTTATGTAGCGTTTGGCTAAATAAATTAAAGGTGTGGTTAAAAAGAGTAGTATATCTGGTTAATATATAGTGCTTCTGTTTGAATAAACTAAGTTATACAAACAGAAGCACGGTGTTTATTTCTTGGTTGGTTTTATTTCCAGTAATTCAATATCAAAAACCAGAGTTGAATTAGGTTGAATCAGCTGGCCACGCTGAGATGCACCATAAGCAATATCAGCAGGAATAAATAATTGCCATTTGGAACCCACCTTCATTAATTGAAGTGCTTCGGTCCAGCCTTTGATAACACCTTTAACAGGGAAAGTGGCAGGCTTATTTCGTTTATAAGAACTGTCAAACTCTTCACCAGTAATAAGGCTGCCTTTGTAGTGTGTAACCACAGTATCATCTAATTTGGGTGAAGGGCCTTTGCCTTTCTTTAGTATCTTATACTGTAAGCCGCTTTTTGTAGTAATAACGCCCTTTTTCTTTGCGTTGGCTTTGAGGAAAGCATTGCCTGCTTTAAGGTTTGAGGAAGCGATAGCTTTTTGTTTTTCTGTGAGTGCTGCCTGAATTTGTTTCTGGAAGTCCTGACGAGCCTGCAACATTTCAGCATCACTCAAGGCGGGTTTTTTACCCTGGGCTCCATCCTTTAGACCAAGTATTAATGCATCGAGGTCCAGTTTGGCATCCTGGGCTTTCATTTGTTTAATAAAACCGACACCAATACTGTAACTGGCTTTTTTCTCAAGTGTGTTAAGGTTTTGGTTTGCCGCTAATGCGATTGAAGGTAATGCAAAAGCAAGCGCAATAAAGTAAGTAGAACGCATGTATATTAATCCTGAGTAGTGGTGTTGTATTGAGCGTGGAATTTATCAGCTCATGAAAATAACATCAAGCAGCTTTCAAGTTAACGATAATTGGATGATAATTACGGAATTAAGTCATAGAACTTTTGTTAATTATTACCGTCCATATGATGGAGTTTTTTAAGGAGATACTATGTTTAGTTATAGGCAATTATTGGTTATTTTATTTACCGTCAATGTGTTAATGATAAGACCAGCTATGGCTGGTTTGCCGGCCAGCGTAAATGGTGTGGCTTTACCGACTTTGGCACCAGTGGTTGAGCGTACTCGGCCCGCAGTGGTGAATATTGCTACTAAAGGCCATGTTAATGCGCAGAATAATCCATTATTGAATGATCCATTTTTTAGACGATTTTTTGAAAATTTTGGCAACATGCCGCAACAACGTGAGACCAGGAGCTTGGGTTCAGGTGTGGTGATTAATGCGAGTAAGGGCTTTATCGTCACTAATCATCATGTTGTTGAAGGTGCAGAAGAAATTCAAATTACACTGGATGATGGCAAAGAGTTTAAAGCGACTTTGATAGGTTCTGATCCGGAAGCTGATGTGGCATTGCTTAAAGTGGATGCAAAAAAACTAACTGATATTCCTATGTCTGATTCCGATAAATTGCGCGTTGGTGATTTTGCTGTAGCTATAGGTAATCCTTTTGGCTTAGGTCAGACGGTAACTTCAGGCATCATTAGTGCGTTGGGCCGAACGGGCCTGGGTATAGAAGGTTATGAAGATTTTATTCAAACCGATGCTTCAATTAATCCTGGAAATTCTGGCGGTGCGCTGGTTAATCTGAATGGTGAATTGATTGGTATCAATACGGCGATTATTGCTGCAGGTGGTCAGGGTAATGTTGGCATTGGCTTTGCTATTCCGATTAATATGGTCAGGCAGATTGTTGATCAGTTGATTGAATTTGGTGAAGTCCGTCGAGGCATGCTGGGTGTCATCATGCAGGATCTAACGCCCGAATTATCAAAAGCATTTGGACTTAATCGACATAATGGTGTGGTTATTTCCAAGGTGATTGAGGATTCTGCTGCAGAAGAAGCGGGATTGAAAGCCGGTGATGTAGTGATCAGTATTAATGGTAGTCCGGTTAAGAGTTCATCAGCGATGCGCAATGTTGTGGGTATGCTGCGTGTGGGTGAAAAAATGAAAATGGAAATTATCCGTGATAATCGTCGCAAAATAATTACAGCTGTAATCAAAGATAAAGAAGATGAAGCTGTTGCTGGCAAGAAAGTTCATGCACGTTTAGCGGGTGCGACTATCGAGCAGATAAGTGAAGCTGGTGATGATTACCTGGTTGTTGCTGAAGTTGAGCAGAACAGCCCCGCCTGGAATTCAAGTATACGAAAAGGCGACATTATACTTTCAGTTAATCGAATCCCGGTAAAAACACTGGAAGAATTTAAAAAGGTGGTGGGTAACAGGGATAAGCAAATCCTGTTGAATATACAGCGTGGAAGGTCTGCGCTATTTATCCTTATCCAGTAAAGTTAACTGCTGGGTGCATCATGCACCCAGCGTTCTTTTTGGCCGGTGGTTTCTTTTTTCCAGAAGGGAGCACGAGCTTTGAGTTCTTCGATTAAATATCGGCAGGCTTCAAAAGCCTCTACGCGATGAGCAGACCAGGCTACGGTCAGTACAATCGGGTCGCCGGGTTTGATCTCGCCAAAGCGGTGGATGACTAAACAGTCGACCAGACCCCATTTGCTCATGGCTTCATCGCATAAGCGATCAAGAAATTTCTGGGTCATTTCCGGGTAGTGTTCCAGGGTCATTAATTGAACATCATCACCGGCATTAAAATCACGCATAGTGCCAATAAAATTGGTCGTTGCGCCATAACTGCCGGGGCGTAAATGCTGATTTTGGTACTGCTCAATTTCCTGGAGTGGCTTGAGCGCTTGCTGGTACAAAAAAGCGGGCACTTTAGCCTCCTGTCACAGGTGGGAAGAAAGCCACTTCGTCACCATCATTCACTGTGTCATCTGGCCTGGCATAGTCCATATTGATGGCGCAGAGCGTGTTAGCAGGGTAGTCCTCTGAGGTGACCTGATCCCATATCTGGCGAATGGTGATGCCTGTTTTGGCATCGATGCTGGCAGACTCCATACCCAGTGTTTCACGTAAGCTGGCAAAAAATTTAACTTGAATCATGAGTTGCATGTTAACCGTTTTATTAACAGGCTGTCACCTATGGCACTGTTTATAGTGACAAGCTCTTGCTATGCTAGGGCGACTTTGGATATATGTAGAGAAAGCTATGAGTGATAAGTTGAATCATTTTAATGAACGTGGTGAAGCCCATATGGTAAATGTGGGTGATAAAGCATTGACGCATCGGCGGGCTGTAGCTGATGGCTGTATTTACATGCAGGCAGACACTTTGCAGCGTATTCTA
>Ga0224511_10001899_pt1 | contig 13395 bp, 12 predicted proteins | sample SF_May12_sed_USG_2_FD_169988 | JGI IMG/M metagenome (GOLD analysis project Ga0224511, IMG submission 169988) | Sediment microbial communities from San Francisco Bay, California, United States - SF_May12_sed_USGS_8_1 | ecosystem: Environmental > Aquatic > Marine > Sediment | place: USA...
TCAGTGACGAGCAGATGGGGAAACCCAACATGATCCCCAAACCTCGCTTCCTCGACCAGCTGGAAAACTACCTGAAGAAAGAGTTAAGGGCCCTGGACGTCACACAGGTGGAGCCAAATGAACTCAGACTTCAGGTATTATTTTCTTCTTAGAGTACCGGTAATTAAAACTTTAAAGCAGTTGTGCAATAAAGTGCATGTATAGTCAAAAAATTATGAAAGATCTAAAATTTTAGTAGTCTACTTAAAGTCATAAATACGGTTAAGTTCTTATTATCGAACTTGTATTCTGATTCTTTTAAAGTACCTTATGAAGGCTTGCATGTACTGACAGGTTAAATGCATGTACTTTTGTGTAAAGTTGTTAACAAATTGTCATTTGAATAATTTAAAATGATCAACATGTCCACCATTGGTTTCAGGCCCATCGCGAGGTGTTTGAGTATCTGATCGAGGATTTTAAGACATACAAGCCCCTGCTGTCGGCCATCAAGAATGAGTACGAGATGATGTTTGCCTACCAGCGACAGCAGATCAGAGAACTGGAACCTCTCAAGGTGAGTCATGATTTTAAGAGTATTAATTACAACTTTAAGCCATTTCAGATGAAGACATTTTACCATGTTTTGTACTTAAATTTTAAATACAATAGTCTACAGCATATTTCAAAGGGTCATTGAGACAGGTTTGTATTTAAAATGAGTACAATGTAAACAGTATAAAAAATCAACAAAAGAATTTAAAAAAATTTAACGTAACTAATTGATATGTGAGTAGTAACTAATTGCTGGTGTTGCAACAGTTTATTTCATTTTTACATCTTCCCTCCTGTTGACAGCAAATGTTGGTGACAGTATCAGAACAGTGTGATCAGAAGATTATGAGCATCAGGGATGAAGAGAAACAAGGTAAGATCATAATTATGAAAGCCCTTGTGACTCCCAGAGTTTGTGTCTGTTTGTCTGAAATAAATACACTAGAAATATGTGTATACCTGATCAAAGTATTTCTTATATTATTATAAAGAACTATTTGAATATTTCACTTATTTAGTGTTTTCATGACAATCGCTCAATCCTTGCTCCAGAAATGGCTGATATGAGACAGGAGAACAAGAATTTATACAAGAGGATTGAGGATCTCAAAAATGAGCAGAAGGATCTCCAAACCCAGGTCAGCAAGCTTCACGACGAGCTAGCCAACCAGTACAAGATGTACCGGGACGAGAAGGACGCTCGTAAGCTGCTGCAGTCGGACATTAACGACCTCCGATACCAGGCCGAGGACTACCAGATGTCACAGAAACAGGATGCGGAGGAGGAGGAGGATCCTGTCATGCTTAAGATTGCTCTCAAGTAGGCAGCGCTTATCAGAACTGAACATAAAGTTTCACAATTGGACCCTGAATGTCGGACTAACTTAAGTATTTCTGTCTCAAGTTGGTTGTGTTAAACTGAGCTTAACATAAAGTGTCACAATGACTGAAAATGTCAGATGAAGTCACATTTTTATGCCCCCATCACTTCAGGTGGGAAAGGGGGGAAGGCATATAGATTTGACCTTGTCCATCTGTCTGTCTTTTTGTTACCAAAATTATGTGCTGTGCGTAACACCAAAAAAAGTAAAAATAGTTGTCATGGATTTGCACAACTGGATATTTTAAAACCCCAAAGTTCATGGTCAACGGTCAATTCTGTGTCCAGCATTTATTTGTAGGGGCATAAGTTGACACATTGGACACATTTTCTCTCTCTTCACTTTGTTCCTCTTACATAAACACATTATCTTAAATCTAGGATAAGCTTGAATGTTATTCACACTGTTTAATCACAAAGGATAAATGTTTAATGTTTGATGTGTTTTAGGAAAGCTCGAGATGATGAGAAGGCTGCCTCCATCCGTCTCAACGAGATGATTGCTAACTACGGAGACGTCATCCCCAGGAGGGACTTTGAGGCGCTGGAAAAGAAACACAATGTAAGGGGAAACTGTTCAAATTTTCTTCGAAGTGAGAATCTTAAAAAGTAGTGCAGGCATGACAATTAGAGAATTGTGAATGAAAAAAAATTGTCTTCGAATATTCGTTTTTATCCCTACTTTATAATGTTAGACACTTTCAGCTCTTAAATAAAAAAAAAATCTTACAGCTTTTAAATATAATCAAAATATAAGAGACATTTTTTCAATATTTACATTCAACAAGCATTCATGGATTTGCCAGTTGGACCATTGCGTTCATGATCCAATAAATGCACCCAGAATGAAATTCAATCCTTAATTGTATTTTCATTTTGATAGATGAGCAAAATTGTCATATAAAATATAAATACATAATAATGTCAATATAATAAAAAATGTTATAATTTTACATGTAAATCATAGAGGAGGATGTTACTTGTGTTGCTAGGAGCTGCTGGAGAGTGTTCAGACAAAGGACGATGACTTCATGAAACTCAAGGCAGAGCATGAGTAGGTTTTTTGTTCTTTGTTGTAAATGTTTGTATTTTTATTTATTTAGTATTTTTAGTATTTTAGTATTTTGCAGTAAAATACTGGAATGTACAATCAGATAATGCCAAACATAACCACACAGCAAATGAACATAAGCTTAAGTGGCCGATCCTATGAGAAGACAGGATATGTGCTAGCGTAGATAGGTTTAAGATCGTCACAATAATGCACAGTGTTTAGCTTGACTATTTAAGGAAAAGGTGGCAAGGGTTGAGCAAGTAGCCCTGAAACAACTGTTGTTATACATGTATACAAGTGTTCTCTTAAGTTATTGGTGATCACAGAGGACAGATTAACATTAAGAGTTTACAGCAATTTACAATGTATGACACCAAACCTATGACAACAATGCCAGTAATCCTGCGTGATGTTTCAGCACACTGCTGGAGGTGCACAAGCAGGTAGTGAAGCAGCGGGATGAGTTCTACACCGAGTGTGAGACCCTCCGTCGCAGCTCGACTCCCAGGTAAGCGGGATGAGTTCTACACCGAGTGTGAGACCCTCCGCCGCAGCTTCACTCCCAGGTAAAGGGGGGATAGTGCTGCTTCTCACTAAACGTATCGGCAACACGGTTGGTCAGACCATCTGAAATGATGTTTGGTTTGACATGAGGCGGGAAATAATGTAACTTTATAATGCATTTGGGCCATTTAGAAGACTGAATGTTTTGTGTCTTGCTGGCTATGCACACAAACTGCATTTGTCAGAGTATCCGACGCCATTTTTGGTGTTCTGTCAATATGTTACTTGTCATTTCCTATCTGACAAAAACTTTTGACACACAGTCTCTCTCTTGCTCTTTAAAACATTAGTTAACTTAATCATCATGTCTGATTCATTAATATGGTTTGTGTCATGTTCTAGAAAATTGAAATAAATTGTAACATAGCATTTTTGTAATACTTGCAATAATTATTTACCATAAAAATGTGACAACAATTCTTTCATTTGTTTATTTCAAACTTTGGTCGTAGGATGTATGTTGAAAAATTAAAGGCTAAATAGTTCATATGCCTGGACACAGTTTTACCCAAAATTATACTCTGTTTCAAATGTTAAGTTTTTATTTTTACCACTAGCCTTATATTTCTATGTTTCTGTTAACAATTCACTTCCAGACCTGACTGGGACAAGTGCTCGGAGGCGGTACGTGGTGGCATGGCGCGCTGGAAGGAGCTATCAGAGGGCAAGACGAGCAACGATCTGGTCGACGTGCTGCTCACGGAGATGGCCTCGGGCGAGGTTGTAGACACGGGCGGTGCAGAGTACTTCGATGGACAGGTAACGGTGACAGAGTGTTGAAATGAAAGACTGTTAATGTTCGGACATTGGCATTTTATTAGTGTTAAAGGTTGAAATCTTGAAATGTATTTTAACTTTATTATTTGCTGACGTGAAATTAAAGTACTATACTATCAGCTAAAGTTAACAGTTTAGTCTATGATCTGTATTTTGTCTTAATTAAAAAAAATAATCTTAAGCCCTTGATATAAATGTCACTTCAAATAAAGGTTGATTTCTACAAAGATGTTAATTAAAAGATCCATAACCATGACCAAATAAACATTACCACAAACTTTGCCATACATCCTTCTGAAGTTCTAACTGTAATATTTTATTTAGATTAACACATACTAGGTATTATGGTCATTAGTGGATATGTGCATTAGTTTCCCCTCCTTGCACCTTCAGGGCACCGGACCGTCCATCCCCAAATACCTGCAGCACGACGGCCCCGTGAGGAACCGTCGCCTCGGCAAGCGTGACACCTCACTGCTCATCAAGGACATCTGGCGGGAGAAGGGGGCCCATGATGCTGCTGTAAGCTGCTCAAGTATTAATAAGGCCTAAACAAATACCTGATTAAAAATGATTCTACATAGAAAACGACAGCATCTCAACAGGTGTTTGGGCCCTCTAGATATTTTTTCTCCAATTTCAAGTTATTTTTTTTATCCTTAAATTCTTACACTTGAAAGATCATTTTTAGTATGGTCACTCATTAATTTTTCCCCAGAAATCTGACGGTGTGCGGGACAAGATGGCTGATTTCATGTACACGTACCTGGAGCGTCGGTTTGGCCTGGAGCAGATGATCACGGAGTGGGGCTACAACCTGCACGACGCCTGCCAGAGATACGCCCACGATGAACACATCGGCCTGTTTTCTGGCGTCCTCACAGAGGAGGTGGGCTCAACTTTGGTTATCATTTTAGAATATGTGGTTAAAATAAAAAGCTTACTCAGTATGTATTTTTAAAGAGAGCCAAGAGACGAACAATTTTTTTATAAATAAACACAAAATTGACTTAGCGACTTAAAATATTCAAATTATTATTTTACACAACTAAATATAAAAAGGATTTGTCCAAACCATCACTTTTCTATCTAGAAGTAAGCGTTAAATTTAAGTTGTTATTCTAATACCTGGAACCCTTAAAGTATTCCGGTTTCTGACCAGTGAAACACAATGTTTGGTACACGGCTGATTGGTGATTGTTGCCCAGGTGGATGAGGAGATCTACCACCACCAGCTGCTACTCATCCAGAAACTGCTCAACTCCCTCACAGCCATCGACATGGACCAGGGCAACCAGGGCAAACTCTCCAAGGCCGACTTCAGGTTCGATATCACACTGTCACATACATTAGGTTAAGAAATATCTTTCAGGCGTTGATCAGGTACTTTGTCTGTTCTACAATGTTAGCTGTTGAAAAGTTGGTGTGGCCAGAAAACTTAGAAATATAAACTCTGAATCTCTACAGGGACCTTCAATGGGAGAGAGCAAACAAGGTCAATTAAGACAGGAAGTCACTCTACACAGTCTCAAATAGTGATCATTACACTTTTGTAAGTGTTATTACCAATTGTAATTTTGAGCTCTGTTTTCCTCTCCCTGGAGAGGTCTGGCTCCCCTGCACCATGCAAACATTAGTCAAGCAACTAGTCCACCTTTACACAATGACAGGACAAAGCAAAAGGTTGTCATATTTTTACCTGTATTTTCCTCTCCACCCAGGGAAGGCCTGGCTACCAACCTGGCGGGTGTGGACCCGGACACCCTCAACGCGATGATGCGGGCCGTGGAGTCGGAGATGGATAACAAGGAGGCCGAGGACATCGAGTACAAGAACCTCTTTATGGAGGTGAGTCCAACACATGGGAAGGGGTTTAAATAACAGTGAAATGAGGGAATGATTACGCAGGGTTTTTATATAAGGCCTAAAAAGTATGTGTTTCAGGTAACCATTTAAAAAAATTAGACATGGTCAGAATTTGTTTTTATTTTATTGTTGTTGTTGTTGTTTTAACCTTTAATTTTACGTCTGTGTGGCTTTAAATTAGTGAAAAGAGCCTCCAAGAAACTATAGGATTTCTGTAATTTTCTATGTAGGGTTGAGTTACCCAAATTACACATTTAACTTTGTCGGCCTGAATATTCTTAATAGCTTCAATCATTTTTTATATTTTAATAAATTGCCAAAATAAAACTTTTTTATTTTCCCCTTTTTAACCCAATATTCATTTTTTTAAGTCATTCATCATTCACATATATATAACAATATAACATCGTCTGACATTAATGAACCCATGTATATCCATGTGGCAGGATGACGAGGGTCGTACTGGTCCGTTCCTGGACGAGGTTCGCAAGTGGGACAACCAGCAGAGACAGGTGTACGTTGAGGAGATCAAGTCTAAACTCGGCGACACAAAGTACGGACTAGTTTTGTGTCTTCATAATGATAGCCACATATTTCTTTATTTAAACGCTAATCCAACGGTGGCATAATTAAAACTTGGCAACACAAAGTAAGCATATAATATTACACAGATTTGTCTCTGTATAAAGATAAGCTCAGCTTTTTTCATTCAAATGCATATATAGTAATGGCTAGTTTAGGCCTCAGCTCTGACCAAATACAGTGTACTAGTAAAGTGATGGATGATATTACTAATTATACTACTTTTTTCTGCACCTCTTATTTAGCACAGTAACTCAATTTTAGGTAAAAATTAATCACAATATACACATAAACTGCAAAGACTATGTAAGCTTATCAAGAATTTGAAATATATATATGTAAAAAGATAAGCGTAAAGGGTAATCACATGGTAGTACACCATTTTGTCTTGTTGTTTCAGTCCCGTACAAGTGGACGTCTTGAAGCGGTCCATTCTTCAGGCTGACATTGAAATCGACGCCGCAAAGATGGACAAATACATTCGCTGGGTATTTAAATCGGACAAACCGTATGAAACAGAGCCCCTTGAACAATCGGCAGTTATTGAAAGGCTGCTAAAATGCAATGTTTCACGGAGTGGAAGAAAATTGTAGATAAAGACTTGCAGAGTTTGGTGTGATTAAATGTTCAGCCTTTAAAACGTTGACTAGCTTTTAAATAAATGAAAATACTGGTAGATTATGTTTTACAAAAGAAAAAGACATTGCAATTGATTGAATTATGTGTGTTTAAAGCTTTGATTATCATTTCACAAAATTTATCTTAAAAACACATTCCAAATATTTCATTGTATACAATAACAGTCTGTGATATTTATTGTTTTGCATTGTATAACTTTTTATTACCATTTTACAAGAAACACATGTTGTTTAGAAAATATATTCTTTATTTTACTTAAATGATTATGAACAATAAGAAATACATGGTTTCTTTTACATATTGATGTTTTGTATTGTTATGTGATACATATTGGCTGAAAATACATAAAGCATTAATAAAGTATTAAAACAAAGTGTATGCTTCACAATTGCTTCTGTTATTAATGTGAATTTAACTTAATTTGAAATGCAGCCATAGACTTGTCAGTTGAAGTTCACTTATCCAGAATGATCTATTTGCATGTATTATATCTTGTAAGCACTACTCATTTCATGTTAGGAGATCTATGAAACGTGTCTCATATCCAGGAGTAAAGCAGTTTCTGCCACAGTGCTGCAGGTGGAAGCCATTACATAAAAATTAGTGGTGAAAAATAATTCTAATCTTTACACAGCAGAATACTGGCAGGCACAGACTTAGAAATCTTAATGTTACAGCAGCACATAGAAGTCCAGCAGTTCACTCCTCAGATAAACATTATTAAAATTTATAATTAGACTTTATTCTTGACATGACAATCGAATCTAATTATTTTTGACATGAAAACCATCTATGAACACTTCGTCACTCTATTCCTGACGTGGAGGCAGCCTCTGCTACGTGTTCCCTCACAGCCCTGTCGAGCACATCCTGAATATCTTTACACCCTTTCACCGCCAGATCTAACACGGGGCTCAAATTGTCTTCATGAAGTCTCGCGTTCATTTCTAGAAACACAACCTGTTCTGATTTCGGCAATGTGGCTACGATAAGTTCAGCACCACCTGATGTTTCCTCTAGATAACTAATGTCAACTATAGGAGTATCGTTCACGAAGCTGGCAGAACAGGCACACACATAGTCTCTCATTGGGATTCCAGCATCAATCAGAGCCAGGGTGGCAGCATTCACACTCGCACAGTAGTTGCCACCATCTGACTGAAGAACCTGCAACATTGAAATTGTACCTGGTAATATAGTTAGTAAAGTGTGATACATGATAAAGATATATCTGTTATATTGTTAAGATTTGAAAATACACATTACACATATACAGGCTGACCAGTGACCTTCTGTGAAAAAGTAGGGCTCAATATTTTTAAAAAGTAGGGATTTTGCGGCTAAAAAGTAGGGATAGAAGGGCTATTTTCGTACGTTTATATCAACAATTCAGGTAAAAAATCCACACTTTTAGGGGGGTGGCGGCGGCAAAAATGGAAATTTTAACATGATTTATCGAGGTTTAGGTATTTTTAAAAGTAAGTTTAAAATGTACTATAATATACATTGTTGGAAGCGGTAAGAGGCTTTTTATTAACAAAAAAATACATTTTATGTTGAAAATCAGTGTAAAAAAGACATGTTTTAAGTGTGCCTTCTTTAATTAGACAACACGACACCCCAAAAAGTAGGGATAGTAGGGCTGTATTTTAAAAAGTAGGGAAAAGTAGGGCTCTGGATCAAAAAGAAGGAAAAGTAGGGCCCGCTGGTCAGCCCTCATATAACTATTAAACAGATAAAAAAAAATCTGTTGTAATTATTAATAAGATCACCACACATAAAATGATAAATATTTTTAAGTAGAAACGCAATTTCCAAAAACATTGAATGGTGTTATCTGAAATAAATCCTTATAAATGATGAACGCAACCAGGTATTTCTTCTAACTTGCTATACCTCAACAAAGATATCAATTTGTGACTTTGGATGAAGATGAGTGAGAATAGCAGCATCGAAGGTCTGTTGTAGATGCATAGTCATCTCCTTTGACTTGCGGTCCCCGCGTGGTCGCCTCTTCCTCTCACCTGTGCTGAATGTGGCCATACTGTACTGACAGTTAACCAGCACCTTGTCATGTAGGGCCTTTGACCGACTGCCGCGAATCTAAAATATTTATTGAGTGAAATATAAAAAATAGATCAAAGCATTTATTTAGATGAGGACAGTCACAGAAAAATTAAGCAATTCATATAAGGTCTCATTTGGTAATTGGTTCCAGGTTGTGAAGCCTACAGAAAATATTAGTTTTACTATATAAAGTGACACTGGGGAGGAAAGTGTTAGTTCCCGGCGTGGGACTCGAACCCACGACCCTCGGTACACTGCTCTACCAACTGAGCTAGCCGGGCAACTGGCCATGGGCCTTGTCCCAGCCGTATTTCACTACATATATCTGGTATTTTGTTTTGGATAGGTGCATACGCCATTTCAGTAATTGGTGTTGGCCTGTTATAAGACTTTGCATAAGCCGGTTACTTGCGACAAAGGAACCGGCATATTCCATCATGGGGGAATGAGTGGTAGGAGACGCATTAATTTATGACCGATATATTCAGATCAAACTGGCTTGTTTAAATTGTGTAAAAACGAATCAAACCTAGTGGATAGTCAATTAAAAATAATGGGCAATGTCGGAAGCCAAATCAAGTCCAGACTGTGATAATAATTATCATAATAATTAATATTTTTTTATAAAATAAATCATATTTATGATGATATTAATTTTTCACTGACCTCATGGGGTCCATATACAGCTGCTAGGACCTTTGTGTTCCCTTGTTCAATGTATGCTGATCCATCTGCTTGACGGAATGCACCAAGTTTACACTGGATTCTCCTCAGTTCGGTCGGTTTTCGACCGTCAATTCGAAATCCTTGATCTGACAGAAGTTCTAGACCTGCCATGCTTTTGCTTGTTTACATTTAACGAAAAAGGCAGAGAATATCCGCAAAATAGTCATAGGTACGGAAATGCTTGTTTTAAGTTGCACCTTTGGAATTGAGGATATTCAAGCGTCCAAGTAACTTAACATGTTTCTAACAGTACTTCCGGTTCATCGCACTGACTGACTTTGATCATGGAAACGGAACAAACTCCAGATTTAAACAATTATTTAAAGGCATTAAGAGCTGCGAATACTGACAATGAAAAGTTTGCAGCATTGTTAATGGTAATAATAAATAAGATGTGATAATTTTGAAGTTCTTATTAGTATTTTCGTGAAATATCACATGTTTTCGCGACCTTGAATGTAAACAATAATAACAAACAAATCGAATTTTACATTATTTAACTGATTAAGTCAGAAACTGAGACTAGGTTACCGTTTGTTAACATACTTAATTTATATTTTATCGGTTATAATTCAGTAAATTACATTAACATTTTTTTATTTTGTTTCATTATATTCATATCATGAAGGTTAAATGCACATTTTTTTTCGTCTGCATTGGCTTACTTTTAAACACCATGTGTGGCATAAGAAAGTTCAGAATATCTGTACATAACAAAAACAATAGACAAAAAATAAGTAACAGATAGTTTCATAGGTCCCGTTTAAAATTACATGTAGAATTTGTTATATACATTGTACCAATATGTTATATTTTGTGTATGGGAGTCCATAGTTTATTCCTATAAAGAGTGTTGTATCTACAATAATGAACAGAGAAGCCTATTCCTTCTTTTAATCAAACAAGAACCCCATTTGTTTTATTTCTTGTAAAATGCTGCAATCCCATCAGATAAAAATAAAATAAGCTCTATGAATTAATTTGTATATTTTCATTTTCCTAAGAAATTGAACTTTTTTATCAATGTTCAGAGGTTTCATTAGTGTAAACATAAAATGGATGTGCTTATTTAACAACTTTTTACCATGATGTAAGTAAGTAACAAATCTTAAATTTTTAGGTTGCTAAGATCACGAATGATGAGAAATGTGACAAGCAAGTCAAACGAGACATTCTAGATGCTGTTGGAAGCAAGTTTATCTCGAGGTTGCTCAAAACTAGTAAGTTATACATAACGCAAACTTAACAAAAATTATATAAATAAATATGTGATCAAGCTTTAACTTAGGCTTTCGTTGTATTTATTTAATCACAGGCATTAACTTTTATTTTATGCAGTAAGTATAACTAAAACTTTACATGAAAACTGTTCTATTTAAATCTAAACCAATTCGGTTTGAGCTAAATAGAATATATTTTCCAGAGAGTGTGCCCAAGGAATGTCCTGACAACATCTACAAATCTGTGGCCATGTCAGTCCTCTCAGCTCTGTCTACCGATGCTGATGTGGTAAGCTCTACTGATGCATACTGTTAGAGCAGTAGTGATTGTCCACAGGCTCTATTTCAATTCCATGTGCCAGTCTATAAAATTATTATGTATTTTCCCGCAATGGACCTGCATCAATTTGTTTTTTATTTGCCTTTTTTCATTTCAGGCCCAGAGCGAGGTCTTGAGGGAGAATGTCACAAGTTTCAACAACATTGTGATGATAACACCTGGGTATAATTTGCATTTGTATTTAATTTAAAAAACATTAATTTACAAAAAAATGTTTTCAATTCACACGCTTGAGTTTTTGAGTCTCATACCTTAGTGAATTGATCCTTGTTGTATTTATTCAGAGAATATATATTATATAATTGATATACAGTGAGGACAACAGTGATGATCTTCGTTTGCTGGACGACACCTACGACTGCTTTAACTCTCTCAGCCAGTCCCTGCCTGGCCTCGAGGCCATGTTAGATGCCCGGTCTGTGGCCGCCTTCTGTGAGGTGGTCGTCACACAGAACTATGGTAGGGGGTCATTAATTTGAATTTAAATCAATTCAAAATGATAAAATGATTTTTGTATATGCAAAATTTAAAATGTATCTGCAATTTTACATTCCATATAAGAACAGTAACTGTTTTTGTTGTACAAAAATAAGATATACTATTTGACTATGTTGAAATAGTCTTTGGTCTTACCAATGGACTTTGTTTAACAGTGTCTTCATAATTAAACTAAGTTTATGTCAGCTTATGAAATCCTTTCAAAAATGGGATTGTTACTGGGAATTTTTTTTCTTATTAAATTTGATGCTATTTATATAAATAGCTTTACAGATATTATTAAAATTACTTTCTCCCAGATCATGGGAAACAATTTATTTTCCCAAAAAAGCAAAATATGGGCTTAACAAATTTAAAGTTATTTACAGTATAAAACTTACTCTCCCCCAGGATACGAGAAAGCCCATGACATGATCTGCTGCCTGGTGTCGTGTTTCGGGCCGGAGACCTGGGACCGCTGTGAGGCCTCCTACCACAGATACGTCCACTTCCTGGGGAGACAGTTCCTCGAAGACGAGGTTGGTTGGGTAATGACTTGAAACCAAATTAGTTGTTAGGGTCAGGATTTTTTTACCATAATATTATATCTTTTTGGCTTAAAATTAGGGAAAGCATCTTAAAGTCTAAAAGATCTGTAGGGTTTTGTCATCTTTAAGTGGGGTAGGATTTCCCAAAACACACATTAATTTTTAGGCCCTTGTGTTTTACTACAGCCTAAGACAAACTATCCCCAACACTGTGGGACATCAGTTTGACTGTTTTATAACATAATCAATAATGTCAGAGCATGCGAGGGTAACAGTCAAAACTATTGACCAGTCAACAGTTGCGAACATGGACCATTTTAAGAATTTCAGAAAACAGTAAAAACAGTACCAAATTACATTTATATAAGGAATCAGGTAATAATGTTCATTGTGGCTTCGCACCTCTGATATATTAACTTTCTGGGTGGGAAGTTAGGTAGAGAGTAAGGAAAAGGCATCTTTACCAAAATATTTTACCAAATTTTACATCATTGTATGTAGAAATAGTGCTTACATTTCTTTTTATAGAATCTGGTGTCCTGTTTAGATTTATTACCTCTTTAAAAAAAATCTTTTTTATATTACTAGAACTGTAACTTTAATTTCAGTAATGTATTTTCCCATTTCAGAGCCTACACAAGTTTGAGATGTGTAAAACCCTCACCTTCCTGTTGTCAGCTGCCCCCAATGATAAGGTAACCACTTCTGATTCCTGGATGCTGCATTGATGTAGCCAGGGGGAACATGCATACATCTAGACTATAACAGTAATTAAGTGCCTTGGCAAAATAATCATGTGTATCGCTCACAGCTTCACCTTTACTCTGTAAAGGAATAAACTATGTACTCCCATACAGTCAGGTTGTGTGACACACAAAATAGGTTTTGATGCCCTAAATACAATGGTAACAAGAAAATACAGGTTTTCAGAAAATTACTTTCTTTTGTATCACACAACCAGACAGGAGAAAAGAACTTTAAAATTATTATTTTTAATATTAACCTAAACAGGTCCTGTACACATATATTAGTAAATGTAGAGAGTAGTAAAATGCAAGTGAATTCAAAGTAAATGTGTGCACATGTATGTTGTCAGGAGGACACAGTGGAGCCACCGTGGA